>Ga0137307_100634_pt1 | contig 42826 bp, 35 predicted proteins | sample NAcewD2O_March_2_FD_97180 | JGI IMG/M metagenome (GOLD analysis project Ga0137307, IMG submission 97180) | Mouse cecal microbial communities from Vienna, Austria - N-Acetylglucosamine amended D2O_March | ecosystem: Host-associated > Mammals > Digestive system > Large intestine > Cecum | place... | reverse complement strand
GTAAAATGTTTTACCGAAACTGCTCCGTCCAAATCCGAATTTCATGGTTATAAGGTAAAGCCTGCATCGGAATTAATATTAGATGACATTGACTATATTGTTATCGCTATGTCGGCAGGCGGGGAAGCTGTGGAATATCTCAAATCTTTATATGATGTTATTGATGAATGGTACTTAAATGACAGAATCATGAGAGTTGAAATGTTCCGGTATTTTATTAAGGAAAATAAGCTCCATAACATGTTTTTACAGGGCTCGGGAATAAATACGGAGGAACATAGAGAGCAGAAAATAATTGTGTCATTAACAAGTTATTCCAAAAGACTGCCGAGAACTTATTGGACAATAGAGAGCATATTTGAACAAAGCATCAAGGCGGACAGGGTCATATTATATCTGGACGAAGGCGAACAGATTCCCAAACGGCTTCTCGATATGCAAAACCGCGGTCTGGAAATACAGATTCGTCCAGAAAATATAAGCGTGCATAAAAAGTATTATTATGCAATAAAAGAAAATCCCGAAGACATCATTATCACAGTCGATGATGACATTTATTATGAAAAGGATTTAATAGCTTCACTGCTGGATAGTTACAAGCGTTATCCCCATGCCGTATCAGCCAGAAGAGTACATAAAATGACAAAAGACGAAAAGGGAAATCTTTCGGGCTACAATAATTGGGACGGGGAATGTGAAAGTGTTATAAAACCGTCCATGGGATTATTTGCAATTGGTGTGGGAGGCGTTCTTTATCCGCCCCATTGTATGCCGGAAGAGCTTTTTAATAAAGCGGTATTTAAAGATATCTGTATGAGAAATGATGATATATGGCTAAAGTTCATGCAGATTTTGAATAATGTCCCCGTGGTGTATGTCAGAGGGAACTATCATCAGGTTATGCCGGTGGTTACCGACAACACCAGTGCTCTCAGTAATACAAATATCGGCGGCAGCCAAAACGATCTGCTTATAAAACTTGTTGAAAAACATTTCGGTATTTCTCTTGCGGACTATATTTAGAAGTTTTATAGAATCCCATGTTTGATTTGGCCGATTAAAGGTTTTAAATTCATACGTTACCAGAAGCAGTATTAAGTGTTTACAGAAGTCAGTTTTACCAGAGAAACACGTTTATTTTATAATGTAAAGTTTCGAAGGTGGGGGTAGCGTTGTAGTGAGGATTTAATGGGGATATGATGCTCTCACGGAAAAAGTGAAGAAAACAGGAAAATATACGAAAGGATCATGAGAGTTTAGGTGGAACATGAAAAATATATATTGTACATTATTTGATCATAAATACTTATCACGGGGCCTGGCATTGTTCGAATCTCTGCAGAAGTTGGATGACAACATTGAATTATATGTGGTTGCGATGGATAATGAGGCATATGCTAAGCTGGTATCCGAAAAAATAAAAAACATGGTTGTGATTTCAATAGCTGACATAGAACAACAAAACCCAAGGATGCTTGTGGCGAAAGGAAATCGTTCTGCCATGGAGTATTGTTGGACTTGTACTCCCTGCATAATTTACCATATCCTTACTCATTACGAATGCGATGTATGTACATATTTGGATTCGGATATTTATTTCTATAAGAATCCGAATGATCTTTTCAATAAATTAAAGGATTATTCAACAATGCTGGTTCCCCACTTGTTCAGTAAGAGAGAATGCCATGTGGCAAAACGGTGCGGTAAATATTGTGTGGAATTTGTGCCTTTTAAAAAAGAAAAACGTAGCATGGAAATATTGCAGCATTGGACAAATCAATGTTTAGAATGGTGTTATGACTTAAATGAGGACGACAGATTTGGGGATCAAAAGTACTTGGAAGAATGGGAAAAATGGGATGACGTATACATATCACAAGACCATGGCCTTGGAGTAGCGCCATGGAATGCTGAGAGATTTGATCTGATAAAAAATGAAGACGGTTCCTATGAATTGATCGATCTGGAAAATGATATGCAGAAATATCCTTTGATTTTCTATCATTATTCACGTTTTAAACTGTATGACAAGGATGTTGTGGGGTTAGATGCGGGCACTGGAAGGGTCATACCTGATAAGATCAGAGAAGAATTATATGTGGGGTATTTAAAAGCGATTGAAGAGGTTAATGTTAAATATCAACTTACAGGCGGTAATATAGATTATAACGGTATAGAACATTTCCGAAGCGATGATTTAGATCATCTAATGAATGACCGCGGTTATTTTAGAAAAAGTATTTTATTGGCAGAAAGGGAAAAAGAGATATGAAAAAGCTTGTTGTGTTTGGAACGGGAGAAGATGGTCATAAGGCGGCAAAATGTATATCGAAGTCTTGGGCTGAAATCATCTGCTTTGCGGATAATGATTCACGTAAATGGACAACAAAATTATATGGAAAGTCCATTGTTGATCCGGATTCTATTGTCAATAATGATTTTGATTACGTGATTGTTGCCACAACAAGCTATTGGAAACCCATCCGAAAACAGCTTCTGGAGTATGGAGTGCCGTCGGATAAAATTTTAACGCCATATGGAAAGGTGCGTGTGAGAGAACTTTCCATATATAAAGGTATATTCAATTTGTTTGGAATGATGGATTTGTACTATCGCAGAAGGAAAAGATATGAATTGTTTCATCCGTCTATTTTAGGTTTATTGACTGACCCCAATTATTTTTCAAGAAAAGATCTGTATGAAGCGGTTCAGGATAATAGTGAGTTTATATCAGGAAAAGTACTTGATTTTGGCTGCGGCACACAACCCTATAAGAAGCTCTTCAAGGCAGACGAATATATCGGAGTTGAAATTGATATTCCGGGCGAATATAAAGATAAAGGAATTGTCTACTATGATGGCAAAACGATTCCCTTTGAGGACGAAACATTTGATTCCATGATTTCATCAGAAGTGTTTGAACATGTCATCAATATTGATGAGATCGTTAAGGAATTAAACAGGGTGCTGAAAACGGGCGGAAATGCACTCATAACCGTTCCGTTTGTATATCCGAGACATTGCTGGCCCAATGATTATAGAAGATATACTTATGAAGGACTTAAAAATCTTTTGGTATCCAATGGATTTGAAATTCTTAAATGCGAGTCCAATGCAGGATATGTTGAAAGCGTTGCTGAGTTGATTAATAATTACGTGTCTGCAAATATTCATAATAAGGTTGTGAAACGGGTTTTGATCGCACATTTCAATATCTTGGGGGCTGTTTTTAGCAAGGTGCTTCCAAAATCTGATTTTATTTACCTGGATAATGTGATTGTAGCGAAAAAATGCAGATAGGATTTGGAATGAAAAATGTTCAACGGAATAGTGTAACGAGGAGTGGAGCTATAATGGAACTTGAAGAAAAAATATCGGAAATAAACGCCAAGCTGAAGGAGAAATTAAATAATAAGAAAAATATTGTTGTTCGTGGAGGCGATATACATACGGAAAGACTTTTATCTTTGACATGTATACTGGAATTTTGGGACAAAATTACAATTGTTGACAAAAGACCCCGTGGGACTATAGGAAATAAAATTGTCAGGGGGATAGATGAAATTCGTTGGGAAACTGTCGATGCCGTAATTATTTCATCTTTGATCTATCAAAAGGATATGGAAGATGAATTGCTTGCAAATAGCAGCTTTAAGGGAGAAATTGTCCGATTATATGAAGAATGGGAAACAGTGCCCTTCTTTGAATTACAAAAAGAAGATAGTTTTTTAACCTTGGAAAAAGTAGAATCGTGGGAAGCAGCTTCAAAGAAAAGTAATTTGGGTTATGCGGATGAGGCCATTTTACAGCTTGACTATGAGGAATTTCTGGAACATAAAAATCAAGGGAAAAAGAATGAGATAAGACATCATTATGATGTGTTGTTTTACATATTAAAGACAATGATGCAATTAAAAAAGGAGAATAACAAATTAAGTGTTCTTGATTATGGAGGCGGCTTTGGAACGGTTTTTATTGATTTAAAATATTATTTAAAAAATCTGGATATTGATTTTAAATGGATTATCATTGAACAGGAAAAGATTGTTGAACGATGTATGGCAGAACAAGGCGACGCTGAAATTATCTATAAAAAAAGTTTGCAGGATATAGATAAAAAAGAACAAATTGATTTTGTTCTTTTTGGAAGCTGCCTGCAGTATCTGGAAAATTATCAGGATATTATCCGGGCAGTTAAAACTCTTTATCCTTATAGAATAGCAATATTGAAAACACCGGTATCGGATGAAACGTTTGCTACGGTCCAACACGTAAACAGTAAAGGTAACTACAATTATTATAGTAAGGACTACCCTTGCAGAGTGATGAAGGAAGAAGAACTTATTTCATTGTTTTCGGATCAATACAGCTTGGAAGATTCGGCAGAAGACGTGTTTAATGCAAGGGATATTAATCTGAGTCGCAATGTTGTGAAGTGGAAAGATTTCTTTTTTGAAATTCTGGATAGACAGGAGGAAGGTTAATATGATAGACGTACTGGTTTTTGGCTGCGGCGAATATTTTATGAAGAAAGAGGAAACAATCAACAGGTCATATCATATTGTTGCGGTATTGGATAATTTTAAAAAAGGCAAAATTCAATTAAGTAATGAGAAATATGTAAATGTCTATTCCCCGCAAGAAGGCATAAAAGAATATCCTGATATATCTGTGGTTATTGCGGTACAAGATTTTGTTACCTTATCAAATCAATTGATTGATCTGGGGGTTTTACCGGAACAAATTATTTTTGCACAAAATATGGCGCCTTATGGAACGGAAGCGATCGTCTTTAATGAAAACAGAAAAATTTCTTTTGGGAAAAACGGATTTTGTTACGTGAAAAAAGAAGACAGAATAGAATTTCAAAGCGGGGAAGAATTTAAGGCTATTTGCCGGAAGGAAGAACAGGAATATAAGGCTCATATTGTTAAAGCATCTTATGATGAAATTGAAAAGATGAATTTAGAAATACCGAAACCTATTTCAACAGAGCTTTGTAGTCAAAATGATTTTTATGGACATGCATATTATATAAAGAAGTATTGCGGAATAGATGAAGGTTATTATATAAAATCTGCTATTGAGCACGCATGTTATATGGGAGAAGATTACGTGTGGGATGAGGATGTTAACAGCGTGTTTGAAACCATTATAACCTTGTCTCCTAAAAGAAAGGAAGTTTTGGAAAGACAGACCTCAAAGAAGGTTTTTATGTTAGGACCGTATATAGCATATGCTGATTATTCCAAGTCAAAGAAGGAATTGGATGATGAGAAGGAAAGATTAGGAAGAACTCTGGTGGCTTTTCCTTTTCATTCGCTAGATATTGTTGAGATGAATTTTGATTTTGATCTATTTATAAGAGAGATCAGGGAAATGTCTAAGGAATTTGACAGCACCAGAATATGCGTCCATTATGCGGATATCCTTAAGAAAAAACATCTTATGTATGAAGAAGCGGGATTTCAGGTAGTATCGGCGGGTCATATGTTTGATCCCTTGTTTTTGCCCCGTTTGAAATCTATATTATATTGCAGCGATATGATCATGGCAAATGATGCGGGTTCTTATATCGGACAGGCAGCCTATTTAAATAAGCCCTGTTATCTCTATCGCCAAAAACTGCAGGTAGGAAAAACTGAGAACAAAGAGCATACCAAAGAATATTTTATCAGAAACAATGATAGATTTTATAACGAATTATTCGAGAAATTCAATGTACCTCAAGACTATATATCAAATGAACAAAGAGATATGATCAATTATGGCTGGGGAGTCGATCAGGTAAAAAATAAGACGGAATTGAATGGGATCATCGGGGAAATAGAGGAGATATGGAGGAACAAAATTGCAAAGCACTGATTTTATGAATACGGTCATAAGAAAAGTACTTGAAGAGAAAATGGATAACGGATATAAAAGATTTCTTATTTTTCCATATGGAGAAGTGGGAATGAAAATAAAAGTCTTTCTTAATTCTTTATATGGCATTGAAGAGGAATTGATAATCGATAATCATTTATGCAAGTATAATTCTAATATAAAAAGCATTGATGTACTAAAAGAAATTGATACAGCAAATATAGTTGCCGTATTAGCAACAACAAGTGCCTCAATATATTGGGAGTTAAGAAATTGCCTCTCAAATTATTTTGATGATACACATATTGCTGATGTATATAGGAAAGTTCAAAACAGTCTTTTCGAAAATTTTTCGGGAGGGGGTACGAAATGCGGCAAATATAGTTACGGCCCATTAACAAGTCATTATCTTGTAGAGGAAGTTGGAGCATTTTGCAGCTTTGCAGAAGGCACGGATGTTCTTCAAAATCATGCAATTGATTATATTACAACACATCCAATGATATATCACGACAAAGAAATTAATCCGGCATTACCGGACTATTACATGAACCGGGTGGGGTGTCAATGGTATTTTGACGGGGTTACACCCAAAGGGATTGTAAGAAATCTGAAAAAAATACATATCGGAAATGATGTATGGCTGGGCAAAAATGTTGTCATAACAAATGGTGCAAATATCGGTAACGGTGTAATTGCGGCAGCCGGAGCCGTTATAACAAAAGACGTTCCCGATTATGCCGTAGTAGGGGGAGTGCCTGCCAGGATAATTAGATATAGGTATACGCCAAAACAAATAGAGGCGTTAAATGAAATTGCATGGTGGGACTGGAGCGATGATGAGATTAAGGAGCGGTTCGAAGATTTTTATTTACCTGTTGAAGAATTTATAAAAAAGTATCATACATAAGTCGCTTGGAGGGATAAAAAGTGAAAATAGCAGCTATTATTCCGGCACGATATCAATCTACCCGTCTGCCGGGAAAGCCTATTGCGGATATATGCGGGAAACCGATGTTATGGTGGGTTTATGACCGTGTCAGCAAAATCGATATTTTTGATGAAGTTATTTGCGCAATTGATGATGAGCGGATAAAAAAGGTTTGTGAAGAGAACAATATGAAATATGTGATGACAAGAGAAGATCATCCGGACCACATTTCCAGAGTACACGAGGTGTCGACTCAAATAGATGCAGACTATTATATGTGCATTAACGGCGATGAACCTCTTATAACGGCAGATTGCATTTTGCCGGTAGTTCCAAAGGAAATACATACAGAGCCGTTTTTTGCCGGGGCAATGAGAAAATTAACGGATCCGGCAGAGACCATTGACTTTGCAAATATAAAGCTTCTGGTTTCGGATACCACGGGAAGATGCCTTTATATGTCAAGAACTCCTGCCCCCTATCCCCGGGGTACATTGGATGTTACATATAAGAAATATGTTGGGGTTGAATGTTTTAACAAAAGCGCATTGGATTTTTTTGTAAATACTCAAATGGGAAGTCTGGAAAAGGCAGAAGATATCGATCATTTGAGATTTTTGGAAAACGGAGTAGAGCTTCATTTTAATTATGTTGAATCGGAATCCATCTCGGTGGATACTATAAAAGATTTAGAGTTTGTAAGAAAGAAAATAGCAGTGGAACAGTATTAGAAGATCAAGAGAGGGATATATATGAATGATATTAAAGTCCTTGATTGTACGTTAAGAGACGGGGGATATATTAATGATTTTGCCTTTGGTGAAAAGGTTATATCAGAAGTGATATGCCGATTGGCCGGGGCAAATGTAGATATCATTGAATGTGGATTTTTAAAGTCCGGCTGCTATGATAAGGACAAGTCTTTGTTTGGCAATATTGCCGCTGTAAAAAAAGTGATCGGAGCAAAAAACAAAGATGTCATGTATGTTGCAATGATTCAGTATGGCGCTATTTCTATTGATGAAATCCAAGAATATGACGGATACTCAATCGACGGTATACGCGTGACCTTTCATGAGCATGAAATCGAGGACGCACTTGTGCTGGGCAGACAGCTCATGGAAAAAGGATATAAGGTATTTATGCAGCCTGTGGGAACAACTACCTATGAAGATGATAATCTGATATGTCTGATTAAAAAAATAAATGCTTTGAACCCCTTTGCTTTTTATATTGTTGATACATTGGGATTGATGTATAAAAACGATTTACTGCGGCTGTTTTATATTGTAGACCACAATTTGGACAGGAGTATATCCTTGGGATTCCATTCTCATAATAATTTGCAAATGTCATTTGCGAATGCTCAGGAACTGACGCAATTAAATACGCCTAGAAATCTGATTATAGATTCTTCTGTTTTAGGAATGGGAAGAGGCGCCGGAAATTTAAATACGGAGCTGTTGGTTCAATATTTGAATACAAATTTTATGATGAAATATAGTGTTCCTGATATAATGTCTGTGTTAGATGAATTTATAAGACCGCTCAAAGTAACATATGACTGGGGATATGATGTGGCATATTTTGTTGCCGCCATAGCAGGATGTCATCCCAATTATGCTGCTTTTCTATTAAACGTGCATACGCTTCCCATGCAGGATATAAATGCCATATTGAACGGACTGGATGATGATAAGAAGGCTTTATATAATAAGGAATATATAAATAGAAAATATAAAGAATACATGGCGCATGAGGTTGATGATGTCGAGGCGCTTAAATATCTTTCCGGAAAGCTTGGAGAGAGAAAGGTGCTGTTACTGGCACCGGGAAAATCATTAAAGGATAATATGGAGAAAATTAAAAATCTGATTGAACGGGAAAAGTATTATGTGGTCAGTGTTAATTTTAAACCTTCCGAATTATCGGTTGACATGATATTTATCAGTAATATGAAAAGATTCCACATGATTGAAGAAACGGGAAATGATGGGAATGCGGATATTGTGGTCACTTCTAATGTATTATCAGAAGGGCGCCTCAAAACGGTTGTCGTGAATTATTCAAGCTATTTAAATGAAAACGAATACATATATGATAATGCCGGAATTATGTGCATTAATATGTTTGAAAGGATTGGAATTAAAAATTTTTTACTTGCAGGTTATGATGGATTCTCCAGTGATCTAAGAAAAAACTTTTATGAAAAAAATTTGTTTATAGATGTGGATCAAGATAGAATATCCAATATTAATGCGGCAATGAAAGAAAAGTTTGAACAACTGCAAAAATATTTGGACATTGAGTTTTTAAAGTAATTGAAGCGAGAGATAAAATGTGGGAGCTTATTATTTTTGATTTGGACGGAACCCTATTAGATACATCAGAAGGTATTTTTAATAGTGTGCGGTATGCAGAGAAAATGTTAGGACTGAGTCCGGTAAGCGACACGGAGCTGAGGGAATTCGTCGGTCCGCCTCCAAAAGAAATGTACCGGAAAAAATACGGATTATCTGAGGAGGCGGCATTGGGCGCTGTAAAGCGGCACCGTGAATACGGAATGTCAAAAGCATTATACGAGTCTGCAATATACGACGGGGTGGAAGATACATTAAAATACCTAAAGAGCAGGAAAAAGAAAGTGGCGGTTGCAACATTAAAGGGGCAGGCCATTGCAGAAAAAATATTAGAAATTAATGGTTTGAAGAATTATTTTGACGCAATAGTCGGTATGAATGCGGATGAAACTTATACAAAGTGTGAAACAATCAGAATTGCAATGGAAAAGACTGACTGTAAAACAGCTTTGATGGTAGGCGATAGCGAATATGATCGAATCGGTTCGGAAGAAGCCGGGATTGATTTTGTTGGAGCGCTGTATGGATTTGGGCTAGATGCAGAATTACGGTATCCATTTAATACAATTAATCGTATGATAGAATTAACATCTATAATATAATAAGGTTGATGTTTACAGTATGGTAATTTTTAAGATTAAATTTGACTATTGAATTGTAAAAGAACGCTTTTTTCAGCTGGAAACAGAATATATGGAGAATAATTATTATGACATTACAGGAAAAATGCCCTGTTCTGCAGTTTGCTGATCTGGGCGATGAAAGAGGAAAACTGGTAGTTATCGAAGGCGGAAGAGCAGTCCCCTTTCATATTGAGAGAGTGTTTTATATTTATGAGTCCGATCCTGAGGTAGTGCGCGGACAGCATGCAAACCGTGAATCGGAATTTGTACTTATTAATGTTGCAGGACAAAGCAAGGTCCGGATTACGGACGGGACAGAGGAATTTATAGTGGAATTGAACAAACCGATGATGGGCGTTTATATTCCAAGGATGATTTGGAAGGATATGTATGATTTTTCTAAAGATTCGGTGCTTTTGGTATTGGCAAGCACTCATTATGACGGAAGAGAGTATATCCGGGATTATGATGAATATTTAAAGATAATGAATGGCAGATGATAATCATGAAATACGGGAAAAGAAAAAATATTAAAAAAATAAAAAATTTTTCAAAAAAGGGGTTAAGTAATATAAAAACCCACCGATATATAATACAAGTAAAACAAATTACTTCAAAACATAGTGATTACAGAGCCGATAGGAAGCGTACGGTCTTGGAAGCGATGTAGTTACACCCCAAAATAGTCGCATGGATGCGACATTAAATTCAAGGAGGAATAAATTATGGTAGTACAACACAATATGAGAGCGATGAACTCTAACAGAATGCTTGGCTTAACAGGTCAGACACAGAACAAGACAACAGAGAAGTTATCTTCCGGTTATAGAATCAACCGTGCAGCTGATGATGCAGCAGGCTTATCTATTTCCGAATCCATGAGACGTCAGATCAGAGGTCTTACACAGGCTTCCAGAAACGCTCAGGATGGTGTTTCTTTCGCACAGACAGCTGAAGGTGCATTAGCAGAAGTTCAGGATATGTTACAGAGAATGAACGAATTGCTGGTTCAGGCTGCTAACGGAACAAACAGCGGCACACAGATCGGTTACATCAACGATGAGATTGATAACCTGAAAAAGGAAATCGACAGAATTGGTAGCGATACAACATTCAACGGACAGAAACTTTTCGCTTCAAACAATGCAAGAGCAATCTTCGTTGGTGCTGAGAGCACAGATGCTGACATCACAATCAGCGTTCATGACTTGTCTTCTTCTGCATTAAAGATTGCTAGCGTAGGAGTAGCTACTTCAAACGCTGGTGCTAAAAAATCTATTGATTCTGTTAAGAATGCTTTGGAGACTATCTCTTCTTGGAGATCCGAGCTTGGTGCTAAACAGAACCGTTTAGAGCACAGCATCAACAACCTGGATAACATTGTTGAGAACACCACAGCAGCTGAGTCTCGTATCCGTGATACAGACATGGCTACAACGATGGTTCAGTACAGCAATGCTCAGATTCTTGCTCAGGCAGGTCAGGCAATGCTTGCACAGTCCAATCAGGCTAACCAGGGCGTATTATCCTTACTTCAGTAAGAGAGAGTTTAAACGCAAAACTACCAGGAGGGTTGGAATTATTCCAGCCCTCTTTTTTCTTGTATTTTAAAGTTGTTTTAATATATTAAGGTTGAAAGAAAATCTTTCAACCTTGATTTGAGGGTCAAATGAACATGCAAGCATGTTCGCTTGACCCATGGAGACAAAAATGAGAAAGACCATATGATGAGGGAAAACTATGAGAAAAGTATTATATCTGCAATGGGATTGCTTTGGCGAAGAATATATTTGCGAAAGTTTAAAAAAAGCCGGATTGACTGTGGAAATGTATTCCGTTCCCTATGGCAAAGTGAGCATGCGTCATGATGAAGCGTTTGAAAATAAGCTGGAAGATCATCTGGCAGGCGGGGAATATGAGTTTGTTTTTTCCTTTAATTATTTTCCCGCAGTAGCGCTTGTCTGCCATAAGGTAAATCATAAGTATGTTTCATGGACTTATGACAGTCCGTTTATGTTTTTATATTCTACGACCATTGCCCTAAAGACAAATCTTGCCTTTATATTTGATAAAGCGACGGTGGATGAACTTAGGAAGAAAGGGATTGAAACAGTGCATTATCTTCCCATGGCAGCGCCTGTTGCTTATTATGATTCCCTTTACAGTAGTTCCAATGTCCGCAAAAAATATCAATCGGACATTTCTTTTGTGGGATCTTTGTATACAGAAGACCGGCAGGACCAGATGAAGCGTTTGAAGGGGATTACTCAGGAAACGAAAAAATATCTGGAGATGCTTATAGGCTTGCAGCTACAGTCTTATGCAATGCCCATTTTTGAAAAGTTTTTGAATCCGGCGGTTATTGCCGATTTGCAGAGGGTGTGCCCCATTCCGCTGGGAGAGGATGAGATGCAGTCGGATGCATGGATGTACGCCAATTATTTTCTGGCAAGGCAGACAACTGCCATAGAGCGTACAATGCTTCTTGAAGCAATCGGTAATGAGCATCAGCTTAAATTGTATACACCGGAGCCGACGCCGCAGTTTCCCAATGTGGACAACAGAGGACCGGTAGACTATTGTAATGAGATGCCCTATGTATTTAAAAACTCCAAAATTAATCTGAATATTACTTTAAAGAGCATTTATTCGGGAATTCCCCTTCGGGCCTTTGATATCATGGGCTGTAAGGGCTTTCTGATTTCGGACTTTCAGGCGGATTTTGGAGGAATTTTTATTCCTGATGAGGATTATGTTTTTTATACGACGCCGGAAGACTTGTACGGAAAGATTGCATACTATCTGGAACATGAGGACAAGAGGGAACAGATTGCATTAAGAGGATATGAAAAGGTTAAAGCAGAGCATACTTATGATCATAGAGTTGCGCAAATTCTGCAAATGCTGTAGCGCAAAAAATCCAGTGAATAAGGTTGAAAGAAAATCTTTCAACCTTGATTTGAGGGTCAAATGAACATGCAAGCATGTTCGCTTGCCTCATGGAGACAAAAATGGAAAAAGGTGGTTGGTTTAAAGAACGGTTGCGGCATGCTGTGCATTTATGATGTCAATGCGCGCAGGCGCTCCATGGAAGGGGCAAAATCTCCGCACTTTTTATAGTATTGAATCGCTTTATCCTTATATCCGCTGCATTCATAAATAACGCCCAGATTATGCCATGCACGGAAGGAATTGGCGCCCACCACTTCGGCGGTGTCAAAGGTGGTGGCTTTTTTAAACTGAGCTACCGCATCTTCGAAAAAGCCGTTATTCAAATAAATCATACCCATTAAAAACACGAAATCAGCTCTGTTCCCGAAGGTATCGTAAACGCCTTCCAGGTCCAGGGCTTTTTTGAATTGCTTGAGGTTTAAAAGAGTGTAGCCGTAGGAGACTACCATGGTATTTATATAGTCCAGTCTGGGGTCCACATCTTCAGCCAATCCCAAATCATAATAATAAAGAGCTGTTTCAAAGTCTTCAATCATGTAATAGCTTTGCCCTAATTGAAACAGGAGATAGGGATCATGGGGATTCTTCCGGTGTTCCTCCTTCAAAAGCCGGATATTGCGTTTCGATTTAGCCATAAGCTCTTCGGGGCTTCCGGAGTAAGAAAAATGGTCGGCTTTTATATCCAGCATAAAGCAGGGATGTCCTAATTCCGGGGAAAAAGGTTCAAGCTGCTCATGAATGGGACGCTCGAAATGAAAATGCTTACGGTTATACAGCCTGTATACCTTGGCGTTTGAATCGTACCGGTTGGCTTTGGTGCCGCAGGCGCACAATAAGGAAAAGCCGCCGATAGCTTTTTCGTGTTTTGAGATCCGGTTTTGTAAATCCTGTTCGTTCCATGATGTAATGAATTCATCGCTGTCGATACAGAGAATCCAGTCGTTTACGGCATGCTCTGCGGCAAAGTTTCTCGCTGCGGAAAAATCATTGATCCATGGAAACTCATAAACGCTTTCCGTATATGCTTTGCACATTTCGATGGTATCGTCCTTTGAGCCGGTGTCAACCACCAGAATTTCATGTCCGCCACATTGAGCATGGGGCTTTAAACGTTCTAAACATTGTTTTAAAAGACTGCTCTCATCCTTGGTAATGATACAGATGGAAATGGAATGATTTTCTGCCATAAGCTGCCTGTTCCTTTCGGTTTCTTTCTGCCGGCGTCAAAGGTACTCTTTAGGGTGCTGCTTGTAAAGGGGCATTTGACAATGCAGGGTATTTCGTTCCCTTTTGTAAGGTAATTTGTGCTATAATGATTATAACAGTTTTAAAAAAGAGTGTCGATAGAAGAAAGTAGAGGAAAGTTCAGATAAAAGAGCAAAAAAGGATAAAAGGGAGACCATAAAATGGATGGAAAAACTATTGAAGCAAAAGATGAAGAGCAGAGCCAACTAATAAGCGTTATCATTCCTACCTACAATCGTGTGGGCTTGTTGGAGCGTTCTGTTAAAAGCGTATTGTCACAGACTTATACAAATCTGGAGCTTTTGATTATTGATGATGGTTCGAATGACGCCACGGAAGAGTTTGTAAAAGGGCTTTCGGATAAGCGGATCCGCTATTACCGGAATGAGCGGAATATGGGATCTGCTGCATCCAGAAACAGGGGGGCTTCTCTGGCCGGAGGAGAGCTTCTGGCATTTCAGGATGATGATGACGAGTGGCTGCCCAATAAGCTTATGCGCCTGATGGAAGTCTGGAAAAACGAAGGAAGTGCGGAAACGGGAATGATTTACCACGAGATGCAGGAACAGGGTGCATCTACATTTATTCCGTCAAAAGATTTTCCTCTGGAGTGGAAATCAAAAGAGATATTCCGGTATATGCTCTTATATCCCATGATAGGCGCAACGGCGTCCTTAATCAGGAAATCCTGCCTGGACGAATTGGGCGGATTTAATGAAAAACTGAAAAGTATTGAAGATTATGAGTTCTATTTGAGAATGGCAGGGAAATACAGGATTTTATTTGTGGAAGAGCCTCTTATGATAATTTATGACACTCCGGGAAGCGTCAATAAGAGATTCAAAAGCAAAATAGATACGGAACTGTATGTTTTGTATACTATGTATGATTCTCTGTGCCGGTATGATATTCTGCAGAAAAAGGTAAATTTAATCAGACAACAGGCAGAAAACTATGACTGCGAGGACTATTTTTATGAGCAGGCGCTGCAGTTGTGTGAACGGCTTAAAGAGGAAGCTTACGGGAACGGGGCAGAGGAGAATGCAGGCAATAACCATAAAAGAGCGGATGCCGCCTATTATCTTGACAAAGGAAGGCGTATCAGGGAATGCATAAGTAATGCTGCAAGGGAAATGGGCTGCGACGGAGGCGGAGACAGGGCGGAATATTACCAGAATGCGGCAGGGCAGATTCAAAGAGTGGTGGAAGGGTTAGCCAGACTGCAGGAAAATCTGAATAAGAATCCGGCGGCGCTGTCAAAGAACAAAATGGATGTTGTCGCGGCTCTTTCGGATATTATAAAGAGTCTGGGAGATTATACCGATTTAGCCCTTCATCCGGCACCCCAGAAACAAAGAATGGATGAGCTTTTGGAAAAACTGACAGAGGGACGGGACTTCAACGGGGTCATAAAGGCTGTTCTGGATGATGCATTAAAAGAAGCAAAAAAGTTACTTTCCCAGATCGGGAAAGCAAAATGCCTCTGCACGGTATGTGGGAAGGAAGTGCGCTTTTTGCCGCCGTCTCCTTATAAAAGAGTTATACGGGAGCATTATGGTTATAAAGGGGAGAGCGTGGAGTTTCTTTTTGAAGGAGAAGAGGACCGCTGTCCTGTCTGTGGAGCGCCGGAAAATATCAGATTTTTGCTGGGCTTTTTGGAAGATGTACAGCCTGAAAGCGACGAGAAATTGAAAATATGCTGTATAGAAGCATCGGATGATAAAGAAACGGGTATGCAGGAATGGATCAGAAAGTATGCATCCATTAAGGAGTATATGGAATATGTTTCGCCAAAGGACATAGAGGCGGCAGAAGGAAAAATAGATGTAATAGTGTGTATTGACGTACTTGAATGGGTGGCGGATGATACCAAAATACCGGAGAAAATCCGGGAACTGCTGGGAGAAGGCGGAGTGTGTATCGTCATGACGCAGGCTCTTTTAAAAGAAGCTTACGCCGATTTGGCTGAGGGGAATTCTGTAGATTCTGCAAAAAGCGTTTCTTCCGGTTCCGCTACAGGCACTTTGGGAAAGGAGTCCGGGGAAAATGAGGATGAAGCTTATGGCGCTGTCGGTTTAAAACGGTTCGGACTAGAAGGCGTCAGACGGATTTACAGGGAGAGCGAATTAGCGGCAAAGCTTGAAGAAGCGGGCTTTAACGTTGAAATTGTAGATGAAAACTGGTTTGGCAGGGATTATTATGAGCAGTGTGGATTTGGAGAAAAGGCGAAAATGTTTATGCTGACAAAGAAATTGCAGAGGGATATATAAATGATAATCAGCGAACGGATTTTTGAATTGCTGGAGGAAAAGAAAATTTCCCGGAAGGATTTTTCGGAACGGACGGGAATATCCCAGAGTACCATCAGCGATTGGAAAAGAAAAAAGACGAATCCGGCATCGGATAAAATTATGCTGATATGCCAGGCGCTGGAAGTAACGCCTTATGAATTGCTGTCCGGCACAAAATGCGGCTGTTGCGAACCGGATTATGTTCTGATTGGAAAAGGAACGGACGAGCATACATTGATAGAGCAGTACCGTTCCTTAAAGCAAATGGATAAGGGAAGAATCCTCGGGTATCTGCAAATGTTGCAGGAATGTGAAAGGAAGAAGTGACGGGGATATGAGGGTAACTTTTTAAATCATGCTTCGCAATAAGAATTTTTTGAAATATATGCCCAAACATAATTTGAAATATAATTTTGAAATTGCAAGCAGAAATGAAAGATAGAAAAATCTTTGAGAACATAATTCGAAACATAATCGAAACATAATTGCAAATTCGTGTTGACAGTTTATGAATATGGGGCTACAATACGTATATACGAAATTTCAAATGTTTATACGTATAGAATATTATTAAATTTACCTAAAAAAACTATTTTCTCCCCTAATTCCTATATACTTCTGCCTTCAAATCCTATATAATAAATTTGCCCCAATCTGTTTAATGGGCATTGCACAAGGATATTGGAGGAAAATAGTATGACAGCATTGGCAAAATCAAAAATTTTAAAAAAAGAAATATTAAATCAGTACAAGAGCATAAGACAGTTCGCATTGGAAATGGGAATTCCTTACAGTACGTTGGTCACTGCTCTTGATCGTGGTATTGAAGGTATGGCGTATGGAACCGTCATCAGAATATGTGATAAATTAAATTTAAATCCTGTGACATTCAAAGCATTAGAGGACACAACTGTTTCCGAACAGCTTCTGGAAAATCAGGTTATGTCCTATTATGTAAAATTAAACCAGGAAGGTAAGGATAAGATTCTCGGCTTAATGGAGGACTTTATTTCCATTAAGAAGTACAGGTTAAAATAATGCATTATGATTATCTGGTAGTCGGCGCAGGCATTTTTGGAGCGGTTTTTGCTTATGAAATGAAGAAAAAAGGCAGAAGCTGTCTTGTGATCGACAAGAGGAGCCATATTGCCGGCAATATATATACAGAAGATGTAAATGATATTCAGGTACACAAATATGGTGCGCATATTTTTCACACATCGGATAAAGAGGTATGGGATTATGTGCAGCAGTTTGCGTGCTTTAATCACTACATAAATTCTCCTGTGGCGGTTTATAAGGACGAATTGTACAATCTTCCCTTTAATATGAATACGTTCTCTAAAATGTGGGGGATTCGTACGCCGGAACAGGCAAAAAAAATAATTGCTTCTCAGATTGCAGAGGCGGGAATCACAGAGCCGGGAAATTTGGAGGAGCAGGCTATTTCCCTTGTGGGATATGATGTGTATGAAAAGCTGATAAAGGGATACACAAGAAAGCAATGGGGGCGGGACTGCAAAGAACTGCCGGCGTTTATTATTAAACGGCTGCCCCTTCGTTTTGTATACGACAATAACTATTTTAATGATCCTTACCAAGGAATTCCAAAGGGCGGTTACACGCAGATTGTAGAGAAAATGTTAGAAGGCATTCCGGTGCTGCTTGATACGGAATACAAGGATTTTATAAAGGAATCAGGCGGAGATACCTTTGGAAAGATTCTTTATACGGGAATGATTGACGCCTATTACGATTATTGTTTTGGTGCGCTAGAATACAGATCTCTCCGTTTTGAAGAAGAGGTTTTGCCAAATTGTGACAATTATCAGGGCAATGCCGTGGTTAATTACACGGAATGGGAGATTCCCTATACACGGATTATCGAACACAAGCATTTTGAGTTCGGAAAAGGAGCGGGAACGGTTGTTACACGGGAGTATCCCGCATCGTGGCAAAAGGGAGACGAGCCTTATTATCCGGTTAACAACGAGGAAAATAATGCTCTTTATCAAAAATATAAAGAGCTGGCAGATAAGGAATCCTGTGTCATATTTGGCGGCAGGCTGGGACAGTATCAGTATTTTGATATGGATAAGGTAATTCGCTGTGCGCTGGATATGTCCAAAAAGGAATTGGCAGCATTATGATGAAACAATTAAAACACACAGAGCTCCTGATTGAGGTGGGCGTCTGTGTGTTCTTTAATTTTTGCGTTTTGCATGTTTATTAATTTGCACATCTGTACATTCCGATAGGTTTTACGTATGGATTACATACATTTATGAAATTTTCTCTTGCAAAAACCAAATCGTCTGCTATAATAGTTTGAGAATCAAAATATTTGAATTGTAAATGATATGAAACTCAAATTATGGAGGTTGAAAGATGAATTGGGATGACGCAATTAAGGAGCTGGATGCCCGAAGGGAAAAGGCCTTACTTGGCGGCGGAGCGGCAAAAATTGAAAAACAGCATAAGATCGGTAAGCTGACAGCCAGGGAAAGAATTGAGATTCTTTTGGATAAAGACACATTTGTGGAACTGGATAACTTCATCGAATCCCGCATTGATGATTTTGACCTGGATAAAAGGCGTGTGCCCGGAGACGGTGTGGTAACGGGATACGGTAAGATTGACGGAAGGCAGGTGTTTGTTGCCAGCGAGGATTTTACGGTTATCGGCGGGACTTTAGGAGAGTATCATTCTTTTAAGATTACAAGGATTCAGGATATGGCCATGGAGATGAAAGCGCCCCTGATCTGCATTAATGACAGCGGCGGAGCCAGAATTGAAGAAGGCATTTCTTCTCTGAGCGGCTATTCGGGGATGTTTTTGCGGCATACGCAGGCGTCGGGAATGATTCCTCAGATTGCGGTTATTTTAGGACCCTGCTCCGGTGGGGCATGTTATGCTCCCGCTATCTGTGATTTTATTTTTATGGTAAAGGAAACATCTAAAATGTTTATTACCGGTCCTAATGTGGTAAAGACGGTAATCAATGAAGAAGTAACGGTGGAAGAGCTGGGCGGAGCCATGGTTCACGGGGTTAAATCAGGCGTTTCTCATTTTACCTATGACGATGAGCGGGAATGCCTCATGGGGGTACGAAAGCTGCTGTGCTATCTGCCGGGGAATTGGGAAGAAAAACCGCCGGTTATAAAGATAAGCGGGGAAGAAAGCAAAAACGGCATTCAAAGAATGCTTGGAAGATTAAATAAAAATGCAGGGAATGCAGCGAAAGCCTGCACAAAGCTTCAAAAAATCGTGCCGGATAATTCCCGTCACGCCTATGACGTCCATGAGGTTTTGGAGTGTATTGTGGATAAAAATTCCTTCTTTGAGGTACAAAAGGACTTTGCGCCTAATGCGGTAATCGGTTTTGGCAGAATGGAAGGAAAAAGCGTAGGCTTTGTCTGCAACCAGCCGGCAGTGATGGGCGGCTCCATTGACTATCATGCTTCAGATAAAATGGCGCGTTTTATCCGTTTTTGCGACTGCTTTAATATTCCTTTGATTACGCTGGTGGATGTGCCCGCGTTTTTGCCGGGAACCAAACAGGAGCATAACGGTATTATCCGCCACGGGGCAAAGGTTTTGTACGCTTATTCGGAGGCGACGGTTCCGAAGATTACACTGATCATGCGGAAGGCTTACGGAGGCGCGTATATCGCGATGAACTCTAAGGAAATGGGCGCGGATCTGGTATTTGCGTGGCCCATCGCGGAGATTGCGGTAATGGGAGCCGACGGAGCGGTTAACATCGCCTTTAAGCGGAAAATCAAGGAGTCTTATGACCCTGCAGCGGCAAAGGAGAGCTATAAAAAGGAATATGAAAAACGCTTTTTAAACCCATATGTGGCGGCGGCCAGAGGATATGTAAATGAAGTGATCAAGCCGGAAGAGACGAGGGATAAGCTGCTGAAAGCCTTAAACGGACTGAAAAGCAAGAAAGTAAAAAATCCCCAAAAGAAGCATGGTAATATTCCTTTATAGAAATATTAAGTATATATCAGATAAGTAAACGATTTTCGTTATACGCCAAAAGCCTATTGAAAAATAGGCTTTTCTATTTTATAATGCAACCATGCCTGCTCCACTAAGATGTACTTTAAGACACGGCGGAGATAAAGCGCCGGGCGGATATGGTATTTCGTAGTAAATTTGCAAAAGGACATTGCAGGGAATCGGAAAAACAGAAAACGGCATATTAGAAAAGAAAATAAAACATCATAATCAAACAATAAGTAAAAAGTGAGTAAAAAATCAAACGGAAACTAGAGGAAAAGAATATGGTAACAGAAAAGAAAATTCTGGCGGTCATTCCTGCCAGAAGCGGTTCTAAAAGCGTGAAAAATAAAAATATCAGAATGATTAACGGAAAACCCATGCTGGCTTATTCCATTGAACATGCCAAGGCCAGTCGGTATATCAACCGGATCATTGTGACTACGGACAGCGAAGAGTACGCCGCAATTGCCAGAGAATACGGAGCGGAAACTCCATTTATCAGGCCGGCGGAATATGCTACGGATACGGCCCTCGATATTGATGTTTTCCGCCATGCGTTATCATGGCTTCGGGATCATGAAGATTATGAGCCGGATATTGTCGTGCAGCTGCGCCCTACGGATCCTTTCCGGGATGCGGAGGATATTGATAAGATGATTGAGCTGATGCTAGAGGATGAAACGGTGGATGCGGTCAGAAGCATTAAGGAAAACGAAGTCGTACCTCATAAAATGTGGTATTTGGGAGAGGACGGACTGATTGAGCCCATTCTGAAAGATATCCCGGAGGCTTATAATATGCCGAGGCAGGAGCTTCCTAAGACCTATTATCAGAATGGAAATGTGGATTTGCTGCGTCCGTCCAACATTTGGAATTACAATTCCATGACAGGAAAGAAAATAAAAGGCTATGTCATGAAAGAAATGTATGATGTGGATTCGGAAAAGGACTTTGACCGGGTGGCGGAGTTTATGCAGATTAAAGAGGGCGGCAGGCAGTTTGTTTTTGACATTGACGGCGTGATTGCGCTAAAAAGAGAAGACTTGGATTATGGACAGGCGCTGCCGAATGAAAGGATGATTTCCATAGTCAACAGGCTCTATGATATGGGAAACCATATTGTACTTTTTACGGCAAGAGGGTATGTGACCGGGATTGACTGGAAGGTAACAACGGAGCGGCAGATGAAAGAGTGGGGGGTAAAATACCATGAACTGAAAATGGGAAAACCCAACGCAGATTTCTATATTGATGATAAGTTTCTGGACATGAATTTTCTGTATAAAGAATTTGGCGATTGATAAGCCGGAATGCCGGCTTTTGGTTACGGTGCAGAAAAAGCAGACGAAAGATAAAGAAGAATGGGAAACCGGAAGAGTATGCTTTGAATGGGGGCAGAAAGAAAAACGGTAAAAAATAAGGAAATGAGAAAAATATCATCTCATTTCCTTATTTGATTTTGTTCCCTGAGCTTTGGTTGTAATAAGAATGATCAGCAATAGCTGTTAAAAAGCATTCCGCTGTATGCGCTTGTGATGTAAGGCGAAGCGTAATTTCTGCCGGGGTTTTTGTAAGCCACAATGGTTTTTTCCACATAGGACATAGGATTTAGGGATACCTGGCTGGATTTGCGAAACAGCGCTTTGGTAAAATCCTTAATCCGGTCAAAATCTTTTTCGACATTTCCGGCTAAAACCGATTGCTGCAATAAATCTTCATTGATTTCGATAGCTCCGCTTTCGTTGATGTTCATGCCGATATCGGATAGCGGTTCTGCAAAGCCTCCTACAAGATGCCACATCTCGCTTACTAACTGGTTGCTTTTCGGGTGATTTTGCGTATACTCCATTGCCGAACGGAGAAAATGATTATAACCGCCCGCTAACTGGCGCAGGTTTGCGGTTAAGCTCTCTATGTCGGTTTTCATGCCCACATTAACGGGAGTGCCGTCTTCCGGGGTAAGGCCCTGTAAAGTAATACGGTAATTTTTCTCTACCGTAAAAGTGTTGGAGGGTTCCGAATGAGGAACGCCGTCAATGGAAAATTCTGCATTGGAGGGAACGCGGGTTGTGGCGCCGATTCCCAAATATTCAACTATGCCTGAGGTTTTGCTTGTTTCGCCGTCGGAAATATGGAAAACATGTTCTTCGCCGGATGAAAGACCGCTTTTTTGAGAGGTCAGCTTCAGGCTGGAATTGTCTTCGTCATCCTTTATGATCTCTGCTTTAAGTCCGATATTTGCATTATTGATCAGCCGGGTAAGGCGATTCTGAATATCCAGATTGGTATCCGTATCCCGGACTTCAAATTGAAATTCGTAGTTTAAATCGTTAATATTTAAATCAAAAGAGTAGGTTTCGGGCTTTAAATCCACCGACGAATCGGAAGGAATAAAATGCCCCATATTTACCTGCGGGGAAGCCAGAGAATGAACCTCCAAAGAAAGAGTAGGCGCATCTGCGGCAGCTTCCCTGCTTCCGATATAGGAAACGGACGCAATGGAATCGTCGCTGGAAAAGGCTTCTTTCTTTTTGAGAAGAGCGGCTTCATCCAGACCGCCTAAAGAGGCTATTGTGTTCTGGAGCTGTCTTGCATCTTCCTTTAAATCAATGGCAAAAATCTTTGATTCATTGCTGTTGTTAGGAAGATACAGGGGAGACTCTTTATTGAGTTTGACAATTGAATTGTAAATATTGCGCAGTTCGCTTTTCTTATGAGTATCAAAAGATGTTGAACCCTTTGACGCATATGAAGTAAGATAGTGATTGTATACACTGAGTGCGAGTATATCAGCCATATTGCCCCCTCCTTTCTTCCTTGAATGAATATAGACAGTATGACAAATCCGTTGTCCTGTCCGGGCATAATAACCTACTTTCTTACATCTATAATAGCACTCGTAAAAGTCAAATGCAAGAATTTAATATCAGAAAAATGCCATATTTTGCAAAGAAAAAACTTATAGAAAATAGAAATGATATTTGGAACAGAAGAGCAATAATATTGTCAAAATGTTCTGAAAAACCCTGTGAAATTTTAGAAACTTTTTATTGACGGACGGACATCCTTATGATATATTAAGCAAATGAAGAGATTTAGCTCTTTTTTTTGTGCAAAAAAATGAAAAGGGCGGCCTTCAAATATAGAATGAACAGGACGAATAGCACGCGGAGGTGGAAAAGAGATGCGTACAAAAATTACTTTAGCATGTACAGAGTGCAAAAATCGTAACTATAACTTAACAAAGGATAAAAAGACACATCCCGACAGGATGGAGACAAAGAAATACTGCAGATTCTGTAAAACTCATACATTACACAAAGAAACCAAGTAAATTCGATTGAAACGAGGAAGTGAAAATATGGGAGAAACAAGCAGCAACAAAAAACAATCTAAGCTGGGCAGCTTTTTTAACGGCTTAAGCGCTGAGTTTAAAAAGGTTATCTGGCCCGATAAAACAACTTTGTTAAAGCAGACGGTTACAGTAACGGTTGCTTCTGTTGTTTTAGGTCTTTTGATTGCTTTAATCGATACAATCGTTCAATATGGTGTAAACTTCTTGACAATGTAAGGATGAGGAAAAGAGCATGGCAGAAGCAAATTGGTATGTAGTCCATACCTATTCCGGGTATGAGAACAAAGTAAAAGCCAATATTGAAAAGACCATCGAAAACAGGCATCTGGAAGAGGAAATTCTGGAAGTCAGGGTTCCCATGCAGGATGTGGTGGAAGTGAAAAACGGAGCCAAGAAAACGGTTTCCAAGAAGCTGTTTCCGGGCTATGTTTTAATCAATATGGTTATGAATGATGACACCTGGTATGTCGTGAGAAATACTCGTGGTGTAACCGGATTTGTGGGACCGGGAAGCAAACCGGTGCCTCTTTCCGAAGCGGAGATGAAGCCTTTGGGAATCAAGGTTGAAAATATTTCCGTTGATTTTAAAGAAGGAGATTCAATCGCAGTTGTTGCCGGCGTTTGGAAGGATACGGTGGGAATTGTCCAGAGAATGGACTTTGGCAAACAGACCGCCACCATCAATGTGGAAATGTTCGGCAGAGAGACTCCTGTGGAAATCAGTTTTGCAGAAGTCCGCAAAATGTAAATTGTACAGCCTGTTTGGCGTATGATTCCGGTTTGTATGTTCGGGTTGCATTTTTGTGCAATTTGGAATATAGTAACAAGTGACGTTCATAGAAGAATCCCGTCTGGTATATTACATGAATCAATGGTCAGATTTTCGCCGGATGATTCATACGTGGATGAAGATAATCTGATTCATGGATAATGCAGATTATCAGGAAGGGTTTGGGTATGAGCTGTGGGAGGGTTTCTTCGACCCGCCACTACCACAATTTATTAGGAGGTGCCACAAATGGCAAAGAAAGTAGAAGGATACATTAAGTTACAGATCCCTGCTGGTAAAGCTACACCAGCACCACCGGTTGGTCCTGCATTAGGTCAGCATGGTGTAAACATCGTTGAATTTACAAAGCAGTTCAACGCAAAGACAGCTGATCAGGGAGATATGATCATCCCTGTAGTTATCACAGTTTATGCAGACAGAAGTTTCAGTTTTGTTACCAAAACTCCCCCTGCTGCAGTTCTTTTAAAGAAAGCCTGCAACATTAAATCGGGTTCCGCAACACCTAACAAGACCAAGGTTGCAACGATTTCCAAAGCAGATCTTCAGAAGATTGCAGAGACAAAGATGCCTGATTTGAATGCGGGAAGCTTAGAAGCGGCAATCAGCATGATCGCAGGTACTGCGAGAAGTATGGGAATCGCAGTTGAAGAGTAACGGTTAATACGTGGGAGGAGCTGTTAGCTCCGCCACTACCACAAGGAGGGAATACAAAATGAAACATGGTAAAAAATATAGTGATGCGGCAAAAGCAATTGACCGTATGACACAGTATGAGCCTACAGAAGCAATTGCATTGGCGAAAAAAGCAGCTGTGGCAAAATTTGATGAGACAATTGAAGTGCATATCAGAACAGGCTGCGACGGACGTCATGCAGACCAGCAGATTCGTGGAGCAGTTGTACTTCCTAACGGAACCGGTAAGACAGTTAAGGTTCTGGTATTCGCAAAAGGCGATAAGCTCAATGAGGCTGAAGCGGCAGGAGCTGATTTTGTCGGCGGCGAAGAGCTGATTCCGAAGATTCAGAATGACGGCTGGCTTGATTTTGACGTAGTTGTTGCTACACCTGATATGATGGGTGTTGTAGGACGTCTGGGTAAGGTTCTGGGACCGAAAGGTTTGATGCCCAACCCCAAAGCAGGTACTGTTACAATGGATGTTACAAAGGCTGTCAATGATATTAAGGCAGGTAAAATCGAGTATAGGCTTGACAAGTCCAATATCATCCATGCGCCTGTAGGAAAAGCTTCTTTCACGGAAGAGCAGTTAAAAGAAAACTTTGACGCTTTGATGGAAGCGATTGTAAAGGCAAAACCCAGCACTTTAAAGGGACAGTATTTAAGAAGCATTTCTCTGGCTCCTACCATGGGCCCCGGAGTAAAAGTAAGCACTGCAAAGTTCTAATTTGATATGGTATAATAGGGTACGGCAATGGTCGTGCCCTTTTTATATGTATAGGGTTGATAAACCGGCAATTTTGTAACAAGTGTTATTTTACGTTGGACAGCAGGTATATTTGCCGGGAATACTGGTAAAAGCTGTATAAAATGTCCGGCCTTGGATACGGGAGCAAAAGGATGCGGGAGGAGCTATGAACAGAAGGAAACGCAGAAAACGACAATTAGCATATTTTTTGATAACTCTGATGATTGTAACAGGCGTGGGAGCTGCGGCTCTGTATTTGATTTCAAAAGCTTCGGGAGGAGCAGTGAAACCGGTACCTTCGGAAAAGCTGCAGGCGGAAAGCGGGGAGCAGGCGCTGAATGCGGAACGGGGCGGGAGCGTTGAGCTTCCGGAAACGTCTGAACTGATTAAGCCGGAAGATAAAGAGAAAGAATCGGAAGAAAGTAATGTGTCGGAGCCAATTACGAAAATCAAACCCGTAACTATGGCCTTTGGCGGAGACGTATGTTTTCATGACGAATATGCCAATATGTATTCCCTGAAAAACAGGGGCGGCAAAATGGATAGTTCCCTTTCTGCAGATTTGCTGGGGGAAATGCGGCAGGCTGATATTCTCATGGTCAATAATGAATTTTCTTATTCCCTGCGGGGAGAACCGCTGCCGGAAAAGGCCTTTACCTTTAGAAGCCGTCCTGAAAATGTGGAGCTTCTCCATGAAATGGGCGTGGATATTGTTTCCCTTGCCAATAATCATGTATACGATTGGGGCGAGGATGCCCTTTTTGACACTCTTGATACCTTAAAAAATGCGGGAATTCCCTATATAGGAGCGGGAAGGAATCTGGATGAGGCAAAGGAACCTTACTATTTTGAAATAAACGGAAGAACCATCGCCTACGTTTCCGCAACTCAGGTGGAGAGAAATGATAACCCGGATACCAAAGGCGCCACAGAGGTAACGGCTGGAACCTTCCGCTGTTTTTCCGAAGAGGAATTCGGGAGACTTTTGGAGGTTGTAAAAGAAGCGGATGCAAAGGCGGATATAACGGTGGTATATATTCACTGGGGAACGGAAAACACGGATGAACTGCATTGGGCCCAGGAATGGCAGGCGCCGGAGCTTGTGAAGGCGGGAGCCGATCTGATCGTGGGGGATCATCCCCATTGTCTTCAGGGAATTGATTTTATTGAGGGCGTGCCCGTTTTCTATAGTATCGGAAATTTTTGGTTTAATTCCAAAAGTCTTGATACGGGTCTTTTAAAGGTGGTATTGGATGAAGCGGGCGGTCTGACCTGCCAGTTTCTGCCTGCGCTTCAGCATGAATGTAGGACGGATATGGCGTCGGGGGCGGAAAAGCAGAGGATTCTTCAGTATCTGCAATGCATTTCCCCGGATGTGACCATAGATGAGAACGGATTTATTAAGGATGCGCCTTACGGCGGACCGCCTATTGATTATGATGCGGTGCAAAGGGTGCCTAAGAAAAGGGAAGAGCCGGTGCAGGAAGGCACAGGAACAGAGGCGGGAGATTCTGCATCCGAAGGGGTAACGACAGAATGAGCAGGAACTGTCGCAAGAGAAGTGTCAGGCAGTGAAACCGCAGAGTGTTTAAAGTGATAGGAGTGCCCGAAATAATGAGAATGGGTATAGAATCTAAAATAGGGCAAAAATAGATTCTAAAATAAATTCTAAAATAAATTCTAAAATAGATTCCCAAATAAATTCTAAAGTATTGACAGCATAGATTTTCTGTGTTAAGTTAGTTAAGGTCTTACGAGACTTTGCCGAAGACAGCAGGTGCCCGTTTTCAGGGCGTAAGCGAATCGCCTGCCGAGGAAAGAAAGAGTATGTTTATGACTTTTTGCCTTCCGGTCTTCCGGGAGGCTTTTTATATTTATGGCGCAAGCCGTGAAAACATAAATACTCCTATCGGCAACAAAATCTATAAGGAGGTAAATGTGAAATGGCAAAGGTTGAATTAAAACAGCCAATCGTGGAAGAAATTTCCGGTTATCTGAAAGAAGCGCAGTCTGTTGTGTTAGTTGATTACCGCGGACTTACCGTTGAGCAGGACACACAGCTTCGTAAAGCTATGCGTGAAGCCGGCGTGGTATACAAGGTATACAAAAACACAATGATGAACTTTGCGTTCAAGGGTACAGATTATGAAGCACTGGTGCCTTATCTGGAAGGACCCAGCGCAGTTGCGATCGCAAAAGACGATGCAACGGCACCGGCAAGAATCCTTGGCAAATATGCAAAGAATATTGAAGCGTTGGAAATCAAAGGCGGCGTAGTGGAAGGTATTGCATATGACGCTAAGGGAATCAGCGCAATCGCAAGCATTCCCGGCAGAGAAGAACTGCTCTCCAAATTGCTTGGAAGTCTCCAGTCTCCTATTACGAACCTGGCCCGCGTATTGAACCAGGTAGCGGAAAAGGGTGGCGCAGGAGAAGCGGCGCCGGCTGAGGAAGTAAAGGCGGAAGAAGCTCCCGCAGAGGAAGCAAAAGCGGAAGAAGCAGCAGAAGCTCCTGCAGAGACTCCCGCAGAATAAGTGCAAAAAATGTTGAAAAATAAAATTAAACGGAGGAAATGAAAATGGCAAAATTAACAACAGCAGAATTTATTGATGCTATTAAAGAGTTAACAGTTTTAGAATTAAATGATTTAGTTAAAGCTTGTGAAGAAGAGTTCGGCGTATCCGCAGCAGCAGGCGTTGTAGTTGCAGCAGCAGGCGGCGCAGCAGACGGCGGTGCAGAAGAGAAGACCGAGTTTGATGTTGAATTAACAGAGGTTGGTCCTAACAAGGTTAAAGTTATCAAGGTTGTACGTGAAGCAACAGGCCTTGGCTTAAAAGAAGCGAAAGACGTAGTTGACGGAGCTCCTAAGGTAATCAAGGAAGCTGCATCCAAAGAAGAAGCAGACGATATCAAGGCTAAATTAGAAGCAGAAGGCGCTAAAGTTACTCTTAAGTAATCAAAGTGACAAAAAGTCTTTTATATTCGGAATGAACAAAAGAGCTGTCAGGGACTTTGAAGAGCAAGGTCCAGCGGCTCTTTTTCATTTTTTTTAGAATATTTTTATTGACTTGTGATTTGTCTTGTAGTAGAATCCTGTCTTTGACAGTTTACTGAAGATAAAATCGCTGTAAGTCCAGCAAACATGGACACTACAGCGATTCTTTTCTCTGTTACGGACTATAGTATTTTATTCTTTGATTTTGCTCTTTTTCTGAATGGTTTTCATCTGACTTTTTGTTATAAACTGATAGTCGGTACGGAAACCACAGGCTTCGTGCAGATCATCAGTGATTTTTAACCGTTTATATAATGGGACAAAGCCCTGCTCCTGTATCCCCGCAAAATTCATTCCTCTTAAAGTATCCAGTATCTCTTCACAGGTATACTGATAATCCAGTTCCTTTTCTAAAGCGCGATAGGATAACAGCGCCAGAAAGCAGATGAGAAAGTGGGCTTTGATCCTGTTCCCATCCTGCAGGTAGACAGGTCTTGCTGAAAAATCTGTTTTCATGATGCGAAAACATTCTTCAATCTGCCATCTTCCTTCACTGACCTTAAGTATGCCGCTTACATCATCATCCAGCAGGTCCGTGCATACAGCATACAGGCCATCGTACATTGCTTCGCCTGCGATTTTATTCTCGTCAAGAAAGGTATGGACTTTAGCCGCTTCTCCATCTTCCGTGGCAGCGATCGTACCAATAAATCTCCCCGGATCGTTTGGATTTTTACGCTGTTTTTTTGTATTTCCGGAAGCGATCATTTTTTCGGCACGTTCCACCTGTTTTTCACGTATTGCCTTCTGATAACGGGCATACTTTGGTGAATAAGTGATTATCAGCCGTTGATGAAGCTTCTTAGGGGTATAGGGTTCCTCCTTGTAGTACAGGCTGGTATCATCATCGGGAAGCGCTGTGATATCTACCGGCATGTCATCGGCAACTCTTTTGAAACCGCTTTTGTTTAAGGCCCATGTTTTGTCCTCAGCAGGGAGTTTTTTAATAGACTGGGTCACGATAAAAGCTCTTTCGCCCAAGTGGTTGTATGTACGGATGTCTTCAGAAGCCAGACCGGCATCACTGCAATAGATAAACTTCTGGCAGCCAAAATCCCCGATCACTTTCTGCTCTAAAGGCTTCAGGGATTTCTGTTCATTTGTATTCCCCGGGAAAAGAGAGAATGCAAGGGGGATTCCATCGCCATCCATAAATAATCCCATCTGAATGATCGGATTGGGTCTGTGTTCTTTGGACTTTCCGTATTTTTTATCCCCATCTTCCTGCTCGATTTCAAAGTAATAGTTGGTGCAGTCATAGTAAAGTATCTGGTCATTTCTTTTGCCGATGAAATGACTGTTCTTGTATACTTCGGACTGGATAAAATCACATTCGTTTCCAAGAACGTCCAAAGCACGGTACACATCATGGAGTTCATAAGCAGGTTTCTCCATAAATTCAGATGCTGTTTTAAAAGAAGAACGTTTGCTTGCCGGTTCCAGCACTCTGGCATAAATGAGATCAGATAAAATGGCATTGATATCATATTTGAATTTATATTTTGCCTTTAATTTCCGACAGGTTTTATTCATCTGAAAGCCGTAATAAATGGACTGCAGGAAAAGATATCCGCCGCGATAAAAGGTCTGCTTATCATAATCTAACTGTCTGTCGGCATGAAAAGGGATCAATACAGTTTTTGCTTCTTTTTCTTTTTTATATCTTTCGGTCTCAAGTTTTACTTCATTTTTTGCCCATGCAAGAACATCATCTCTGGTCGGTCCGTGTTCAACGATAAGCTGGTTTAAAGTGCCAAGCTTTCGGACAATGGCAGATGATGTGCTGCCGTTGGCTTTAACATAAGATTTTGCAATATAAAATGATTCGGCATTTTTTGATTTCGTTATGTGAAGATTCATAAGCATCCCTCCTAATGCTTATTATACCACACAATAACATAAAATAACATATATAAAAACCAAAAATTTGACACAAAAAAAGCAGGTTTTACAAGACCTGCAGGTATTTTTTCTGATATTCAACTGTCAAACTCCCGAATATTTTTATTGACTTGTGATTTGTCTTGTAGTAGAATGGATGATGCACTATTGTGGTGTGTTAGGCTTATTTGTGCAGGAGATTGCATCAGTGCGGCCGATTAATTGAAAGAACGGGGTGAAATGTCAATGGAAAAGAACAGAATACGTCCAATCGCATCCGGTAAAGACGTACGTATGAGCTATCAGAGACAAGAAGAAGTTTTGGAGATGCCGAATCTGATCGAGGTTCAGAAAAATTCCTATAACTGGTTCCTGAAAGAGGGATTGAAAGAAGTATTTGACGATATTTCTCCGATTACCGACTACAGCGGACACTTGAGTCTGGAGTTTGTGGATTTTGAATTATGCGAGGATGACGTAAAGTATTCTATTGAAAAATGCAAAGAGAGAGATGCAACTTACGCAGCGCCACTGAAGGTAAAAGTACGTCTCTACAACAAAGAGAAGGATGAAATCAGCGAGCATGAGATTTTCATGGGCGATCTTCCTTTGATGACAGAGACAGGCACATTTGTAATTAATGGTGCGGAGCGTGTTATCGTAAGCCAGTTAGTGCGTTCCCCGGGTATTTATTACGGAATCGGCCATGACAAAATCGGTAAAGAGCTGTATTCCTGTACGGTTATCCCCAATCGTGGTGCATGGTTGGAGTATGAGACAGATTCCAATGACGTTTTCAGCGTTCGTGTAGACAGGACAAGAAAGGTGCCCATTACTGTATTTATTCGTGCTCTGGGTATCGGCACAAATGAAGAAATCAGAGAATTATTCGGAGACGAGCCAAAGATCGAAGCCAGCTTCGCAAAGGATCCTTCCATTACGGAAAAGAATCCCAGCGGAAGCTATGAAGACGGTCTTTTAGAGCTGTACAAAAAAATCCGTCCCGGCGAGCCTTTAAGCGTGGACAGCGCCGAAAGCCTGATCACGGCCATGTTTTTTGACCCCAGAAGATATGACCTTGCCAAGGTGGGACGTTATAAATTCAACAAAAAGCTGATGCTCAGGAACCGTATCAGAAATCATGAGCTTGGCGAGGACGTTATGGATCCTTATACAGGCGAGTTGATTGCCGCTGCGGGAACCGTGGTTACGGCAGAGTTAGCGGATCAGATTCAGAATGCGGCTGTTCCGTATGTTTATATACAGACAGAGGAAAAGAATGAGAAAGTATTGTCCAACATGATGGTAGACATTACTCATTTTGTTGACTGCAATCCCAAGGAACTGGGCGTAACGGAACTGGTTTATTTCCCTGTGCTGCAGCAGATTCTGGAGGAGTACGGCGAGAAGGCGGATGAGCTTGCCGGCGCTATTAAGAGAAATATCCATGATCTGATTCCCAAGCATGTTACAAAGGAGGATATCATTGCTTCCATTAACTATAACATGCATCTGGAATACGGCATCGGCAATGACGATGATATTGACCATTTGGGCAACAGACGTATCCGTGCGGTAGGCGAGCTTTTGCAGAACCAGTACAGGGTAGGTCTGACCAGACTGGAAAGAGTTGTCCGTGAGAGAATGACGACTCATGATGCAGAGGAGGTATCTCCTCAGGTATTGATCAATATTAAGCCTGTGCAGGCTGCGGTTAAGGAATTCTTCGGTTCCTCCCAGCTGTCACAGTTTATGGACCAGAACAATCCTTTGGGCGAGCTGACCCACAAGAGACGTTTGTCTGCATTGGGACCGGGCGGTTTATCCAGGGACAGAGCCGGATTCGAGGTTCGTGACGTACATTATTCCCACTATGGAAGAATGTGTCCTATTGAGACTCCCGAGGGTCCGAATATCGGTTTGATCAACTCCCTTGCTTCCTATGCAAGGATTAATGAATACGGCTTCGTAGAGGCTCCTTACCGTAAAATTGATAAGACGGATGCGGAGAATCCTGTTGTAACAAACGAAGTTGTGTATATGACGGCGGACGAAGAGGACAATTACCATGTTGCCCAGGCTTCCGAGCCTTTGGATGCGGAAGGCCACTTTAAGAGAAACTGGGTTTCCGGCCGTTATCTGGATGAGACCCAGGAATATCCCAAGGCTTTGTTTGATTACATGGATGTATCCCCTAAGATGATTTTTTCCGTTGCAACGGCCTTGATTCCCTTTTTGCAGAATGACGACGCTAACCGTGCCCTGATGGGCTCCAACATGCAGCGTCAGGCGGTTCCCCTCCTGTTTACGGAGGCTCCCGTAGTAGGAACCGGTATTGAGACAAAGGCTGCCGTTGACTCCGGCGTCTGTGTTGTGGCAAAGAAAGCGGGAACCATCGATTATGTTTCTTCCAAGATTATACGTATGACTTATGATGACGGGGAGAGGGATGAATACCGTCTGACCAAGTTCTCAAGGAGCAACCAGTCCAACTGCTACAATCAGAAGCCCATTGTATTTAAGGGAAATCACGTTGCGGCAGGCCAGGTTATTGCGGACGGACCTTCCACCAGTGAAGGCGAGCTCGCTTTAGGCAAAAACCCTCTTATCGGATTTATGACCTGGGAAGGTTACAACTACGAGGATGCGGTTTTATTAAGTGAAAGATTAGTTCAGGATGATGTTTACACATCCGTTCATATTGAAGAATACGAGGCTGAGGCCCGTGATACCAAGCTGGGACCGGAAGAAATCACAAGAGACGTTCCCGGTGTGGGTGACGACGCTTTAAAGGATTTGGATGAAAGAGGTATTATCCGAATCGGCGCTGAGGTTCGCGCAGGAGATATTCTGGTGGGTAAGGTAACTCCCAAGGGAGAGACGGAACTGACCGCAGAGGAAAGACTGCTCCGTGCTATTTTCGGCGAGAAAGCCCGTGAAGTAAGGGATACTTCTTTAAAGGTTCCCCACGGCGAATACGGTATTGTAGTGGATGCCAAGGTATTCACAAGAGAGAATGGAGACGAGTTATCTCCGGGTGTTAACCAGGCAGTCCGTATCTATATTGCCCAGAAGAGAAAGATTTCCGTAGGCGATAAGATGGCAGGCCGTCACGGTAACAAGGGTGTTGTTTCCAGAGTGCTTCCGGTTGAGGATATGCCTTATCTGCCCAACGGACGTCCTTTGGATATCGTGTTGAATCCCCTGGGTGTGCCTTCCCGTATGAATATCGGACAGGTACTTGAGATTCATCTTTCCCTGGCTGCAAAAGCCCTTGGCTTTAATGTTGCCACTCCGGTATTTGACGGAGCAAAGGAAAATGACATTATGGACACCTTAGACCTTGCTAACGATTATGTAAATTTAAGCTGGGAAGAATTTGAGAAAAAACACGGCGATGAATTATTGCCGGAGGTATTGCAGTATTTATCCGATAACAGAGACCACAGAGAGCTTTGGAAGGGAGTGCCCATTTCCAGAAACGGAAAAGTAAGGCTTAGAGACGGACGTACAGGCGAGTATTTTGATTCGCCCGTTACCATCGGACATATGCATTACTTAAAACTCCATCATCTGGTTGATGATAAGATTCATGCCCGTTCCACAGGTCCTTACTCCTTAGTAACCCAGCAGCCTTTAGGCGGAAAAGCGCAGTTTGGCGGACAGCGTTTCGGAGAGATGGAGGTTTGGGCGTTAGAGGCTTACGGTGCGGCTTACACCCTTCAGGAAATCCTGACCGTAAAATCCGATGACGTTATCGGACGTGTTAAGACTTATGAGGCAATCATTAAAGGCGATAATATTCCTGAACCGGGAATTCCGGAATCCTTCAAGGTAATGCTTAAGGAGCTGCAGTCCTTAGGTCTGGATGTAAAAGTCTTAAATGAAGAACAGCAGGAAATTGAAATTATGGAGACCATCGACTACGGCGATAACGATTTACGCCGGGAGCTTGAAAATGAATCCAGAAACTATAATTACGAAAACGAATCCTTTGAATCCATGGGTTACCAGAAACAGGAGTTTGACGATGACGCTGAAGAACTGGTAAGTGTGGAAGAAGACATTGAATTGGAAGAGGATTTTGACGAATCTGAGTTTGCGGAATCTTTTGACGAGTAAGGATAAGTAAACGTAATTGGAAGGAGTGCCATTCATGCCAGAAATGAATAATGAAGTTTATCAGCCCATGACTTTCGATGCCATTAAAATCGGTTTAGCATCTCCCGAGAAAATCAGGGAATGGTCCAGAGGCGAGGTTACAAAACCTGAAACAATCAACTACAGAACCTTAAAGCCGGAAAAAGACGGTCTGTTCTGTGAAAGAATTTTCGGACCCAGCAAGGACTGGGAGTGTCATTGTGGTAAATATAAGAAGATCAGATATAAAGGCGTTATCTGCGACCGTTGTGGCGTTGAGGTTACCAAGTCAAATGTCCGCAGGGAGCGTATGGGGCATATTGAGCTTGCGGCTCCTGTTTCCCATATCTGGTATTTTAAAGGAATTCCCAGCCGTATGGGACTGATTCTGGATTTGTCTCCCAGAGTGCTGGAAAAGGTATTATACTTTGCGAACTATATTGTTTTAGATCCCGGTAATTCAGGATTGGAATATAAGCAGGTATTGACGGAAAGAGAGTATCAGGATGCAAGAGAAAACCAGGAGGCATCCTTCCGTGTGGGAATGGGCGCTGAGGCCATTAAAGAGCTGCTTCAGGCAATCGATCTGGAAAAGGAATCGGTGGAGTTAAAGGAAGAACTGAAAAATTCCACAGGTCAGAAGAGAGCGCGTATTATCAAGAGACTGGAGGTTGTAGAGGCCTTCAGGGAGTCTGATAATAAGCCTGAATGGATGATCATGGATGCGATTCCGGTTATTCCTCCGGATTTACGTCCTATGGTACAGCTGGACGGCGGACGTTTTGCAACCAGCGATCTGAATGACTTGTACCGTCGTATTATTAACAGAAATAACCGTTTGAACAGACTTCTGGAACTGGGGGCGCCGGATATTATCGTGCGCAACGAGAAACGTATGCTTCAGGAGGCGGTGGATGCCCTGATCGACAACGGCCGCCGTGGACGTCCCGTTACGGGACCCGGAAACAGGGCGTTAAAGTCCTTATCCGATATGTTAAAGGGGAAATCCGGACGTTTCCGTCAGAACCTTCTTGGTAAGCGTGTAGACTATTCAGGACGTTCCGTTATCGTAGTAGGACCGGAATTAAAGATTTATCAGTGCGGTCTTCCCAAGGAAATGGCAATCGAGCTCTTTAAGCCCTTTGTTATGAAGGAGCTGGTGGCAAGAGGCATTTCCCAGAATATCAAAAATGCTAAGAAATTGGTAGAGAAACTGGATTCCCAGGTATGGGATGTACTGGAAGAGGTTATTAAGGAGCATCCGGTTATGTTAAACCGTGCGCCTACTTTGCACAGGCTGGGTATTCAGGCTTTCGAGCCCATTCTGGTAGAAGGTAAGGCTATTAAGCTGCATCCTTTGGTATGTACGGCTTTTAATGCCGATTTTGACGGCGACCAGATGGCGGTTCATCTTCCTCTAACAGTGGAAGCGCAGGCGGAATGCAGATTCCTTCTGCTGTCTCCCAACAACCTGTTAAAGCCTTCCGACGGAGGTCCTGTAGCGGTTCCTTCACAGGATATGGTTCTGGGTATTTATTATCTGACCCAGGAGAGAGAAAATGCAGAAGGCTCCGGAAAGCATTTTAAAAATGTTAACGAAGCGATTCTGGCCTATGAAAATGGAGCGGTTACCCTGCATTCCCGTATTAAAGTAAGAGTGACCAAAACGGACGCAGAGGGAAATGAAGTAAGCGGAACCGTGGAATCCACTCTGGGAAGATTTATCTTTAATGAAATCATTCCTCAGGATTTAGGCTTTGTAGACAGAAGTCAGCGGGAAAACTTCCTGTTGCCGGAAATTGATTTCCATGTAGGAAAGAAGGGCTTAAAACAGATTCTGGAAAAGGTTATTAATACCCATGGAGCAACCAGAACGGCGGAAGTGCTGGATGATATCAAATCCATCGGTTACAAATATTCTACCAAAGCGGCTATGACCGTATCTATTTCCGATATGACCGTGCCGGAGAAAAAACCTGAAATGCTTGCTGCGGCTCAGGATACCGTTGATATGATTACCAAAAACTTCAACCGCGGTCTTATTACAGAGGAAGAGCGTTACAGAGCGGTTGTGGAAACATGGAATGAAACGGATAAAGAACTGACAGATGTATTGTTGAAGGGTCTGGATAAATATAACAACATCTTTATGATGGCGGATTCCGGCGCCCGTGGTTCCAACCAGCAGATCAAACAGCTGGCAGGTATGCGTGGACTGATGGCCGATACGACAGGACGTACCATCGAGCTGCCTATTAAATCCAACTTCCGTGAAGGTCTTGACGTTTTGGAATATTTCATGTCCGCCCACGGAGCGCGTAAAGGTCTTTCCGATACAGCCCTTCGTACAGCCGATTCCGGTTACCTGACCAGACGTATGGTTGACGTATCACAGGAATTGATCATCCGTGAGGTTGACTGCTGCGAAGGTAAGGACGATATTCCGGGAATGGTTGTAAAGGCGTTCATGGACGGAAAAGAAACGATTGAAGGCTTAAAGGACAGAATTACAGGAAGATATTCCTGTGAGGATATTAAAGATAAAGACGGCAATCTGATTGTTAAGAGAAACCATATGATCACGCCTAAGCGCGCCTCCCAGATTTTGAGTGTGGGCGTGGATGAAAAAGGCGGACCGGTTGAAGCCGTTAAAATCCGTACAATCTTAAGCTGCCGCTGCCATAACGGCATCTGCTCTAAGTGCTACGGTGCAAACATGGCTACAGGAGAATCCGTTCAGGTAGGCGAGGCAGTAGGTATTATCGCAGCCCAGTCTATCGGCGAGCCCGGTACACAGCTTACCATGCGTACCTTCCATACCGGCGGTGTTGCCGGCGACGATATTACACAGGGTCTTCCCCGTGTAGAGGAGCTTTTTGAGGCGCGTAAGCCGAAAGGACTTGCAATCATTGCGGAGTTTGGCGGCGTGGCGACTATCAAGGATTCCAAGAAAAAGCGCGAGGTCGTTGTTACCAATGAGGAAACCGGAGAAAGCAAGACGTATCTGATTCCTTACGGCTCCCGTATTAAGATTATGGACGGGGCAACCTTAGAGGCCGGCGATGAGCTGACAGAGGGTAGTGTAAATCCCCATGATTTACTTCGCATTAAAGGTATCAGGGCGGTTCAGGATTATATGATCCGTGAGGTTCAGAGAGTATACCGCTTACAGGGTGTTGATATTTCCGATAAGCACGTTGAAGTTATTGTGCGCCAGATGTTGAAGAAGGTGCGCATTGAAAATGCAGGAGATACGGAATATCTGCCGGGAACTCTGGTAGATGTACTGGATTTTGAGGATATGAATGCAGAACTGACGGCTGAGGGCAAGGAACCGGCGGAAGGAAAGCAGGTTATGTTAGGTATTACGAAGGCAGCTCTTGCAACAAATTCCTTCTTATCCGCAGCATCTTTCCAGGAGACTACAAAAGTCTTGACAGAGGCTGCAATTAAAGGAAAAGTAGACCCCTTGATCGGTCTGAAGGAAAATGTTATTATCGGTAAGCTGATTCCTGCGGGAACGGGTATGAAGAGATACCGCAACGTCCTGTTAGATTCCGATATGAAGTTAAACGATACTATTTCTTTTGATGAAGCTATGGAAATAGAGGAAGATGTGGAGGAGCTTCAGGAGGAAGAAACTATGGAAGAGGACGCAGAAGGCGTAACCTTATATCCCAATGGAGCAGACGACAGCTTTGAAAAAGAACAGTTAGAAGTAATTGAATAAGAAGGAACTTTAAAGGTTCCGTAAAAACACGCCGCAATACTTGGCCGGGAAAGGAAAGCCTTTTAACGGACCGGAGTATGGCGGCGTGGCTTTTTATTTTGATTCTCAGACGCTGGTCTCTTTATTGATTTTTGCCGTGATTTTCGGAAATTTCCAGGATTTTCCGTGATTTATAAAATTTATCTATTGACAACTAAAAACTCAGTCTATATACTAAACTAGTGTGCGTGTGAATGCATGTTTCTTTTTGTGTGTGAATTTTGTATTTACCGCAGAAACAGTATATTAACGCATTACAGTAAAACATGAATTCAGAAGAAACGAGGTGAAAAAGAATGCCAACATTTAACCAGTTAGTTAGAAAAGGACGTCAGACATCTGTAAAGAAATCTACAGCTCCCGCATTACAGAAGGGTTATAACTCCCTGCAGAAAAGAGCTACGGATACACCCTCTCCCCAGAAAAGAGGTGTTTGTACAGCTGTTAAGACTGCTACACCTAAAAAACCTAACTCAGCTCTCAGAAAGATCGCCAGAGTTCGTCTTTCCAACGGAATCGAAGTAACAAGCTACATTCCCGGAGAAGGCCACAACTTACAGGAGCATAGCGTTGTTTTGATCAGAGGCGGCCGTGTTAAGGACTTACCCGGTACCAGATATCATATCATCAGAGGTACTTTGGATACAGCCGGCGTTGCCAACAGAAAACAGGCTCGTTCCAAATATGGCGCTAAGAGACCGAAAGCAGGCAAATAATAGCGTGATGATCACGAACCTGCGTACCACAATTTAAAACTAATTAGTGTTGGGATTCTAAATTTCACAGATTTGTGGATATAAATGGAAATACCGCACGAACACATTAGTGGTTTATATGTGAGTACCTATGATTTAATGATTATTAAGGAGGGAAGAACCGTGCCACGTAAAGGACATATTCAGAAAAGAGACGTGTTAGCAGATCCTTTATACAATGACAAAGTGGTTACCAAGCTTATCAATAACATCATGTTAGACGGTAAGAAGGGCGTAGCCCAGAAAATTGTATACGGAGCATTTGCACGCGTAGAAGAGAAGGCAGGCAAGCCTGCACTTGAAGTATTTGAAGAGGCAATGAATAACGTGATGCCCGTATTGGAAGTAAAAGCAAGACGTATCGGCGGCGCTACCTATCAGGTGCCCATCGAAGTAAGGGCTGACAGACGTCAGGCTTTAGGCCTCCGCTGGTTAACCGCTTATTCTCGTAAGAGAAACGAGAAGACCATGCAGGAGCGACTTGCTAACGAAATTCTGGATGCAGCAGCAAATACCGGCGCTGCAGTAAAGAAAAAAGAAGAAGTACACAAAATGGCAGAAGCAAACAAAGCATTTGCTCATTACAGATTCTAATAGGAGGACAAAACCTTGGCTGGAAGAGAATATCCACTTGAGAGAACCAGAAATATCGGTATTATGGCTCATATTGATGCAGGTAAGACTACATTGACAGAGCGTATCCTGTATTATACTGGTGTTAACTACAAGATTGGCGATACTCATGAAGGTACTGCTACCATGGACTGGATGGAACAGGAGCAGGAAAGAGGTATCACAATCACATCAGCCGCTACGACTTGTCACTGGACATTGGAAGAGAACTGTAAACCGAAACCGGGCGCATTAGAGCACCGTATCAATATTATCGATACCCCAGGCCACGTTGACTTTACAGTAGAAGTAGAGCGTTCTCTTCGTGTACTTGACGGTGCCGTAGGTGTTTTCTGTGCAAAGGGCGGTGTTGAGCCGCAGTCAGAAAACGTATGGCGTCAGGCTGACACTTATAACGTACCTCGTATGGCTTTCATTAATAAGATGGACATTCTGGGTGCAAATTTCTATGGTGCAGTTGATCAGATCAGAACAAGACTTGGTAAAAATGCAATTGTTTTGCAGATACCGATCGGTAAGGAAGATGATTTCCAGGGAATCATTGACTTATTTGAGATGAAAGCATATATCTACAATGACGACAAGGGAGATGATATTTCCATTACGGATATCCCTGACGACATGAAGGATGATGCTGAATTATATCATGGAGAGTTAGTAGAGAAAATCTGCGAACTGGATGATGATTTAATGATGATGTATCTGGAAGGAGAAGAGCCTTCTATAGACGAAATGAAGGCAGTACTGAGAAAGGCTACATGCGAGTGTACGGCCGTTCCCGTATGCTGCGGTTCCGCTTATAGAAACAAAGGCGTTCAGAAGCTTTTAGATGCAGTTTTAGAGTTTATGCCCGCTCCTATCGACATCCCCGCTATTAAGGGTGTTGACCTGGACGGCAATGAAATTGAAAGACATTCTTCTGATGAAGAGCCTTTCTCAGCTTTGGCATTTAAGATCATGGCTGACCCCTTCGTAGGTAAGCTGGCATTCTTCCGTGTTTATTCCGGAACGATCAATTCCGGTTCCTACGTATTAAATGCAACGAAAGACAAAAAAGAGCGTGTTGGACGTATCCTTCAGATGCATGCCAATAAGAGAGCGGAGTTAGATAAGGTTTACTCCGGAGATATTGCCGCTGCGGTAGGTTTCAAATTTACGACTACAGGCGATACCATCTGTGATGAACAGCATCCCGTAATCTTAGAGTCCATGGAATTCCCTGAGCCCGTTATCGAGCTGGCTATCGAGCCTAAGACAAAAGCAGGACAGGGCAAGATGGGCGAGGCTTTGGCAAAGCTTGCTGAAGAAGATCCTACATTCCGTGCTCATACTGATCAGGAGACAGGTCAGACAATCATCGCCGGAATGGGCGAGCTGCACTTAGAGATCATCGTTGACCGTCTGCTTCGTGAATTTAAGGTAGAAGCAAATGTCGGCGCTCCTCAGGTAGCTTATAAAGAGACCTTTACAAAACCTGTTGATCAGGAATACAAATATGCAAAGCAGTCCGGTGGACGTGGACAGTACGGACACTGTAAAGTTAAATTCGAGCCTATGGATCCTAACGGAGAGGAAACATTCAAATTCAGTTCTTCCGTAGTAGGCGGTGCGATTCCGAAGGAATACATCCCTGCAGTAGGCGAAGGTATCGAAGAAGCTGCTCAGGCAGGTATCCTTGGAGGATTCCCTGTACTCGGTGTTTCAGCTAACGTATACGATGGTTCTTACCATGAAGTCGATTCTTCCGAAATGGCATTCCATATTGCCGGTTCCATGGCATTCAAGGAAGCTATGAAGAAAGCGGGTCCGGTTTTATTAGAGCCTATCATGAGAGTTGAAGTAACAATGCCTGAAGAGTATATGGGAGACGTTATTGGCGATATTAACGCACGCCGCGGACGTATCGAGGGTATGGATGATATCGGCGGCGGCAAGATGGTAAAAGGCTTTGTACCCCTTGCTGAAATGTTCGGTTACTCCACAGACCTTCGTTCCAAGACCCAGGGACGTGGTAACTACTCCATGTTCTTTGAGAAATACGAGCAGGTTCCCAAGTCAGTACAGGAAAAAGTATTGGCTGCAAAAACGAAATAATGCTTGAAAATCTGGGTATTATTTAATATAATCAAAGATAGCCGAGCAAAATTGGAAAATTTGAACAAATTAATTTAAGATTATTTAAAGGAGGACTTTTGAAATGGCTAAAGCTAAATTCGAAAGAAGCAAACCACATTGTAACATTGGTACCATTGGACACGTTGACCATGGTAAAACAACCTTAACAGCTGCAATCACTAAAGTACTTTCCGAAAGAGTTGCTGGTAATGCAGCAGTTGATTTCGCAAATATTGATAAAGCTCCGGAAGAAAGAGAGCGTGGTATCACAATTTCTACAGCTCACGTTGAGTACGAGACAGACAAGAGACATTATGCTCACGTTGACTGCCCCGGCCATGCTGACTATGTAAAGAACATGATTACCGGTGCTGCTCAGATGGACGGCGCTATCTTAGTAGTAGCTGCTACTGACGGTGTTATGGCTCAGACAAAAGAGCACATCTTACTTTCCCGTCAGGTAGGCGTACCTTATATCGTAGTATTCATGAACAAATGCGATATGGTAGACGATCCTGAATTATTAGAGTTAGTTGAGATGGAAATCACAGAGCAGCTTGAAGAGTATGAATTCGAAGGATGCCCTATCATCCAGGGTTCCGCTTTAAAAGCTCTTGAAGATCCTAAGGGAG
>Ga0137307_100633_pt1 | contig 42939 bp, 57 predicted proteins | sample NAcewD2O_March_2_FD_97180 | JGI IMG/M metagenome (GOLD analysis project Ga0137307, IMG submission 97180) | Mouse cecal microbial communities from Vienna, Austria - N-Acetylglucosamine amended D2O_March | ecosystem: Host-associated > Mammals > Digestive system > Large intestine > Cecum | place... | reverse complement strand
GAGCTCCTGGAGCCTCTGCATAGCACGCTCCTGGCGTTCCTTTTCCTTGCGGAGTTGTTCTACTTCTGGGGAAACGGCGGCTTTCTTTTTCCTGGGCCTGCGGATAGAAAAGCTGTAGGAGTTGTCGGAGCCGTACCTGGCCAGGAGATTATAAAACTCATGGAGCCCGTTTTCCTCTATATGTTCCACACCGGAGAACGTGCTGCCAAAAAGGAGCCGCTTTTCCAGTTCCCCAGGAGAATTGATACCGGAAAATTCCTTTTTGGCGTTCAACATGTTAAGGATGTAATTTATCACAAATTCACCCAGCACACTATCATTTACAGTCTGATTGTCACATTCTTTGGTTTTTCGCCTTTTGGGGCATGAGTAGTTAGACGGACGGTAGCCGTCAGCGCTTAGCTTTCCAGGAGTAGAGACCATTTTATTCCCACATTTCCCGCAGTATGCAATCCCAGAGAAAAGATGAACCTTTGAAGAGGTATGCTGCCGGTCGGAATAATTAGAGAAGTTCCTGGAATTGTCTTTCAACATACTTGCCATAACCTCATATTCTTCCACTGTGAATATCGCCGGGTGGTGGTTCGGCACCATTACCCATTCATCCTCCGGGTTTTCGGTGCGGTGGTCAGTTCCTTTGTATCGGTTGTATCTGTATATCCCAGCATAGAAAGGACTGGACGCAATTATCCATACCGCAGTAGGAGACCATTCTACACCGGCCCTGGTTCTATACCCACGCTCATTCAGGAGCCGGGATGTATGAGTCAGGGATTTATTCTCCATGTAATCATCCTTTAGTATCCGGCAGACCTGCGCCTCGTCCTCCCGGATAGAAAACTCCCCGGATTCAGGATCATAGTCATAGCCAAAGGGAATCCGGCCACCGTTCCACTGGCCGTTACTGGCCCTGGATATCATGGCGGCGGTCACACGCTCGGACGTCATATTTCTTTCAAGCTCCGCAAATACCAGGATGATTTTGAGCATAGCCTCACCTATGGCCGTGGAGGTATCAAATTGCTCGTTTTTGCTGACAAAGACAACACGGAGTTCCTGTAGTTCCTCGTACATTTCCGCAAAGTCCAGCAGGTTACGGGAAATGCGGTCTATTTTCCAGACCAGCACATGAGAAAACTCACCGTTGCGGATGCGGTACATCATATCCTGAAAGGCTGGCCGGTCGGTGTTCTTTCCTGAATAACCGGCATCCTCGAATATCTCATACTCGCTTATCCCTAGAATCAACTCCGCATAGGCTATCAGGTCTTTGCGCTGCATAGGCAGAGAATCCTTGTCAATCTGGTGCATGGTAGATACACGGATATAGATAGCCACTTTCTTTGCCCTGGAAAGCCCAGATTTCGATTTTACGGTCTTTCTATTTCTTGACATATATTTTATCCCCCAAAGAGAAAAAGCCCCTGCACGGGGCTATATCTTGTCTATTTTGCTGGCGTATTTGTTGAGTGCGGCCCACACCACATTTCTATCGTCCGGGCTTGCAACCTGGTAGCACATCAGCAGCCTTTGAAGCTCCATAACGTATGCGTCCTGGTCTCCGGCTGGATTGTTCAGCAGATCAATCATGATTTTTCTTCCGGTTTCCTGATTTCCCATAAGATACCCCCTATTCTGATTTATTGTTTCTGCGCCGCCATTCCAGATATTCATTACTGATTACGCTTTTTTCTCGTCAGCATACTTTTCTGGAACCGCCATATGAGTGCGCAAAAAATCCTTGCACATTTCCTGTTTCTCTGCCGGAATCCGGCAAATGATATCTAGCCATTCCTGATCGGATTCGGATATGGAGGCAGGGAGAGGTTCACGATTGTAAACCAGCTTGTCTAATGATACGCCAAGATAACTCGCCATTTCCATAACAATATCTAACCTTGGGAATTGACCTTTAGCCCAATTCCCGGTACTTCCAGTGCTTTTTCCTAATGCTTTTAATACAGCAGTTATGGACGTTCCTTTTTCCTTACACACGTCACTAAAGTTGTCGTAAACCATAAATCCTCCCCAAAACACATAAAAATGCGCATAATACTTGACAGGCTCATAATTATGAGTTAAAGTATAAAATATAGAATAAAATTGAGAATGAAACAAAAACGCAAAAACAAAATCAAACTCATTTTATTTTAACGCAAAAGTGAACAAAAGTAAAGTAAAAGGAAAGGAGGCTACACAATGGCAAGGAAACTGTCTCCCTGGTGCAAAAGCGCAAAGATCGCTATGATTCAGCAGGACATAAGCATCATAGAGCTTGCAGATAAATTGAATCTGACAAGGTCTTATGTTACCTCGATTCTGAATGGCCGGGTAACAAGCCCCATTGCCGTAAAAAAAATCAGTGATTATCTGCATATACCGGATGTAGGAGCTGAATTACAGGTCTAAGTAAATTATACGGCAACGGAGGGTAAATGAACATGGAGAATGGTTGTATGAATTGCATGGGAAATATATACCGTGCCTGTAGGGAAGAGGCGGCAAAATACAACGATAAGCTAAGAAGCCGGGAAAGCGCAGCGGAACTTCTGGGGATATCCACATCCACACTGTCAAATTACGAGCTGGGGATAACTAAGGCAGTTCCGGTCGACATTGTGGTTATGATGGCCGACCTTTACAATTCCCCCCAGCTTAAAAACCTCTACTGCAAAAGAGAATGTCCGATAGGAAAGCAACTACCGGTCGCCACGGAGATTGACGGTCTGGCAAGCGTGACGGTCCGGCTCCTGAATGACCTGGATGATGAAGAAATCCAGAACATGAAAAAACAGCTATTAAGCATAGCGGCAGACGGAAAGATTGATGAAAGCGAGAGAGAAGAGTTTGACGGCATTATGCGGAATCTCGATTCCCTGGCAAAGACAATATCAGAGCTCCGGATGTTTGCTGAAAAAATCACGGAAAGGGGCGGTGGGAATGGCACTCGTTGATAGATTGCGTGAGATCATGGAAAAAGAATATGGAATCACAACGGACGCCGATCTGCTGAAAGCAATAGAGGAATACCCGGATATTGATTTAGGCATATTCGCCTCTCCCATTATGGAGGATTTCGGCCATGCGGTGTAAAGATATCCTGAAGCTGGCGTCCATATGTGCCGCAACGTTGAGCCTGGTTCTTACCATGAAAGGGATAGCCCAGGAAGAAAGGGAGGCGGATCACCTGGATATGGTGGCAGACATAGAGGCGGAAACACCGGAGGCACCTGCAGAACCGGAACCGACTGAAACACCGGAGCCGGTTATCTACGCCATACAGGAAGAGGAAACCAGGGAGCCGGAACCTGCCGTGATGCTGGATGCCGCAGACGAGGAAATTTTACTGAAACTTGCCATGTCGGAGGCAGGGGGTGAGAGCACGGAGGGAAAAGCCCTGGTGATGCTGTCCGTAGTCAACCGGGTACGGTCTGATGAATTTCCTGACACGGTATCAGAGGTTGTATTCCAGGATAGGCAATACTCGCCGGTACTGGACGGGAGATACTATTCCACGGTTCCGGATGATGATTGTCTGGCGGCGCTGGAGCTTATAGAGGGCGGCTGGGATGAAAGCATGGGAGCCATGTATTTTGAAAATGCCGGTGCGGATAGCTGGCACAGCAGAAATCTTGAATTTCTCTTCCAGGAGGGCAATCACAAGTTTTACAAGTAGGAGGCACAATGAAAATCATGTTGAAAAACTGGCTTTTGCTTACGGTTGGACTGATACTGACTGCTGTATGCGTCAGGGTGGCCTACCAGGAAAGGGGCTACATAGCGGTCGGCGGGGAGTGGCTGGTTATTCCTCTTTTAGTCACCGTAAAAGCGGTTGTGAAGTCAGTGGCGGAGGATATTCTGAATGAATACTGACTATCAGGGCATCCGGGAAAAAGCAGAGGCAGACGGATATAAGGTGGATGATGATACATTCCAGGGGCTTATCGAATATGCCAGGAGGAAAGCGAAAACTGCCGGGCGTGATGAAAGCTATCTGCCGCTTCTACTGCCGGATGTGATTAAGGAGTGGCACATCAGGAGGGCTATCAATACATACAGCATAGCCATGATGCAGATACAAAATATTTTTTAAGGAGGTAAAGAGGCGTGGCGCAAATGACAACAGCACAATATCTGGATTCCATTCAGAACGGCCTCATATCGGAGCTGGGAAAGCACAAAGAGGCTCTACCGGCCGGATTCAACCGAGAGAGGTTTATCCTGAACTGTATTACAGTGATTCAGGATATGTTGAGAGACAGCAAGAAAAAAGACCAGCTCGCAAAAGTGGATGTGAAAACGATTCCTGTATGTCTGGCAAAAGGGGCGTACCTGGGGCTCGATTTCTTCAATGGAGAATGTTACGCAATCCCCTATGGGGGAAATATGCAGTTTCAAACGGACTATAAAGGCGAGATTAAGCTGTGCAAAAAGTACAGCAAAAATCCGATTAAAGATATCTTTGCTAAGGTGGTTCGTGACGGTGATTTCTTTGTGGAAGAGGTTGAGAGCGGAGAGCAGAAAGTTCATTTCAAACCGCAGCCGTTTTCAAACGCACCCATGAGAGGGGCTTTTGCAATCGTGGTTTACAGAGACGGATCTATGATGTACGACACCATGAGCGCAGAGGACATAGAAAATGTCAGGAACAATTACTCAAAGGCAAAAGACAGCCCGGCATGGAAAAACTCTCCCGGAGAAATGTATAAAAAAACCGTACTCCGGCGCCTTTGCAAGTTGATTGATCTGGATTTTGACAATATCGAACAGAGGATTGCTTTTGAGGACGGAGGGGATGTGACATTTGAGAATATGCAGATATCCGGAACCACACAGGCGGCATTGCCGGATAACGGCGCTCCGATTGATGTAATGGAACAGATCAAAAGAGCGCAGGCGCAGAAACAGGGAAAACAGCCGGTTCCCGTACAGCAGGCGCAAAACCAGTATGAAGAGGAATTTATGCAGTTTGAACAGCAGCAGGGATACGGAAACGGCGGGGGCTATGATCCCAATTTTTCCATTTCGGACGAGATCGAAGATGAACTACCGTTTGCGTAGGATAGGAGGATAACAGGATGAATGAGATTAGCGTAGTAGTAAAGCAGGAGCCGGGAAAGGTTTCATGGAACTTTGAAGAGATCAAACAGGTTTTGGAGGACGGGCTGGAAGTATACCGGACTACAGCCTATACGGACGCCACAATCAAGACGGCAAAGAGTGATGTTGCCACACTCAGAAAACTCTCGGCGGCTATCAAGGAACGCCAGAAAGAGGTCAAGGATAAGTGCCTGGAGCCGTATGCGATTATAGAATCCCAGGCAAAGGAGCTTATCGCTCTGATTGAAAAGCCGATCAATGCAATCAATGACCAGGTTCAGGACTATGAGAGGCGCCGGAAAGAGGCGGCCAGGAAAGAAATCATGGACTACTGGAATAAAAAGTCAGAGTCTCTTCCGGAGGATATCAGGGAAAAGGCCAGGATCGCTATCTATGATGAACGGTGGGAAAATGCCACGGCCACTAAGAAAAGTTGGCGGGAGGGTATCGAGAACGGCATCCAGAAGATACTGGATGAAATCACCACAATCAAATCTTTTGCCAGCGAATTTGAAGAGGATATGCTGGCAGTATATAAAGCTGACCTCTCTTTGCAGAAAGCCATTGCAAAGATGAACGAGCTGAAAGCCCAGCGTGAGCGCATCCTGGAAATGGAGCGGAAAAAGCGGGAGGCAGAGCAGAGGCGCAAAGAAGAACAGGAACGCATGGCACGGGAACAAATGGAACGTGCTGAAAAAGAAAAACAGGCCGGTATGATGCCGTCTGGAACGTCCACTATGACACATGCTGCCGGATCGCTGGCTGGCATGATGCAACCGGGTGTTGCGTCAGCGGGAGCACCTGGGGCGCACGGACACGGCGGGAATGTACCAGCCCAACAGGAGCCGCCCAGAATGGGGCAGTCGGAGAATGCCGGAAATGCCGGGGTTGCGGCTGGAAATATCCCACACCGGGAGGAACCGGCAAAAGTGGGACAGCCGGAGGCGCAGACAAGAGCATATCCGGGAGGCAGGTCTGTAAAACTTATCATTACTGGCACACAGGAACAGATCACGAAGATTCAGAACTACATCCGTTTTACGGGTGCGACTTATCAGGAGGTATAGAGTATGCAGTTGACAGCAGAGAATTATTATTCGGAAGAGGCCAATTTTGAGTATATGTCCGTCTCACAGTTTAAAGATTTTGTGGGAACATACGGACGGAGAGGGTGCGAGTTCACCGCCATGGATAAGATCAGGGGAGTGTATGAGGAAGAGGAAACAACCGCACTCCTGGTAGGGAGCTATGTAGATGCCTACTTTGAGGGCACGCTGGATAAGTTCAAGGCAGAGCACCCGGATATCTTCAAGAAAACCGGAGACAAGGGCTTGAAATCGGATTATGTGCAGGCAAATGACATTATCGCCCGCATTGAGCGTGACGAGTTCTTTATGGCGCACATGTCCGGCCAGAAACAGGTTATCATGGCCGGGGAATTGTTCGGACTTCCCTGGAAAATAAAAATTGATTCCTACCTGGAGGGAATCGCAATCGTGGATTTAAAGGTTATGGCATCCCTTACTAAGTTGGAATGGGTACGGGATATCGGCTATCTGGATTTTGTAAGGTATTGGGGGTACGACATCCAGGGCGCAGTCTACCAGGAGATTGTCTACCAGAATACAGGTAAACGCCTGCCGTTTTACATTGCGGGGGCCAGCAAGGAAAAGGCAACGAATATCAAGGTTATCCACGTTCAGGACAATTATCTCCGGGAGGCTATGAGCGTGGTAGAGCACAATATCGAGAGGGTAAGACAGGTGAAATACGGAGAAGTTCTTCCGGACCGGTGCGAGTGCTGCGACCACTGTAGAGAGACGGAAGTCCTCACCGGCCCTATCGGAATTGCTGACCTGGTGGCGGATATTTGACGGTAAAAAATCACAGAATGGCGGTGATGAAAAATGGCGTGGATCAGCGTAGACCAAAAGCTGATAGGTGGAAAATTGAGAAGTCTATACAAAGCGATTGGATGTTCGCAGAATGAGGCCATTGGAATCCTGGTCAGTCTGTGGCTCTGGGGAATAGATAATGCTGAAATGGACGGCCTCATGGTGAGTGCCGACCGGGAGGATATCAAACAGTCTTTCCAGGCCGGACTCTCCAAAGAGGTTGACGGTGATGCGGTTGTTGCCTGCCTGATTGATACCGGGTGGATAGACGAAGTTGACGGCCAGCTATATCTCCATGATTGGGGAGACTGGCGGTCATACTATAATCGTTACGTCCGGGAGAAAGAAAATCATGCGGAACGGATGCGGAGATATAGGGATAAAAAAATCGGAAAAGAATCAACCGGTGACATATCGAGTGACGTATCAAGTGACGTAACAGGTGACATATCACAAGAACATACTGACGCCGAGCAACCAGCAGTAGAAAAGCCAGAGAAAAAGAGCCGTAAAGAAGAACAGGAGGAAAAGCACGGCAAGGATTTTGAAGAGTTCTGGAGCGTTTATCCAAAGAAAGTCGATAAGGGAGAGGCGTACAAGAAATATAAGGCCAGGAGGAATGAGGGGTACTCTGCGGAAGAGATTCTGGCGGCGGCAAAAGCGTACAGGGTGGAGTGCGAAAGAAAGCATACTGACAGGCAGTACATCAAACATGCTAAGACGTTCCTGGGGCCGAATCTTTCCTTTACCGAGTATATACCGAGGAATCCGGAACCGGCACCAGCATCGGCGCAGGCACAAGCAGGCGGAGTGAGATCAATGTGATTTGTTAAGGAGGTTTTGCATGGAAGAAATTAGAGAAACGGCCGCTAATGCCCTGCATAGCATTGTGGCCAACAGTGCCGCCACAATGGAGACCGGAGATTACATAGGTGACGGCGGCCTCCTGTACTGCGGGAAGTGCCATACCAGGAAAGAGCGTGTTGTGACTTTTCCGGCTGGGCTCATGGGCCCGGAGGAAGTAGAAAGAAAGGTTCCGTGTGTCTGCACATGCAGGCAAGAGGCCATGGCGAAAGAGAAACAACAGGAGGAATACCGGGAGAAAATGGCCAGGATTCAGAGAATCCGTGACGCATCCATGATGGAATCAAAATACCGGGATGCAAGGTTTTCTTCCTACACCGTGGTAGACCAGAACCGGAAAGTATTTCAGATCGCCAGTAAGTATGCCGCAAATTTCCGGCAGATGTTGAAAGACAACCAGGGGCTTATCTTCTGGGGGCCGGTCGGAACGGGAAAGAGCTTTACGGCGGCCTGTATTGCAAATGAACTTCTGGCAGAGCAGATTCCGGTTATCATGACCTCTTTTGTAAAGATACTGCAGAACTTGCAGGCGCATCCGGACGAAGCGGCCTACATATCAATGCTGAACAATGCAAGTCTCCTGGTGCTGGACGATTTAGGCACAGAGCGTAACACAGACTATGCGCTTGAAAAGGTATACAACGTGATAGACAGCAGATCAAGAGAGGCAAAGCCTATGGTTCTGACAACGAACCTGACGCTCTCTGAAATGCTTGAAGTCGAGGATATCCGGTATAAGCGCATCTATGACCGTATTTTTGAAACCTGTCTGCCGGTTGAGGTATCGGGAGAATCATTCCGCAAGATATCCGCAGAGCGCCGGTTTGACAAAATGGCTAAATTCATGCAGGAGGGATAATTTTGGGAGAGAAGATAAGAGAGCATTTGAAAAAATTCAGAGAGGCGGCGGGGCTGACACAGAAACAGCTCGGAGCCATGGCTGGGAAAGGGGAAAGCGCAATCCAGGCTTACGAGAGCGGAAAGTCCGATATCCCGTTAAGCGCCCTGATCTCCATTATGGGGGCATTGAAGATTTCCTTTGCCGATCTGGAAAGAGGCAGTAAGACGGAGCCACCGGCAGAGAAACCGGTGGAAATCCTGATTTACAACCAGGAGGATAGACTGAACACGGCGGCTATCCTGGTAAAGAACGGATACACGGTAGAGCAGGGAAAGCGGAATAAAACGCCTACAGGAAAAGCCCTGGACTACTTTTTGCGAATACGAAAGTATGACGAGGCCGCCGATACCGGCAGATAGGAGGGCACATGAGCAAATCACGATATTCAAAAACAAAGGCCGCAGGGGAGGCGGTAGGGATGAACAGATACGGGAAACAGTTCAACCAGAAACCGAACGTTGTACCGGCGAAAAACCGGCAGTTCCGGAGAACGGAAAGCAGAGGGAGGTAGGAAGTGGAGACGTATTTCAAATTAAAGATAATCTTCGAGTACGTTGTGCCGCTTGCGCTCCTGGCCGTCTGCTCTCTGCCGTGGGTATACCTTTTTGGGAGCGCAGCTATCAATGACTGGAAAAAGAAAAGGAGGGAAAAGAGAAAACATGGCGAAGTACGAAAAGAAGATGATGCAGTTTGAGGCGTTCCGGTATGACGGACATATAAGTCTCCCGGCGTGTGAAAAGGACTATGACGAGACGAAGCACGCCCCGTATTGGGTGGTCATGGCAGGTCTTAAAGGAATCCTGTTTTTTGATACTTCCAATCCGGTAGAAATACCGAAACTTTACACCAGGTATCCGGACGGAGAAGTGGTACACATTCCGGTCGGCTATTACATTATCCGGTGGAGTGATACGGAGTTGTACCCCTGTGAACCGAATCTGTTTGAGGCGTCCTATATTCCGGTGGCGGAGGGGAACGAAGAAAAGCGCTGCCTGAATATCCAGGGAGGACAAAAAGCCTGGGATGAAAAAAGAGGAGAGCTTGAAGAGGCGGTGAAGCCTCTCCATGAATGGTTATGCAAGTACGGTGATCCCTATGTGACGGTGGCGGTGACACAGGACAGGGCAACGGTACACCAGGAGTACATGACAACGCCGCTCCCGGTTCCGGACTGATTAAGGGAGGCAGGGCATGAAAGCATTAACAATATGGCAACCCTGGGCGAGCATGGCAGCCGTTGGAATCAAGCATAACGAGACCAGGGGATATCCTACAAATTACAGAGGCGCTATCGCTATCCATGCGGGAAAGAAATCTGTAAATAAAATATGGTCCGCATACCTTGACGAAAGAGCCCGTGAGGTAATATGCCGGAGGCTGAATCTTTCAGGCCATACCGGGCTTGAAATCTTTCCTCTGGGGTGCGTGCTTGCGACAGCGAACCTGGTAGAGTGCATCAAGATCACGCCGGAGTTTGTCGCTACCCTGTCTCCGGATGAACTGGCACTCGGAGATTATACCCTCGGCCGGTACGCCTGGAAGTTGGCAGACGTAAAGCAGTTTCCGGCTCCTATCCCCGCAAGAGGGCAGCAAGGGCTCTGGGAATGGGAGGGGATGCGGTAATGAAAACGGTGAAATTTACAGTCCTGGGGGAGCCGAAAGGAAAAGGACGTCCACGGTTCGTTCCGGGAACCGGCAGAGCTATCACGCCAAAGGACACGGCGAATTATGAAACGCTGGTGCGTATGGAATATGCCGCACAATGCCAGGGGTTCAAGTTTCCGGACGGCACCATGTTAGATATGCGGATACTGGCCTATTACAGCATACCAAAGAGCGCAACGAAGAAGAATAAGGAGCTGATGAAAAAACAGTTCCTACGGCCTACAAAGAAGCCTGACATGGATAATGTGGTGAAGATTATAGCGGACAGTCTGAACCAGATAGCGTACAGGGATGATACCCAGATAGTGGATTGCCAGTGCCGGAAGTTCTATTCCGACAATCCCAGGGTGGAAGTAACCATAAAGGAGGTAAAACCAGATGTTGAAGAAAAATGAGGGAGACCTGAACATAACCAGTGCGGACCGCATGGTATTCCCGAATCTTCCGCTGACCTATGAGGAAATGATTCTCCTGGTACCTGCGGAAATCAGGAATCCGGAGGATAAGCGACACCGGGCGGTATACGGCCTTATACAGTGCATGGCAAGACAACTGGAAGATGCACGGAGGGTATCGACAATCCAGCCCAGCCAGTATCTCCGCGGATATAAGAGAGGGCAGTCAGACGTCCAGACGCAGTTCAGGATCAGGGGCATACAACAGGAAATGGCGGCGGTCAAGTTCCGCCTGGAGATTAACGATTTCCGGGGACCTGCAGAAGAGGAAATTCTGAAAAACCGCATGTTGGAGCTCTACGAGCTGGCAAAGAGACTTGACCCGTCCGGAGTAGGGCGGTTTGAGCATAGGATTGACAAGAGAATGAAGAAAGTGAGGTTAAGAGAGAATGGCAATTACAGAGGAAACCAGACAGGAAGAAATGAAAGAGTACGAGAGGTTACTGTTAAGTACGGGGCGGACCGGCGTGGAGAACCTGATCACTTATATCGGTGCCAGTGATTTTTACACGGCTCCGGCATCCACGAAGTTCCACGGTTCCTTTATGGGTGGGCTTTTGCACCACAGCCTGGAAGTATACCGGAACCTGGATAAAAAGACCAGCAGCTCCGAGCACAACGTCTGGCGGGAACTTCTCGACACAGACAAGATCGGAAATGACAGTATCATCATTGTTTCTCTTCTGCATGATATCTGTAAGACGCACTTTTACACAACGGAGCTGAAAAACCAGAAAAACTATGACCAGGAGGTTGTCGCCGCCGCTGACAGACGCCAGGTGAAGCACGACAGCAACGGGGATTTCATCTGGGAGACGGTGCCCTCATATGCGGTGGATGATAAAATCCCGTATGGCCATGGTGAAAAGTCTGTGATGATGATCGAAAATTTCATAACCTTAAAACCGCTGGAGAGGTACGCTATCCGCTGGCACATGGGATTCTCGGAGCCGAAAGAGCTCTACAATACCCTGACGGCGGCCATTGAGAGATACCCGCTTATCCTGGCACTCCATGAAGCGGATATGGAGGCGTCATACGTCACGGAGGAACGGAATGAGTAGTGAAAAGGTTGCGCCGTCCAACCTGGAATACCTGATAAAGCACGAAGCTCTCCCGCAGGGTACAACGCTGGAAGATGCGATATATATTCTCACTGACCCGTTGAATTGTGCGGAGTGTATCGCAGAGGACCAATGCGCTGACCGGTACGGCCATGACGCCGGAAAGAACAAAGAGGCTGACTGCCTGGAAGTTGTGGCGGCATTTCTGAAACAAGACCATAAGGAGGTAAAGAGAAAGACATGAGCAAGATCGCTGATGATACACAGGAACTGGTCATAGAGGATGTAACCTTTGACGAGGCCAGGATGAATTTTAACAGGGTATTACAGAGGCTTTTCAAGAATATGGTTGACAGCGATTCCACGGACGGCTCCATAACGCTGAAAATTGATGTTTCTCTGGAAAACGAGTACATACCCAACTATGATCCCGATATCGAGGGAGAGGGCAGGCGGATTCAGAAACCGAAGTTCAAGCATAAGGTTTCTTCCAACATCACCGTGAAAGACGAGCTGACCGGAAACAAGAATCCGGAAATGCAGCTTGTATGGGACGAGGGGCGCCAGATGTACGTCCTGGCATACATCACAGGAACGGATCAGCGGACTATCTTTGACAAAGACCAGCCGTGGAACCAGGAAGAGGGCGAGGGCGGCCAGGGCTCCCTTGAAACTGATCCTGAAAAAGCGTGGATGAATACTCCCCTGTTACCTGGTGAAGTGGCAGACGAGGGAGCGCTGCCGGGTGAGGTTGCGGATGCCGGCGCACTGCCGGGAGAAGTAATAGACGGGGAGTGCAGGGAGGTAGACGAGGAAGAGGAGCACAGGGAGGATGACGGTTACTCCTATGAGGAACCGGAGGACGAGGAATAACCAGACAGGAGGATGCCATGTGGAAAGATAATTTCGGACAGTGCCGGGGATGCGGCCAGCGTGTCCTCTGGATAAGGACAAAGGCCGGTAAGAATATGCCGGTCAACACCACAATTCACCACTACCGGAAAGATGCGGCCGGGAAAGAAAAAATCGTCACGCAGGGCGGTGATGTGGTGACAGCAACTATCGTTGACACGCCGGAAGAGGCTGACGGAGTGGGGTACATTTCCCATTTCGCCACCTGCCCGCAGTCGAAGAGATTCAAAGGAAACCGTGTCAGGTAAGGCAGACAGGAGGAAATATGAACAGTAAAGAGGCAAAGAGACAGGCAGATCAGGGAGGGTGGCACATGGATTTTGAATCAATGTGGAACCAGGCACAGATGAATTTTTGTAAAATGTGGAACCGCCTCAGATCGGAGCTCACAAAAGAATCCGTCCGTGTCGAAATCGGCGGAGTGGCAAGAACGGAGGTCAACAAGATTCTGCTGGATATGGCAAGAATCGAAGCGGAAGAGTTCAACGAATCTATGGCCGCCATGTATTCTGCGCCATATGAAAAGAAACAGCATACCAACGGCGAGGAAAGCCGTACAACCGCAAACGCAGAGAGGATCGCCAGAGAATTATTTGAGCAGATCACCGGCCATAAGGTCATTGACAGCCTGGAAGAGCTGGAAAGCGAGATTCGGAAAAGAAAAGGTAAAACCCTTTTATCTGACGCCAGAGAGCCTATCGTTGTGGATGAAAAGGTGGATATTCCGGAGCATATGCGCCATGAGGCGGACTTGCACGGAATCAGGATCGCCAGATTCGGGGTGGACGTCATTTCCACTGATACGCTGCCGAAAGGGGTGTTCATGGCGAAAAAGATTTCTCCTGACGGGTTCCCCGGCTGATTGGCCGGCCGGATAAACTGAAAACTGAATAAAGAAAAAGGTCTGCCCAATGCCTCCCAGCACTTGACAAACCCCATACACGGTAACGCCATTATAAGGCGTTTTGGGAAAAATGTCAAGTGGGAGGTTTGGGAAAATGGCTAATAAAGGCGCAAAGACTTATAACATTTCGGAACGGGAACTACAGGAAATGATGCGGAGGGCATCAGAGGCCGGTATAGCGGCGTACAAGAATGAGCATGAGGAAACCACCAGGAGAAAGGCCGGACGTCTGCTGTACCGGACAAAAACTCTTCTGGAGAGATATACGCAGCTCAACGAGTACGCACAAAATTCCGTCTACACGCTGGAACGTGCGGAAGAGGTCAACGAGGGCATTGCCGATCTGGAAGTCCTGACAAAGTTCGGTATCTTTGATGATGATAAAACGCTCCACAATCTGAAACGCAGCGTGGTGACGGTCAACATGGTCATGGCCCATGTGAATACCATGCTGGAAGTGTACCGGAAAGAGTGTGAGAGTTCCGCATCCAAAGTGAAGCAGAGACAGTACAGGGTGATCGAGTACCTGTACCTCTCCGAAAACAAGCTGAACACAAAGGAGATTGCGGAGTTGGAGGGTGAGGATGTACGCACTATCCAGAATGACGCCAAACAAGCCAGAGAGGACCTGACAGCCCTTATTTTTGGCCTTGACGGAGTGATTACCAGAATACTTAGGGAATAGGTGGTTTTGCCTGTCCTTGCGGCTATAAGAGAGCCACGGACATAAATTTTCGTTTTTTTTACGTTGACCATTCATTTCCCAGGATGTTATAGTGTATCTGGCAAGATTGACTTGCCTGCCATTCGTAGACTGAACCGGTATTCAGGACTACGCCATGCTCATTTATCCCTTACGGACGGGGAGGCGCAAAACCTCCCCTATCCCGATAAAAGCATACGGCCTGGCATGGAAAGCTACTCCGATCATCCACAACCACCGAAAAGGGCCCGCCGCTGGTAGGCTCTTTTGCATTTCATAAGTGCCTGTAAAGCCGATAAATACAAGGAAAATCATTGAATTATGTCGGACAAAATGGTATAATATTGTTAGGGCAACAGTGGAAAGGAGGCGGTCGTGTGGAAGTCAAGAGAGGGCGCCCCACAAAGAATCCGAAGCAGAGCAAGATATCTGTCCGGATAGACGCAGAGTGTGAAGCGATACTGAACCAGTATTGCCAGGAAACCGGGAAAGACCGGGCGGACGCTGTAAGAGACGGAATCCGCAGACTGAAAAAGCGCAGGCCCAGGAGTGGCCGAAAGGAGAATGAGCATGAGTGAAGTAATGAGCGGCGAGTTGTCAAAGGTGGCAGACGGTAGGAGGATTTGTTTGCTTGACCTGAATTATACCCTGGTCGGAAACCAACAGGAAACCCGTATGCTGCGGCCCTTTACAAAGCGGATGCAGTACGAGGAATACCGGAGGGATTTGATCGAGGCGGTCAGGGGCGATTACGTTATCATCATAACGGCCAGACCGGACTACCAGATGAAAGCCACCATGGAGAATATTCTCCGCAAGACCGGCTGGCAGCCGGAGGAATATTATTTCAATGACTTCAACGCTGAACCGCCCGTATTTAAGGAGTCGGCACTGAAAAGGTTCGTGTTTCCGAAACATGGTATGAATCCGATTCAGTTCTATGCGGTAGAGAGCAATCCCAGGACGAGAACCATGTACGGCAGGTACGGGATTGAGGCGGCTCCCTATGATAAGTTCATAAAGAGTGCGGACAGCTACCACGAGATAAAGCAGAAAGAGCCGGAACCGGAGCAGTTATCCCTCTTCGGTTGAGAGGGAGCGGACCGGCCGCAACACAGGTAAGAAAGCAGCGTATTTGCGGATGCGCTGTTTTTTTATGCCAAAATTGAGAAAGCGAGGGAAAAGGCATGGAAAGTAAGGTTATGAGGCTGGAAGATATCAAGCCTGCAGAATACAATCCGAGAGTGCGCCTGACGGAAGTGGATCACGAATACAAGGCACTGAAAGCCAGTATTGACGAGTTCGGTCTGGTGGTTCCTCTGATTGTGAACGAAAGAACCGGTACCCTGGTAAGCGGACACCAGCGGCTAAACGTCATGCTGGCGGAGGGCGTGGAGGAAACGGAGGTTGTTATCGTTGACATGGAGCCGGAGAGGGAAAAGGCCCTCTGTATCGCCCTGAACAAGATCAGCGGCCAGTGGGATTACGGAGCCCTGGCGGATATCCTGGAAGAGCTAAGGGATTCGCCGGTTGATATCCTGGCAACGGGATTCTCTGATGATGAAATTGCCGATCTGCTGGGAGAGCTCCAGGAGGAAATCGGAGGCGGGGAGGCGCCGGATGTGGAAAGCGTGGGAAAGAAAGAGGATACAAAAGAGGGCGTGCCCTGTATCGTGGGCGAGTACACGTTCCGGATTCCCAACGGCCCGTACAAGGACATGATGGCAGACGTCCGGGAAAAGGTAGGCTTTTCAAAGGAGAAAGTAGAGGCAGAGCTGAAAAGGAGGCTGTTTGGGAATGGAAATCAGGAAAATACAGATTGAGGATATCCGGGAAAGTGAGTTCAATCCCCGTGTGCGGCTGGAAAAAGGATCGCCGGAGTATGAGCAGATAGAGGCGAGCATCCGGGAATTTGGATTCATTGAGCCCCTGGTTGTCAATGAACACAATATGCGCCTGGTCGGAGGGCACCAGAGATTGCAGGTGCTAAAGGATACGGGTGCTGCAGAAGTGGAGTGCGTCATGATAAACGAGCCGGACGAGGACAGGGAAAAGGTTCTTTGCCTGGCCCTGAATAAGATCAAAGGCGATTGGGATATGGAAAAGCTGGCCGCACTCCTGGGGGATGATGATATATCCGTCTTTCCTACCGGATTCATGGACGGGGAGGTTGACCTGGATAAATACCTGGAAAGCGCCACGGATGATTTCGTGGGCGGCGGTGATGATGCGGATGCAGAGGCAGGCCAGGAGACGGACGGCGATATGCGGGATGTAAGTACGGTGATAAAGATAGGCAGCTATTCCTTTACCGTAAAGGCGCCGGAATATTATGCGCTCCTGGAGGATATCAGGGACAAGGGCATATTCGAGCCGGCCGAAATCAAAGAAGAGTTGCAAAGGAGGATTCTAAGTGATTAAGTTAGTACCGATAAAGGAAATACAGGCGTCAGAGTACAATCCACGCCGGAATGATGAAAAGAGGCTGGCACTGACGGAGCTCTCCCTGAAAAAGCTGGGATTTCTTCTCCCGGTATATGCGGATACCAGCGGGGAGATATTATCCGGGCACCAGCGTTGTCTTGTAGCGGCCCGTATGGGCTATACACGGGTTCCCGTGGAGTATGTGGATATAGTAGACCTTAATGAAAGAAAAACCGTCAATATCCTGTTTAACAGGGCCACAAACGACCTCCATAAACAGGATACTTGCGGGAAGATTAAAAACCGGCTTTACAATATGGATATCGAGGGCATAAGCGCAGGGCTCCCGGACATTGAGCCGGACAGCGAGGCGGCTTTTCCCTGTATGCACACCCGGAGGGTGGATACCGTGGAGCTGGCAAAGAAGAACCACCGGGAATTTGACGGGCACATGAAAGCCCTGGCTAAGACGCTGGAAAACCGGTTCGGCGTGGTGATGCCGATTGTGGTAGATCAGGATATGGCCGTGGTGAACGGCATAGGGAGATTGCAGGTGGCGGCGGAGGCGAAGCGCCGGTTCGTGAAGTGCGTACAGGTATCAGGAGCGCAGAGGGAGCTTGCGGCGGCCATGCTCAATCTCCTGTCTATGGATTTCTCCATGGAGTCCAGCTATGCGGATGTGCTGCGGTATAACAGTTTCATGCGGGAAAGGAATACCAGGGAGACGGACACCGAGGGCAACTGCGCTTTGGGTGACGGCTTTTTCAAAGGTCTTTTCCCCAACAACAACGGCAGGGATTTCTTCAAGTTGGAGGGGGATACACTGGCGGCATGGGTACGCAAGTATGGAGATAAGATCGTGGACTTTGGGGCTGGAAAGCTGAACAATACACGGACGTTGAGGGAGGCTGGTTTGTTTGTATCAGCTTTTGAGCCTTATTTTGTTACCACGGGGGATCAGGTGCATAAGGAGAAGAGTATTGAGATTGCCCGGAAGTTCCTGGATGAAGTGGAAAGCGGGGTGGAGTATACGTCCGTGTTCATTTCCAGCGTGTTCAATTCCGTGCCGTTCATGGCGGACCGTATCATGATTGCCAGGATAGCGGCGGCCTTGTGTGCGCCGAAAGGAAAGGTGGTCTGCTGGTGCCAGAGCAACCAGTCACAGCAGTTCGTCCTGACAAAGAAGCACAGCGTTACCAATAACGCCCGCCTGACATTCGATCTGGACTATGAGCCAAATACTATCCTGGGGGATATCTCGAAACATCCCAAAGTGCAGAAAGGGCACACCCAGGAGGAATTGCGGGATATCTTCGGCTGGAGCTTTAAGAGCATTGACCGTGTAGATATGATATGCCGCTTTTGGTATTTGGAGGCGAGCCGCCCGGTGATAGATCTGAAAAAGCTGGGGGAGGCTCTGGATTTTGAATTTGAGCTCCCGTACCCGGACGGTACGACAATGGGCCTGTCGCAGAGGGCGAGGGCGGCATTTGGAAAGAGGCTGGGAGCCGAGATTCCGAAAAAGGAGGGCAAGGACAGTGGGGATTAGACAGGATAACGGGGTGGATAACGTTACCCCAAAGGATAAATGGGAATTTGACAGCGAGGTTGCCAGGTGCTTTGCGGATATGCTGGAAAGAAGCATACCGGACTATAAAAGCATGAGGGGCCTCATATACGAGCTGGGGGAGAAGTTCATCACCCCCGGAACGTGGATCACGGATATCGGATGTTCAACCGGCCTTGCGGTGGAACCGTTCTACAGAAAGCACCAGGGAGATAACCGGTATTTCCTCTGCGACAACTCGGAGGCCATGCTGGAAGTGTGCAGGGAGAAGTTCAGAGAGGGGATAGAAAGCGGGCATGTGGAGATAGAGCCGGGCAATTTCTATGACAAGATGATACCTGAGAACCAGAGCCTCATACTGTCGGTGCTGTCAATGCAGTTTATGCCGACCGCATACAGGCAGCGGATGATAAACGATATCTACAGAGCCTTGAATCCCGGAGGGGCTTTTCTTTTTGTCGAGAAGATAATCGCAGACGAGGGCACGGACGATCTGGAAGTGGAGCTCTACTACCGGATGAAGCGCATGAACGGGTACTCGGATGAAAAGATTATGCAGAAACGTAGGAGCCTTGAAAACGTATTATCCCCACTCAAAGCGGAGTGGAATGTGGATATGCTGCATGAAGCGGGGTTCGGCAAGGTGGATATGTTCTGGCGGTGCCTGAATTTCTGTGGGTGGGTTGCCATAAAATAGGCAGATCACCAGCGGAAAGGAGGTAGGCAGATATGTCAAAGGACAATGACAGAGAAGCATGGGAACGCCAGCCCGGAGAGAGCGGCCCCGCCTTTGAAGCCTTTGCTGCCTACCGTGACATGGGGGAGAAGAGGACAATTTCAGCGGTTGCGAGACAGTTGAATAAAAGTGGTACTCTTTGCCACCGTTGGAAGTTGAAGTATGACTGGCGGGCCAGGGCAGACGCTTATGATGCCAGCATAGCGGAAGAGGCCAGAAAACAGGCGGTTTCCGAGCGGAAAAAGATGCAAGACCGCCACATCAAAATGTCGTTGCAATTACAGAGAAAAGCTATGGAGGCGCTGGAAAAGATTAAACCGGAGGAAATGACGCCAAAAGATGTGAAAGAATTTCTCCGGCTGGCAACGGAGCTTGAACGTATGAACCGGGAAGAAAGCATACAGCAGCAGACCTTACAGCTACGGCGTGAAGAGTTCGAGTATAAAAAGGAGCGTGATTCAGGAACCAACAAAGAGGTTGAGGATTTGGAGGAGGTAGAGGCTGATGTATACGGTGAAGAATAGCCAGGACGGAAAGCCTCTCAAAAAGCGAAAGACAATCAATTTCCGGTTTGGGGATAAGCACAAAGAATACATCCGGGCCTGCCGGTATTGCACATTCAATATCCTGGAGGGGGCGGTTCGTTCCGGAAAGACGATTGATAATGTGTTTGCCTTTGCTCATGAGCTCATGACAACGCCCGATAAGTTCCACCTGGCAACGGGCTCCACCATAGCGAACGCAAAACTGAATATCGGTGACGCCAACGGTTTCGGCCTGGAATATATCTTCCGTGGTCAGTGCCGGTGGGGGAAATATAAGGACAATGACTGTCTGCGGATAAGAGGCCCATACACGGGAGGCCAGGAGCGGATAGTCATTTTTGCTGGCGGCTCCAAAGCGGACAGTTTTAAGAAAATCCGTGGTAACTCTTACGGCATGTGGATAGCCACGGAGATAAACCTGCACCACGATAACACCATAAAGGAGGCGTTCAACCGTCAGCTTGCGGCAAAGCGCAGAAAGATATTCTGGGATTTGAACCCGTCACACCCAAAGGCTCCGATCTATACGGAGTATATCGACAAGTACGCAGAAAAAGCGGAAAAGGGGGAACTGAAAGGCGGATTCAACTACCAGGCTATGACAATCTTCGATAACATCACCATTACCGAGGAACGTCTGGAGGAAATCATAAGTCAGTACGATATGGCGAGTATCTGGTACCTGCGGGATATCCTGGGGAAAAGAAGTATTGCAGAGGGGCTTGTATATCCAAAGCTGGCGGCGTCAATCACCGCAAAAGACGGGAAATTCTTTATAAAGCGTGAGGACGTCCAGAAGATGAACGAGAGAGGCGAGCTTCTGGAAATCAATGTAGGCGTTGACTTTGGGGGTAATGGCTCCGGCCATGCCTTTGTTGCAACGGCTCCCACGCTGGGATATGAAAAACTGATTGCTCTTGCGTCTGAATGGCATGACGCCACGGACACGGACCCGGCAGACCTGGCAAGGATGTTTCTGGATTTTGTACGGATGATTCTAAGCCTGTATGGGTACATCACCAATATTTACTGCGATTCTGCAGAACAGGTTCTCATAAGGGGGCTTGAATCCGCACTCGTGGAGAATGAGCTGGGAAACTTGCGGCCCAGGGACGCATTAAAGAGACAGATCACAGACCGGATTTTTACCCTGACAACGCTCACAGCAAAAGACCGGTTTCTTTATACGGAGGATTGCGAGACGCTTACATCAGCTATCAGTATGGCGGTCTGGAATCCGAAGAATACAGAGCTGGAACGTCTGGACGATGGCACCAGTGACATAGATTCGCTTGACGCTTTTGAGTATTCGTATGAGCGAGACTATAAGAAATATATCAAGAAGAAAACGGACAGGAGGCGATAAGCACATGGTAATAGATTTTCTAAGGAGCGCATGGAATAAGCTGACGCCCAAAAACAATATCGAGAAACAACTGCACGTTTCTATCGCTACTTCCGTAGTCATGGAGCGTGCTATCGAACTTTGGAGCCAGATGTATTGCAACAATCCCCCATGGCGTGGGGGCAAAGCTGATGTGATTCCCTTGAATCTCCCCGCCGCCATAGCGGAGGAAATGGCAAGGCTCATTCTGACGGAGTTCAGTATTGAGGTATCAGGGAGCGCCAGGGGAGATTATATCAACCAGCAGATAAAGGACAATTTCACCAGTCTTTCAGATCACGTTGAGCTGTACTGCGCTAAAGGCGGTATATGCCTGAAACCATACGTTTCCGGACAGACTATCAACATAGACTTTACCCAGGCAGACAGGTTTTTCCCTACTGCCTACACCAGCAGCAAAGAAATCACAGGCGGGATATTCGTTGACACGAAACGCCAGGGCGATTATCTGTATACCAGGCTGGAATGTCATTCCCTGGTCGGAACGGACTACACGATAACAAACCATGCGTTCCGTTCCGAAAAGCTGAATTACCAGATATCGGATGATGATTACATCAGCGCACAACACCCGTTCATGACCGTGGTTCCTCTGTCGGAGGTAGAGGATTGGGCGGGTCTTTCAGAGGAGCCGGTTACGATTCAGAATGTGGATCACCCGCTCTTTGTGTATATAAAGGTTCCCAGGGCGAATAACATTGATACCTATTCCCCGTTGGGGGCCTCTGTTTTTTCCAGGGCAATAGAGGTAATCGAGCAGGCAGACCGGCAATTCTCCCGCATACTCTGGGAGTATTTTGCTACAGAGGCGGCAGTCCACGCATCCGAGGACATATTCGAGACTGACAAGAAAGGAAACGTCATTCTTCCGGAGGGGAAAGAGCGGCTGTACCGTACTTTTGATTTTGACATTAAGGAGGCGGGAACCGGCTCATACATGAAAGAGTATGCGCCAACAATCCGGGATAACAGTCTTTTCTCCGGCCTGAATAAGTATTTCCAGCGCATAGAGTTCCTTTGCGGCCTGTCTTACGGAACCATATCGGACCCGCAGCAGATCGAAAAGACGGCGGAGGAAATCCGCACATCTAAGCAGAGGTCATTCACGGTGGTTTCCCGGATGCAGAGCGCATGGGATTCCGGGTTTGACCGCCTCATATACGCTATGGACGTTCTCTGTACCCTGTACGGTCTGGCACCGGCTGGCAAATCTGAAAAGGCCGTGACCTGGGGTGACGGTGTTCTGGAGGATACCAATTTGGAGTATCAGCGCCGCTGGTCAATGGTCATGGCGGGAAAATACAAGATAGAAAAATTCTATGTCTGGTATTTTGGATGCACAGAGGATGAAGCGCTTGACCTGATTCCCGATAACGGCGAGTTGATACCGCCAAAGGGCGGGCCCGGTAATCGTGGCAACTATCCACCGGAAGAGTAGGGGGGTGCCGATATGCTGACACCTGAATATCTGGAATCATGCGGTGAGAGTACCATTGTGGGAATATACGATATCCTGTCACGGTCAGTTGTGGAGTGCCTTGCCAAAAGGATAGCAAAGACCGGCAGGGTTACGGCCTCTTCCATGCACCAGATAACGCAGGTTCAGGAGGCCGGAAAACTCATGGACGAGATAACGGAAGAGGTTGCCCGGATCACTGGCTTTTCCAATGCCTACATCCGGGAGCTCTTCAATGAGGCCGGAGTCAAGTCAATCAATTACGAGAGCGACATATGCTCTATGGCTGGCCTGGCTCCTATCGAGCTGAAACAGTCACCGGCCATGATACAGACGCTTGCGGCGGCAGTCCAAAAGACGCAGGGGGATTTGAGCAATCTCACACTGACAACGGCGTCCACGGCGCAGAACCTATTCTATGAGGCCACGAACCTTGCGTATATGCAGGTGGCCACTGGTACATTTTCATACCAGGAGGCCATGAGGCAGGCAATCAGGACGGCGGCCATGGACGGCGGCACGGTTCTTTTCCGAAAAGGCCACTCTTCAAAACTGGATGTTGCGGTCCGGAGGGCTCTGCTGACAGGCGTAAACCAGACAGCAGGCACACTTACGGAAATGTATGCTGATGAAGTGGGGTGCGATTATTACGAGACAACGGCACATGCGGGTGCCAGGAATACCGGAATCGGATACAACAATCATGAGAGCTGGCAAGGCCAGGTCTTTTGCATATCCGGAAAGGATAAGCGCTACCGCCAGTTTGTTGACGCCACCGGGTACGGCCAGGGCGGGGGATTGTGCGGCTGGAATTGCAGGCACAGTTTCCACATGTTCTTTCCTGGACTGTCAAAACCTGCATACAGTCAAGCCGTCCTGGACGGGTACGCGAAGAGGTTACACACCTACAAGACGGCGGACGGAGAGGAAATCACCCTGACGGAGTATGAATGTACCCAGAAACAGAGGGAGTATGAGAGGAAAATCAGGGCGTCCAAAACCCTGTTAGCTGGATATGACGCTGCGGCAAAGGCGGCTCCAAATGCCACGCTTGAAAATGCCATGAAAGAGGATTTTTCCTCCGAGAGCGTCAATCTGAAACGCATAGAGGCAGAAATGAAAGACTTTTGCAGGCAGACCGGCCGGGCGGTCGATTCGGCCCGGACACAGGTATACGCCGTCAAAGACCAGGACGGCAAGATCATTAACTTTGGGAGGTCTACAAGCCAAAAGGCAGTATGGGCCAACCGGAAAGCGAGGTAATCACATGAACGGCGGATAGATAGGTGCTGAAACGCCCGTGTATAGAAAACAGAGCTTTATTTATTATTTTATCCTTGCAACCAGAAAAACCCCGTCACGGGGCTATAACGGAGCGCAGGGGGTACTTACAACTGAATATGTGAGAGTAAAGAGAGGGCGGCCCTTATTCCATGGGTGCGGCCTCTTTTTATTGCCCTGGAGGAATGGCATATAAACTACTCAATTTCCGTTTGTGGGCGGATATATCCCACGATAGCAGAGCCGGAGTGAACCGGAATCTAAACAAAATCAGCGAAGAAAGAGGAGGTACACCATGTACGAATTTTTGAAGAAACTTTTCAAGGAAGTAGACGGCCAGCCGGAGGCGATCACAGCGGAGGAGCTTATCAAGAGGATTCAGGCGGATAGCAAGCTGAAAATCGTAAACCTGGAGGACGGAGGCTATGTGGCGAAAGAGAAACTTGACGCCAAGATTACCGAGCTCTCCGGGGTGAAGAAACAGCTTGATGATGCCAACAAAGAAATCCAGTCCTACAAGGATATGGATATCGAGGGCGTCAAGAAGTCCGCAAAGGAATGGGAAGAGAAGTACAACACCGATACCCAGAACCTGAAAGACCAGCTCGCACAACAGGAGCGCTCCCACCAGACAGACCGGTATCTGGATACCGTAGGACTTCGGCCCGGTGCCATGTACCGTGAGTTTGTCAAGAAAGCCTTTGACGCCAAAGAGTTCAAGCTGGACGGAGAGAAGTTCCTGGGGGCGGATGATTTCATTGCCGAGTTGAAGAAAAACCCGGATTACAAAGATGCGTTCATTCAGGACAATCCGGACGGCGGAGCAGGGGATCAGCAGAACCAGGGAGGCTTACCGGCCGGAACGCCCGCAGGGGCTCCCGGAACCATACCGGCAACAACTCTTCCGGGGCAGGCAACTCCACAGAAACCGTTGCCGCAGTTTGCTACAGGCACAAGCGGCGCAGGATCGGCGGGAGCTCCTGGGGCGGGAGGCCAGAATCCGTTCATGAATTTCCATTTTACAGATGTGCGGCCCCGTGGCAATTCCGGAGGAACAAACCAGTAACAACAAAACAACATAAGGAGGATTTAACACTATGGCAGCTTTAAACTATGCAGTACACTATCAGCAGGCGTTGGAGCAGAATTTCCCGTATGTCCTGTACTTCGGTGCTCTGTACTCTACGCCCAACAACGGACGTTTCAAGTGGATCAACGCAAAGACCATTGAGATTCCGTCCATCACAACGACCGGCCGTGTGGATTCCGACAGGGATACCATTCAGACGGCCTCCCGTAACTATGACAACTCCTGGGAGCCGAAAACGCTGACTAATCAGCGTAAATGGTCTACCCTGGTACACCCTGCGGATGTTGACCAGACTAACCAGGTGGCGTCTATCCAGAATATCACCCGTGTCTACAATGACGAGCAGAAATTCCCTGAAATGGACTGCTACACCATTTCTAAGATTTTTGCAGACTGGAAAGAGGCGGGCGAGACGGAATCCACCACGGATTTGACGGAGACCAACATCCTGGAAGAGTTCGACAGCTTTATGCAGGTCATGGATGATGCCAGGGTACCGGCATCCGGGAGAATCCTGTATGTGACGCCTGCTATCAGCAAGGTTATCAAGAACGCAAAAGAGATCACCCGGACGCTGAACTTGCAGACCAACAACTCCACCCTGAAACGTCAGATTTCCCGTATTGACGAGGTTGAGATCGTATCCGTTCCGTCCGAGCTGATGAAAACGAAGTATGACTTCACCCAGGGCTGGAAAGCCACCGAGGATGCCCGTCAGATCAGAATGGCGCTCATTCACCCGCTGGCTATCATCACCCCGATTTCCTACCAGTTCTCCCAGCTTGACCCGCCGAGCGCAGGTTCCGAGGGTAAGTGGGTGTACTTCGAGGAATCCTACGAGGATGTATTCATTCTCAACAAGAAGAAAAAGGCCATTTGCTTTAATGTGCAGGCGGCGGCCTGATTCTTCCACACCTGTAAACCTGGGCTCCTACATGCAATATGCTGTGGGAGCCTAATCTGAAAAATGGAGGTAAAAGATATGTTACTCGCTGAAAAGGCAAACCGCAGAGTAAGGATCGCTGATGAAAAGAAAGATGAATATATCGGCATGGGCTACACCGTGAAGAACATGGACGGCTCTCTGGTGCAGGCTCCCCAGGACCACAAGAAGAGGGTACAGGAGCTTGAAGCGGAGCTGAAAAAGACCAGGGAGGACGCAGACCAGCACATTTCCTATCTGACCGGGGAACTGGAAAAGGCCAAAGGGGAGGCGGAGGCGGCGTCCGGCGCCAGAATGGATCTGGTGAATACCACCAGGGCGGAGAATGAATCTCTGAAAGCTGAAAACTCCGATCTGAAAGGCAAGCTGGCAGAGGCCAGCGCCTATGCAGAGAACGCAGATAAGAGGATCGCAGAGCTTGAAGCGGAGCTGAAAGCGGCCAAAGCCGCAGAAACGCCTAAGAAAGAGGCGAAAACGAAGCAGGCAGATAAATAAACAGGGAGGCGAATAGAAATGCTCCATGAGGCTGTAAAAAGTCCATATGTAGATTATGAGTATTACGCCAAAGCCTTTTTAGGCACCGCCATACCTGAACCGTCTTTTCCCGCATTGGAGAAAAAGGCAGAGGCATTTTTGCACCGGATAACCTTTGGCCGGGTTAAGAGGCTCCCGGAGATTCCCAACGAAGTAAAAGACGCCATTTGTGCAATGGCGGAGTACAACTTCCGTGAGGATAAAAAGACGCCAGGAGTCAGGTCGGAAAACATAGACGGCTACTCTGTATCTTACGGCGATTCCACCGAAACATCCAGGAGCGCCGAACTATACAGCGTGGCAAAGAATTACCTGTCAGATACCGGCCTGCTACACAGAGGGAGGTCACGGAAATATGACAACCAATGCTGACATTACCATTTTCAACAAGAGATATGTGCGGGAAGAACGGACGGAAAAGTTTGTGGCAACGCAGATACGGGGCGTCAGTTTCTATTCCAGGAAAGGCACATCATCCGGGAACCAGGACAGGAATGTTAAGGATACCTACACAATCCGGGTTCCTGATACTGCCGACACTTCCGGGAAAGCATACGCTGAACAAATGGAATATTCCGGCATGGATGATGAAACATTTCCCGGCTACTGGACTATACAGCGTGGAGATATCATCATCCGTGGCCTCTGCGATTGCGAGACGGCAACGGAGACGGAGCTGAAACAGAATTACCCGGATGTGATTACCGTGGATAATTTCTCGGACAATCGGAGCCGGTGTTCTGAATGTATGAGGCACTGGCGGATAGGTGGCGAATAATGGCTATACAGATCAAGACACCGAGAGGCCAGATTATCCAGACCACGACCAGAGGGGGAGAGGTAAGAGCGGAGCTGACCTGGAATCCAAACTTCGCTCCGGCCAGGACGAAGAGGTTTTCGAGGGCGCAGGTATTTGTCGATAGCGAAGTGCTGCGATATTGCAGCGCCCTTATCCCTTTCCAGACCGGTATGCTGGATAAATCCGGAAAGCTCGGTACAGTAATCGGTAGCGGCCTGGTGCAGTATATAGCCCCGTATGCTGCAGAACAGTATTACAACACGGCCACAAGCCGCTCCTATGATGCGAACAGGGGTTCAAAGTGGTTTGAACGCATGAAAGTATCATACAAACAGGATATTTTGGCGGGGGCTCAAAAATTGGTGTAGAAAGGAGTAAAAGTGGCAAATTCAATCATTAAGTCGCTGGAAGAATACTTCCTTAAATGCGACATGCTGAAAGACGGGTGCCTCCGGGTGGATTTCCTGGGGGAGAAACCGATTGAGTACGCAATAGAGGTATTGCCGTGCGACCCTATCATCAAGAAGTATACGAATGGTGACAGCGTCCGGCAGTACCTCTTCGCTTTTGGTTCTAAGGAGTTCTACAGCCAGGAACGCCAGCAGAACATTGAGAACAGTGCCTTTTATGAGAGGTTTTCGGAGTGGGTGGAAACACAGAACGAATCCGGCAATCTCCCGGAACTTCCGGAGGGCATGGAGGCGGAGGAATTGCAGGTCATTTCTTCCGGGTATCTGCATGGGGAATCAGGAAAACACGCAAGGTACCAGATACAATTAAGGCTGAAATATTTCAAAGAAAAAGTAAAGGAGGCATGAAATTATGTCAGCAGACAAGAAAGACAGGAGTAGAAACGTGACAAAGCGCCACGAGTTTGCGGACTATCTGAACATCCAGGATACGGAGAATCCGTCTTTCGTGCTCATGGGGACCGGCTTTACCACGCTGGATGAAAACCCTGGGGCGCAGACTTCCAAAAAGAAGTACGTCAATGAGGCGGCAAGTTCCTCTTCGATTACCAGCTACGAGACCGTATTCCCGTTTGAATCTGACCTTATCATCCAGCAAGAGGCGGTTCTGGCCATCTACAATGTAGGCCGGAATCACTGTACCGGCTCTGACGCTGAATTTCAGTATGTGAGGGTGGAGCTGTGGGATAAGGTGCCTGATAAGCAGAATGAGTTTGCCGCAAGGCTTTTCACGGTATCTGCGGAGATCACGAACATCAGCGGAGAAGATGAAATTGCCGTTGCCGGGAACCTGAACGCAGTCGGTGATCCTATCAACGGTACGTTCAACACGGAGACAAAGGTATTCACCCCGCTTGCGGGCAATACCGAGGCAACCACGCCGGGAGGCGGCGAGACAGTATAGGGGGAGTCGTAAAGGCTCCCTTTTCATGTAACCAGAGTTTAATCAACAGGAGGAATGATATATGAATATTTTTGGCGTAGAGCTTGAATACGATTTTTTTGACGCAGATCAGTTGGAAGTATACGAGCGGGAAAATGCGAAAGTGGCAGAGGATATCAAGGAGCCCACGCAGTACGAGGGCAAGAGCACCGCTGACGCTCTCCGGATTCAGTGCCAGATCGTGGATAATTTCTTTGATGCCGTGTTTGGCTCCGGCACTGCCCAGAAGATTTTCAAAGGAAAGGCGAATATCCGTGACCATATGGAGGCTTTCGGTATCGTGGCCCAGGGTGCCATGAGTGCCAGGGAAGAGCTTGATAAGATCGAGGATAAATACACCCCCAACCGGGTAGAGAGACGCCAGACGGAAAGAGATAACCGTCAGGCACAGAAACAGGGCTCCCGGAATTACCAGCATTACGCCGCAGGCAGTAAGAACGGAAAGAAACACAGACATTGAATATCCTGATTGACGATATTGATTACCCCGACCAGGCGGAAGTGAACGGGAAGAGGTACGAAATCCGGACAAATTTCCGAAACTCTATCCTCTTCGAGCTGATGATGCAGGATAACAGCCTAAGCTCCAAAGAAAAGGTGAGAAAAGGTCTGGCCCTGTATTATCCGGTGATTCCAGGTGATTTAAGTGCGGCCGTTGATACCGCTTTGTGGTTTTACCGGTGCGGCAAGGAAGAAACCACAATCCAAAAGCGCATGGCCGCCAGACGGGGGAAAAGCCCGGTGTACTCTTTTGAGCATGACGCCGGGCTTATATATGCGGCTTTTCTCCTGGCATACCAAATTGACCTCCAGGATACCCGGTACATGCACTGGTGGAGGTTCCGGTTCCTCTTCAATTCCTTGCCAAAGGATTGCGAGTTTGTCCGGGCTATGGAGTACCGCAGCATAGATATCAATGACAAGATGCCAAAAGAGCAGAAAGACTTCTACAAGAAGATGAAGCGCCTGTATGCGCTGCCCTTGTCAAAAACGGAGGACGATAGGCAGACCGCCATACAGAACGCACTCTTGAACGGCGGAAATGTGGAAGGGATATTGTAGGGGGTGACTGGATATTGAAAAGATGAAAAACACCGTCCGGGTGGAGTGCCCGGAGTGCGGGTATATAATGCCGTTCTGGTATACAGACCAGGCGGAGTGCAAAGGCGTGATGTTACGGTGTAAGGGCCGGAACTGTCACGCTGTTTTTGAACTGAAAATAGAAAAAGGAAAGCAGATCAAGTAAATCTGGTAGTGCCATTACGAGCCGAGGATTTCTGACCATGAAAGAGAGGTGAGAACATTGGCTAGTGATGGCACTCTTAAATTTGATACCCTGATAGATTCAAGCGGGTTCCAAAAAGGGATAAGTTCTATCGGGGAAATCGCACAAAAGGGCCTGAAAGCAACCAGTGACATCCTCAAAGGGAGTATGACCGCAATCGCAGGCTTAGGAGGAGCCGCTATCAAAATCGGTTCCGACTTCGAGAGCGGAATGTCGAAAGTGGCAGCTATCTCTGGTGCCTCCGGTCAGGAGCTGGAAAAACTGACCGAAAAGGCAAAGGAAATGGGCTCCACCACAAAATTCTCCGCAACGGAATCCGCCGCCGCATTTGAGTATATGGCTATGGCGGGGTGGAAAACGGAGGATATGCTGAACGGTATCGAGGGTATCATGAGCCTTGCGGCCGCATCCGGAGAGGATTTGGCCACCACTTCCGATATCGTGACTGACGCCCTCACCGCATTTGGCATGAAAGCCAGTGACGCAGGGCATTTCTCGGACGTTCTGGCACAGGCATCTTCAAACGCAAATACGAACGTTGGCATGATGGGAGAGACGTTTAAATATGTGGCTCCCGTTGCCGGCGCTTTAGGATATACAGCCGAAGATACGGCACTGGCAATCGGCCTCATGGCCAATGCCGGAATAAAGGGTTCAAGTGCTGGTACCGCCCTCCGCTCCATGATGAGCAGGCTCACGAAGCCTACAAAGGAAGTCCAGAGCGCTATGAACAGGCTGGGAATTTCCCTCACTGACGATAACGGGAAAATGAAAAGCCTGAATGAAGTCATGACAGACCTGCGGAACGGATTCAACGGTCTTTCGGAGGCAGAGGCGGCAGAGCTGGCGTCCTCCCTGGCAGGCCAGGAGGCAATGTCCGGACTGCTGGCCATTGTAAATGCCTCTGATGATGATTTCAAAAAATTAGAGAGGTCTATCTATAATTGTGACGGTGCGGCCGCAAGAATGGCCGAGACCATGAGCGATAATTTACAGGGGCAGATCACAATCCTTAAATCCGGGGTTGAGGGCCTGGCTATTTCTCTTTATGAGAATATGCAAGCCCCTTGTATGGAAATTGTAAAAACCGCACAGGAAATGATACAGGAGCTCCAGGAGTCTTTCAATGACGGAGGACTTGACAGCCTGGTAACTACTTTCGGCAGCATACTCTCCCGGATCGTGGAGAGCGTTGCAAATGCGGCTCCTGATTTGATAAATGCGGCAACGAGCCTTGTAAGTTCGTTCTGCGATTCGCTGAAAAGCAGCCCGTCAATCGGTGATGCGGCGTCAAGCCTGATTACCGCACTGGTGACAGGCTTTTTCTCATGTGCGGATGATATCTGGACTACGGCTATTGTCCTGGCCGGTAAAATGGCTGACGGACTGGCAGAGGGAGCCCCGCAAATTGCACAGGCAGCCGCCCGGTGTGCGGGGGATATCGTAGAGTGCATAATCGACTGGGCGCCGGATTTCATAGACGCCGGTAAACGCATTATAGAGGGCATTATTCAGGGGATCAGCGAAGAGTTCCCGTCTCTGGGCGCATTTTTGAGTGGATTGTTCGAGGGATTCACTTCTACCCTGGAGCCGATTTTATCCGGGGTTGTCAGTATAGCAGAGGGCATATTCGGCGCTTTGAGCGAGGCCGACCCTGCGACTTTAGAGGCCCTGGGAAAAGCGATAGGAACCATAGCGGCGGCCATGGTCACAATGCACACGGCAAAGGCGGCGGCAGCCAATATCAAAGGCGTTGTTACCGCAATAAATTCCCTGTCTGGCGGTATAAAGGCAGCAATCGGAGTTGTGCCTAAGCTGGTAGAGGGATTCCAGCTCCTGTCCGGGGGCGCAGGGACGTTTTCGGAAGTCCTTGCGCTGGAATTTCCAAAGCTGGCCGGAATCATATCTAAGATAGGTTCCGTATTCTCCACCGTGAAATCCGTGATAGCCAGCATAGGCTCCACGGTCGGCGGTGTGGCCGCAGTAATCGGCGGCGCAATCATGGCCATAACGAATTTCTTCGACATGCTGAAAAACGGCTTTAGCTGGCTGAAAGAAATTTTAATGGTGATAGGCATTGCCATAGCCGCAGTAGGAGCTGTCATACTCGGAGCGCCAGCGTTGGTTGCGGCCGTGGTAGCCGGAATCGTTGCGGCGGTTGCCTCCCTGGTGGTGGTGATAAAGGATCACTGGACGCAGATAGTTGATTTCTTCAAAAATCTGGGCTCTGCAATAGCCGATTTCTTCAAGTCCATTCCCGGCACTGTGAAAAATCTGGTAGACCAGGTTGTAACATTCTTCTCCGAATTGCCGGGGCGAATCAGCACATGGCTGACTGACACGATTTCAAAGGTCAAAGCCTGGGGAGCTGAAATGCTGGCGTCTGCAATCGAGACGGCTAGCAATTTTATAAACAATATCATCACATTTATTTGTGAATTGCCGAACAAAATAGCCTACTGGCTGGGCTATGCGATAGGTACGGTGATTAAGTGGGGAATCGACCTCTATAATTGGGTGACAACCGAAGTTCCCCGCATCATAGACGAAATTGTAACATTCTTCTCCGAATTGCCCGGAAAAATCTGGACGTGGCTGGTCGATACGGTGAACAAAGTCATACAGTGGGGAATCAACCTGTATAACACAGCCTCTACATGGGTGACAAATACGATCAATGCCGTGGTTCAGTTTTTCTCTGAATTGCCGGGGAAAGTCTGGAACTGGCTTGTAAGCACTGTCAATAAGGTCATACAGTGGGGTACAAATCTGCTGGCGGCCGCCAGTTCCGCAGCACAGAACGCCATTAACAAAGTAGTCGAGTGGTTCCAACAGTTGCCCGGAAAAATCTGGACGTGGCTGACCAACACGATTACAAAAGTGATTCAGTTCGGCGCCGATCTGAAAGCAAAGGCAACCGCAGCGGCGCAGGGGTTTGTAACGAACCTGGTAGACGGGGTGAAGAGTCTCCCCGACAAATTTAAGGAAATCGGCTCCAATATCGTAACCGGAATCTGGAACGGCATTTCTTCCGGCTGGAACTGGCTTGTAGACAAGGTGAAGAGCCTGGCAGACAGCTTATTCCAGGGCGCGAAAGATGCGCTGGGAATCGAATCACCGTCAAAGGTATTCGCCCAGGAAGTAGGCCGGTGGATTCCTCCCGGAATCGGGGTAGGCATGGAAAAGGCCATGCCGGACCTGCAGAACCAGGTAGATTCAGAAATGGAAGAGCTGGCAAGCCGGATGCAGACGGCGGTTGCCATTGAAACCGGAGGCATCACGGTACGGACCAGAGCCAAAGCAGAGCATGACGCCGACACGGACTATCCAAAGGGCGGCGGAGATACCTATATCGACCAGCACATAGAACAGGAAAACAACTATCATGTACCGGTTGTGTCTCCTGCGGAGGCAAGCAAGGCACAAAGAGAGGCCGCCAGGAAATTGTTAGGAGGTGTGAAGTAGTGAATTTTATTGATTTTACTCTGGAATGTAACGGCCGGACGCTCACGTTTGGCATGTCACCGAACAGAGAAAAGCGTGAGTTCGGAATCACGAAGATAACAGGTCTTGAATCTTCTGACCTGGAATTAAACCTCACCGACAATGCCCTGGTGGACGGTTCTACTATGGATGGGAAACGGATTAAAAGCCGCCCCATCCATATTGAGGCAGAATTAAGAGACGACAGAAACAATGAGGTAAACCGGCAGAGGATCATAAAATTTTTCAATCCGAAGTATGCCGGGAAAATGACCATAAACCACAGCGGCACAAGGCGGAATATCGAATATGAGTTAGAGGGCTGGAATTTTGTAGCCACAAACAACGTTCATAACCACCTTGCCATTGTCGTTGATCTGAAATGCGCTGACCCTTTTTGGAAAAATATAGACAACTTCGGACAGAACATGGCAGACATAAGTAAGCACATTGCTTTTCCGTGGAGGGTGGTAAAAAAGAAAGTATCTGTACCGGAACCATACAAGGGGCTTACTCTTCCAGGCCAGATCACCGGATACCGGACGCTCACGAAAGAGGTATTGCTGCCGAATGACGGTGATGTGCCTACAGGAGTGCAGATTCAGTTCATAGCCGAGAGAGGTCCCTGCACGAATCCTAAGATAACGCATGTAGGCAGCGGCCTTTTTGTCCGGGTGAAAGTGGCCATGGAACAAGGGGACGTTCTCCTGGTGGATACCAATATCCGCCACCAGGTAATAGAACTGAACGGAGTCAATATCTATCAGAAAATCGACAGGCTATCGGAACCGTTCGAGCTTGCGGTCGGCAATAACTATCTGGAATATGATGCGGATACCAACTATACAAATCTGGATGTGCGGCTGTTTTATACACCGCTGTATTTGGGGGTGTAGGTATGAAGCTGATAGTATTAGACAAAGATTTTCAGACCATGGGGAGCGTTCCCCTCTTCCGTACCCTGATTTGGGCCCGGAGATATGAAAAGCTGGGGTGTTTCGAGCTATACACTTCTAAGGATTATTTTCATCTGCTGAACACAGGCCGCTACCTGTACCGGAGTGATGCGGATGAATTGGGCGTTATTGATGAAGTCAATTACTCCCAGGACGAGAACGGAGCCAGGGAATCCTATGCGAAAGGGAATTTTGCCGAAAAGCTCCTGGCAGATAGGGTGATTGAAACCACGGTGCGGCTTGCGGGAAATGTGGAGGTTGCGCTGCGGAGCCTGGTGCAAAGGACGGCGATAGAACCGGCAGAGAGCGACCGGAAAATAAAGCACCTGCGGCTGGGGGATGTGAGCGGCATACAAAGCACCATAGAGATTCAGGCCACCGGCGATAATTTGAGCGATAAGCTATACGAGGTCGGAAACACGCTGGAAATCAGCCACCGGGTACGGTATGACTACCTGACGGATGATTTAGCCTTTGAAGTATGGCAGGGCAAGGACCGGAGAGATACCCAGGAGGAAAACTCCTGGGCGATTTTTTCCAATTCTTTCTACAATATCCGGAACGTTATCTATAACCGGAATGAGAGCTCATATAAGAACTTCGCTTATGTGGCCGGTGCCGGTGAGGGCGCAAACCGGAAAATCGTTGTCGTGGATCTGCGACAGCCTGGGGAGGAAAGAAAGGAAATATGGGTGGACGCCAGGGATTTACAGGAAGAGGACAACAACGGGAATAAGATTCCTGACGCCACATACCGGGCGCAGCTTGCACAGAGGGGCAGGGAAAAGCTGGCAGAGTACCGGAAAGTCGAGACGATAAACAGCGGCGTTGACCCCAACGCAAACCTTGTCTACAAAAAGGACTTCGACCTGGGCGATTACTGCACCTACATCAATACGGAGATACACATATCCACTGACAAGCGGATAACAGAGGCAATGGAAACTTACGAGGGCGGAGCTATGGAGCTTGAAATCACTTTCGGAACTGATGAAATAAGCACCGTCCGGCAGCTTATAAAAAGGGAGGCGTGAACGTGTTAAGATATGGTTTTTTCGACAGTGAAATTGTTGGCTATGACGAAGAGGGGATGCCGAAATTTGACCGGGCGGAATCCTCTGACTTTTTGGCCATGTTCATTTCACAGATCATCAGTGACGGGGTACTGGCCGCTCCGGGAGACTGTTTTCAGGTTGTGGCCAGCGAGGGGATGATGCTCAAAGTCAGGCCCGGATTTGGCATTGTACGGGGCAGATTTGCGGCAGACACAAAAGAGGCCGAGATTGAGATTCCAAAGGCTCCCACGGCCTATAAGCGAATCGACAGGGTGGTCTTGCGTGTCAATTATCTGCAAAGGCTCTGTGAAATTGTAGTGAAAACGGGTACTCCTGACGCAACTCCGGTTCCTCCAGAACTTTTGCAACCGGCATCAGGAGACTTTTACGAGCTGTGCCTGGCAACCGTATCCGTCAATTCCAATCAGACGGTTATTGCCCAGGCCCATATCACGGATACCAGGTATGACAGTTCTGTATGCGGCGTGGTGACACAGCTTATAGATCACCTGGATACATCCGTTTTCTTCGCACAGCTCAATTCATTTTACGAAGAATACGTTGCCAGGTTTGACGGAGACTATGCGGATTTCATCCTGAAAATGGATAGCGCATACCAGAAGTTCTATACCAGCCTGAATGACCTGTTTACAGGGTACGTTGACAAATACAACACCGACTATGCGGATTTTACAGATAAGATGCTGACCGCATACAGCCAGTACATGCAGGATTTGAACGCATATTTCACCAGCCTGCAGAACAAAGGATACAGCGACATGGCGGATATCATACAGCGTATGTCGCAGTTTGAGACAGACAGCGAGGCGGCCTTTGATGCCTGGTTTGAATCCGTCAAAGGGAAAATGGACGGAGACATAGGCACAAAGGCTATTCTTATGCTGAACGAACAGGCAAACAAGCTGAATGAGCTTGAAGAAATGCTTGTGAGCGGAGAGATTCACGCACCACTCGCCACCGAGGACGGAGATATCCTCCTGACGGAGAGTGATGATGTGATAGAGGCTTTTTGGTATTATGCCACAAAATAAAGGAGGATAAGAAAAAATGGCAAACAAACGAATCAGTACGCTGCCGAATACCGACAGCATCCCGGACGGTTCCGTTTTCCCCGTGGTGATGGGAGACGGCACCGGCACAAAGCAGGTATCAAAGGAAACCATGAAGAAAGAGATCGGCGGCTCCGCTCCGGAGGATATGCTGGCCACCACAGAAAAGCCCGGAACGGTAAAGCCTGACGGCGTGACGGTCGAGGTTGACGAGGACGGCACAATCCGGGTTCCCGGTGCGGCATCCGGAAATTCCGGTATCAAGCTGGCGAATCCGTCAAACGTGACTATCAGTAATTTTGACCAGTCCGCACGGATCACATGGACTGACCCTGAAAACGTTGTTTACGAGGGCGCAAGACTGGCAACCTGGCAGGGCACGGTCGTTGTCCGGAAAGAGGGCGGCACTCCGCAAAACTGGATGGACGGGGAGCTTGTGGCGAGAGTGACCGAAAAGAACAGGTACCAGACGGAGGCGCTGCTGGATGAAAACCTGGAAAACGGAAAGGAATACTGTTACGGTATCTTCCCTTATTCCGATCAGTTGGTCTATAACTATGACTTTACACAGTCTTTCGTTCCCGAAGAGATAACCCTGTCCGCCCCTGGAATCACCAGTGCCAGCGGAAAAGACGGGCGGGTGATTCTGGATATCGTGAACAATACCGAAGATGCGCTTGTGAAGATAGTGTATAAGGCAGGTTCCGCACCTACCAGCGGCACGGACGGAATGATTGTGGAGGGCCTGACCAGCGGAAAGGTTGAGATAACCGGCCTCACCAATAAGACGGAGTATTTCTTTGTTGCGTATGCTTACAGCAATATGAAAACCTCTTCCGCCTCGGCTCCTGTAGCCGCCACTCCCAGGCAGTATACGCTCCTGGGATTCCGGATGAAGAAAGCAGAAAGTGATCCCGCAACAAAGATTGAGTACACAGAAGAGGCGGTGGGGCTCACACCGGCAAAGGTAAATCTTTCCACCGGCGAATTTGATTACGGCTCATTCAAAAATTTCTGGTTCGTCCGGGATAACGTGCCTGTCATGCTCAACAATGACGGAACGGAGGCATACGAGCTCAACCCCAACGATTACACAAAGAAAGCTGACGGATCGCCGTCTGATGTGGCGAACAGTTCCTTTGCCGGAAACGCCATGAGCCGCATCCCCAAAGTGTATATGAAGATGTGGGAGGCGAACGGTTACGAATACTGCAATATCTGTGATATTAAGCTGGACGATTCCTACCACGCATACGCACATACCAGGGCGGACGGCTCCGAAATGGACTATCTGTATCTGTCTATGTTCGAGGGCTCCCTGGTAAGTAATAAGGTGCGCTCCATTAAGGGGCTGAATCCCATGGTAAGCAAGACGGGAACCGAAGAGCTGACTGCGGCAAAGGCGAACGGTTCCCGCTGGAGTACCCGGTCATGGTCACAGCGTAACCTTATCAACATGCTTTTGATCCTCATGGGAAAGACCACCGACACGCAAAAGGCTTTCGGATATGGATATTATACTGGCGGTTCCTCTTCCGCTCCGAATTATCTTACCTCCGGCGGCGCATCCAACAAAGGCCAGTTCTACGGCACCAACAAGACCAGGGATTACGTCAAAGTATTCCATATCGAAAACTGGTGGGGGAATGTCTGGGAGCGTATCGAGGGTTGCGTGACGAATGGCAGCACCCGTATCCTGGTAAAATCGGTGCCCCCGTACAATACGGCCGGAACCGGCTATGTGGATACAGGAGTCACGCCCGGAGGAACCTCTGGCGGATATATCAGCGCCTGCAAGATGATAGAACACGGGCTTATCCCCATGACCGCATCCGGGAGCGAGACAACACAGTACCCGGACGGCCTGTGGTTTGCGGCGAACTGTTATGCGCTGGTCGGCGGCGACTGCCACTCTGGTCTGCCTGTCGGTGCGCTCGCCTTGCATGTGTACAATGCGCTGTCTTTTGCGTACTGGTACTTCGGCTCGGCCCTTTCTTGCGAACAGCCTTTAGCGGCGTAGCCGCATAGGGGGACCGGGGGATACTCCCCCGGAGAGCTTTCAAAATGAGAATATGTAAATTTTTATCAGGAATCGTGAACGGCGGTTCCTGAATTTTTATAGGGGAAATGGTGTACGCCCTGGGCCTGTTCCGTGCGCTGGTCGGCGGCAACTGCAACAATGGTCTGCATGTCGGTGCGCTCGCCTTGAATGTGAACAATGCGCTGTCTAATGCGAACTGGAACATCGGCTCGGCCTAATTCTTATTGAAATGGAGTATCAACTAAGGACACCATTTTCCTACACCGCAGGCGGTTGAAATACCGCTAGCCAGTGGAAATTACGCCGATAAAAGGCATGGTCTAGTAAGCGCACGCCCACCGACCATGAGGCAATAAGAAAGAAGAGGGAATATGAAGAGTTTCCGAATCAACCAGAATGAAATGCTGTCACATGACAGCATAGAGAAATCGTTCCTGGTACCCTCCCGTGGAAAAAGAAGCAGGCCGGACGTGAAAGAGACGCTGGATAATCTGGAAAATGAAATACAGTACGTCTTTGAAATGCTCATGAACGGTCAATTTGAGCCTACCGACCATAAGGCGGTAAAAATCAATGAAAGGAATTATCAGAAAGTCCGTACAATCGTAAAGCCTGATTATAAGTATGAGCAGGTGGTTCATCATGTGGTAGTACAGGCAATCCGTCCTGGGATTGAAAGCGGGATGTATGAATACGTCCTCGGCTCCATTCCGGGAAGAGGCCAGCACATGGGAGCTAAGATAATTTCAAAATGGATTCAGGAGGACCCTGAGAATACGAAGTACGTCCTGAAAATGGATATACGTCATTTCTTCGAGAGCGTGGATCATGAAATCCTGAAAGCCTGGATAACCAAAAAATTCCGGGATGAATTTGTCCGGGAATTGCTTTTCCTGATAATAGACGCCATTGAAACGGGATTGCCGCTGGGCTTTTATACCAGCCAGTGGTTCGCTAATTTTCTTTTACAGCCTTTAGACCATTACATCAAAGAAACACTCCATGTCAAATATGGAACACGGTACATGGACGATATTGTATGTTTCGGCCGAAACAAGAAAGAACTTCACAAAGTCCGGATAGCAATCAATGAGTATCTGAACAGTGAGCTCAATCTAACCATGAAAGATAATTGGCAAGTATTCCGGTTTGAGTACGAAGTGGAAGAATACGCCATAGAGTGCCAGACCATGAGGGAGCTTAAAGCTCTGGGGAACGAGCTGGGGAAAATAAGAATTAGGCACAAGCTGAAAACTCACAAGAAGCGCTGGAAGATTTTTATTAAGGTTGCGAGCGTGAGGAATAAGCAAGATAAATTGGAGCGCCTGCTGGTGATGTACCATGGCCATAGCGAAAAAGTGACCATGACATACGGCAGGCCGCTTGACTATATGGGTTTTGAATTTCACAGAAACCGCACAATCATACGGAAAGGCATCATGATACGCCTAACCAGAAAAGCGGGGCAGGTATCCAGACAGGAGAAAATCAATCCGAAGGACGCCGCCTCGCTCTTATCTTCTATGGGTTGGGTGAAGCATACCGACACCTACGGGATGTATGAGGAACGGATCAAGCCGATTGTCAGCATTAAAAAGCTGAAAAAGGTTGTCAGCAAAAACCAGAAGCGGATAAACCAGAAAGAAAAGGAGGCCAGAAAGAAAAATGAAAATCGTATGGGAAACAGTGACGGGCTCACAGGAGAACCGCCCGGAGGTCATAGACAAGACTTCCAGCGGGAAGTATGTGTACCTGCGCCGGAACTTCCAGCGGATAACCAGGACGAATGAAAATTCCGGAGCGGTTGTCCTCTGGCAGTATGAAGAGGCAAAGGTCACACAGGAGGAATATGCACAGTATGACACGGTTGTCATGGAGATTGTGCAGGCGGAGCTTGACAGCATGGCGTCAGAACAGGCAGAGCACAACGCCGCCATGCTTGCCAACATTGAGTATATCGCTATGATGGCGGACATTGATTTGGAGGGATAACCTATGGAACACAGCAAGAATTTTGAAAAGGTAAAGAAGTTTTTCGATAAGGGCCTTTGGAGTAAGCAGCGGGTGTATAACGCTGTCAGCAATCCTACATCCGGCCCCTGGATCACCGAGGCGGAGTACCAGGAAATCACGGGTGAAGCCTATGAGTAAAAGCGGTTATGACTGCGGCTCCACGTTGGAGCTCCAGAATAACATCATAGAGGGCCAGCGGCACATCATAGGCGAGCTGGTGAAGCTCTACTGCACGGAGCCGGTGTTCGATCTGCCGGAGGAACTGCAGAAGAACATCAGGGAGACAAACGAGATGTACCGTGAGCTGACCACACCATGAGGAAAGGGGGTGAAGAGATTGGATATCACGGCTCTTGTAGTGGCAATGAGTATCCCGTCCGCAATTACCGGATTCTGTTTCTGGCTTTTAGAACGGAAAATGGAAAAGCGGGAGAAGAAACGGGAGAAGAAAGAAGCTGTCCGGGAGAAACAGGAATTTCTCATGGTTAAGAGTATCGGAGCGGCCCTCTCTCTGGGGGAGGCCACCGCCGAGGCAGTAGCCAGAATCCCGGACGCTCATTGTAACGGCGACATGCACGCCGCCCTGGAATATGCCAGGCAGATAAAGCATGAGCAGAAAGATTTTCTGACGCAACAGGGAATCGAGGCGATATTCTGAAACGTTCAGATTTTGGCCTGAAAAGGGGTACAGCCCTTTGTGTGGATATTTCTATATCTAAGCACATAAAAACGCTCCATGAGCCCATAACGGCTTTAGAGGCATATCACAAAAAGGACAGGAGGACAAGAAAGATGATGAAAGAAATCAACTGGAAAAGGAAACTGACAAGCAGAAAGTTATGGACGGCCGTAGCCTCTTTTGTATCCATGATGATCGTGGCAACGGGCGGCGCAGAGAACACGGCTACCCAGGTGACGGCGCTTATCATGGCCGGTGCGTCCGTGGTGGCGTACATTATCGGCGAGGGCCTGACGGATTCGGCCAATGTCGATACTTCCGTGGAAACCTCTGTAGAGGTCGAGGGCGAACAGTAATAACAGATCAGATCGTGAGAGAAGAGCCCAGGGGTAACAGCCTGGGCCTTTTCTTTTTCCAGAAAGGAGTAGGAAATGAACGAACAGAGAATATTTGACTTTTTCGCCGGTAAAGGTTTTACCGCTGCGGGCATTTTCGGTATGCTGGGAAACATCAGGGATGAAAGCGGCGGCAATCCCCGGAACCTCCAGAACAGCTACGAGAAAAAGCTGGGGTACACAGATGATTCCTACACGGAGGCCGTTGACGCTGGCACCTATAAAAATTTCGTCCATGATGCCGCAGGTTACGGCCTGGCACAGTGGACGTACTCCACCAGGAAAGAAAATCTCCTGAAATTCGCAAGGAACCAGGGGGATTCAATCGGTGACTTCGATATGCAGCTTGCTTTCATGTATCAGGAATTGCGGGGATATAAAACCCTGTTTGCAATCCTGACCACAACCGATTCTATCCGGGAGGCGTCAGACGCCTTTATGACGCAGTACGAGAAACCGGCAGACCAGAGCGAAAAGGCGAAGAGGCGGCGGGCATCATACGGTGAAGAGATATGCGCCATGCTGACCGGAGTGGAGAATCCCGATTCCATGGTACAGATCACCGAGGCGGAGGCAAGGCAGAGGGTGATATCTATTGCTGTGTCCTGGTATGGCAAAAAAGAGGCAGACGGTTCCCACCGGTCGATCATTGACCTTTACAATGGCCATACCCCGCTTGCCAGGGGATACAAGGTCAAGTACACGGACGCCTGGTGCGCTACCTATGGTTCGGCGGTGGCGATAGCGGCAGGGTATACAGACATTATCCCTACAGAGTGCGGATGCGGGCAGATGATAGCCGCTTTCCAGGCCATGAACCGGTGGGTGGAGAATGACGCCTACATCCCGTCTCCTGGAGACTACATTTTCTACGATTGGGACGATACCGGAGCCGGTGACTGCACAGGCTGGCCGGAACATGTCGGAATCGTCATTTCTGTTTTCGGTGATGTGATAAAGGTTATCGAGGGCAACAAGGATGATGCGGTCGGATACCGTGAGATCAAAGTGAACGGCCGGTATATCCGGGGGTATGGCGTTCCGGACTACGGGGCAAAAACCGTTATCAAAAAGCCGGAAAGCGTTACTGGAAAGCCGGAAAACGTTACCGAAAGCACCGGAAACGGTTCTCTTTGCATGACGCCTAAGTGGGTGGGCGTTGTCACCGCCGATATCCTGAACGTCCGGGCGTGGGCCGGTGAAGAATATCCCGATATCAAGAGCTGGCCGAAACTGGCAGAGGGAAACACGGTGGAAGTCTGCGACAGTATCAAGGCGGCGGACGGCTCCACCTGGTATTACATCC
>Ga0137307_100631_pt1 | contig 43052 bp, 47 predicted proteins | sample NAcewD2O_March_2_FD_97180 | JGI IMG/M metagenome (GOLD analysis project Ga0137307, IMG submission 97180) | Mouse cecal microbial communities from Vienna, Austria - N-Acetylglucosamine amended D2O_March | ecosystem: Host-associated > Mammals > Digestive system > Large intestine > Cecum | place... | reverse complement strand
TTCTGTCCATGTACGGTTTTGACGCTGAAAGCGCCCTTCCATTAGAGGGTGTGGTACTCTCTGACAACATAACGACTGTCTCGGTCTCTCAATGTGCAGGATCAGGTAAGCACGAGATCAATGAGGCTATTGCTGCGGTGAATGGTTCCTGCGAGGAGAAGATCCCGTTTTCAGCAGCAGAAATAAAAATTGAATCGGTTCCAGAGGAATGTGTCTATGTTTCTATTGATGACATTGGTGTTAAGCACCAAAAGGATTCCCGCAGAGAAGGCTCCGTAAGGGACTACAAGTATGTCGAAAATACAGTCGCTCATATCCAGTATGGTGATGAATCATACATACTGACAGGAATCGGCATGAGGAATGTATTCAAATCTGTCCTTGCATTTCTGCTGGTGAACAATCTCCTCTCACGGGAACTCGTCTTTCTGACCGATGGCGCACAAGATATCAGGAGTCATATCCAGTCAGTCTTTCAATTCCATCCCTACAGGGTCATCCTTGACTGGTTCCATCTCAAAAAAAGATGCCAGGAATGGCTCAGCATGGCGGTCCGCGGAAAAGACAGGCGCAACGCCATTCTTGAAAAAGCGCTGCACTACCTTTGGGTAGGTGATGTGGCGGGTGCTTCAGAATACCTTTCATCCCTGGATTCTGCCGACATAAAGAACAGGAAATGGCTTGATAATCTCCTCGGATATTTCCAGAAAAAAGGCGACGCCATCACCTGTTATGCGCTAAGAACAAAACTCGGACTCAGGAATTCCAGCAATCCTGTCGAAAAAGCAAACGATCTGGTCGTAGCCGGGCGGCAAAAGCACAATGGAATGGCCTGGTCTCCAGAGGGAAGCGGAGCACTTGCCGCTTTGCAGATGATCTACCTGAACAACCAGCCTGATCTATGGTTTCACAGAAAAGAACTGTATCTGTTCTCACCTTTACTTGAAAACACAAAAGAAGCAGCATAACTCAAGCTTGCAAATCGTATAGCATTTCCAACACAGACTGCAGAGTAAAAACAGATAGCAGTCTTGTTTGCGTTCGCTTTTTCTATGATGTTTTTCATCTTCAGAATCATCACTTGAAATGCTTCTTTACTTCCGTCACGAATAACCTATTTTTCATATCCCAACCGCACAGGTGGAAGATTTTTTAATCCGATGTAAAGATGAATCTCCGCATTCTCCATGTTGTCGTCCTGATACTCCTCAAAGTCACATTGAAAGGTTCTTGGCAAGTCCAGCCGCCGTTTTGCCCCTGCACTGTCACAATCGGAATCCCCGCCATGCACAGCGCGTCAATATCCCTGATGATGGTGCGGCGCGATACCTCGAATTTTGCTCTCCTTTTCGTCTCCTATATTTTATGAATTTGGCTTTTCCTTCTGGATTCTTGACTCAGATAGTACAGTAGCGTTTTCAAATACACGCCAGCATCTGCGCAGGATTTTGTGCTGTTTTTACTTTGTCGTATGCCTGAACGATCATGCCCTCCTCATCTATAAGGTACGTTGTCCGCACCACCCCCATGCTGACCTTCCCATAATTTTTCTTCTCGTGCCATACATCGTATGCCTGTATGCAAGAAAGATCTGGGTCGGACAATAGCGTAAAGGGAAGATTGTTTTTTTCCTCAAATTTCTTGTGTGACGCCACACTGTCCTTGCTCACGCCAAGTATGACTGCACCCTTTTCCTGAAACTGTGGATAGAGTTCTGCAAATCCACATGCCTGCGTGGTACAGCCCGGCGTGTTGTCCTTTGGGTAAAAATACAGGATTACTTTTTTTCCTTTGTATTCCTCCAGCGTGTGTACTTGTCCATTCTGGTCTGAGAGTGAAAAATTTGGTGCTTTCGTCCCTGTCTGTAACATATTTTAAATTCTCCTTTCGATAAAAATTGCGTGTTGTTTTCTGTCATCACGTTCCAAACGGGCAGACAGCCATACAAAGCCCACAGGCATTTTTTCTTCCATGTGTTTTCAAATAAATGCTTCTCTTTTCGTTGCACAACCTGTAATCTATTATTTCACTTCGGAATGCATCTATATTCCACTGCACACCATGCAGTGCATGATATGAACAAATCTCAACACACTTTTTACAATTTTCTGGACAATTGCTCATTAAGATTTTGTTCCCATACTCAAACTGCTCATTGATTAAGATTGCAGACAGCCTTACCCGCGGTCCATATTTTTCTGTGATAACGACATCATTTTTCCCAATCCAGCCTAAGCCGGCATTCACTGCCGCAAACTTAAAGGAAAAGGGGGCTTCCAAGTCTGCCTCATTGCTTTGCGCCACAGGCGGAATATCATATTTTACTTGATACTCATCAAGCACCTGTATCAACTGTGCTCCTATTTTCTCCACTACTTTTTTGGCATCTTGTATGCCCTTTTCAAATTTTTCTTCTGTATAGGTTTCGATTGTCAGCAGTTCCCCATAAGGAACGGCAAATACCAAAGCTGATTGATACGCGCCGGCATATGCGCTGTACGCAATATCTGTAAATCCATAAATCACTTCAGGATATTCTAAAAATATGCTGCGAATGTGCTTTTCAACCATAAATCCCCCGCCTCACCTGTCAATACATCTTGCGTCTTTCAACACATGTTTCATGTGTTGTCTGCCTCAGATCCAATCTTCATTTTGTATAAAATTGTATTCGTCCTCCATGAGCATTTGCAGATACGCGTCAAAGCTCTCTGCAATCACGACAAGTTCATCTGGGTCGTGCAGGTATCGGACAATCTGCCCTTTTCTGCCCTCGGGCGCGGGTGAAAAATCTATAAACAACTGCGATGTGCCGCCGTTATTCATGCAGTCAGAAAAGTGCAGCCAGCACATCTGATCCGCGTCATCTATAATTTTTTCATCTACTTGAACTTCTTCTGCATAGTTTCTGTTAATATAATCTTTTAGCCAGTCCGCGTCCTCTTTGTCTGTCATTTCCCGGGCAGACAAGAGATAATATGGATATTCTTCGATATCCGAACCAAGAAAATAGATTCCATACTTTTCTCCGTCATATTCCCGCCAATAGGTCCCGTCCACTATATTTAAAAGCTGAATCAGGCTTTCGGGGATATCGGGGTATAATTTTTGCAGTGCTTCAAGGTCGATCTTGTCTGCACCATGCATGACGGCTGCAAACGCGTCCCACTCCTCCCCAATTTCATTGTCGTGATATGCTTTTTTCAAGCCTTGTATGTATTCTTGTGCGATGTTCATAAGATTTGTTCCTTTCTATTTTTTCTCCTATAACTTTTTATGATACTACGCTTCAACCATCATTAGAATCCCCTAAAACACGCTTCGATTGCATCTGCCAAATGTCTGGTCTATACTCAGTATATCAGATGATCATTTGTAACACTATAGGAAATGATTCAATGGAGGTGATTATGGATATCGGAAAACAAATCAAAACGCTGCGTCTCGCCAAAGGGGTGACGCAGGAAGAACTGGCGGCAAATCAGCGCGGAAACATTCAGCCACTGTGTGCGCTTCCTGGAGAGCATCGTGCAAAATGACCCCCAAAATATCAGGGCGCTTGTCTGTCTGGCACGCCTCTATAACCACCGCGCCAAGGCCGACCATGAGACAGCAAGCGGCTATGCCAAGACTGTCCTTTTGCTAAATCCAGACGAAAAAGCGGGCTGGACAGCTTTTCTGCGGGCGGACAACGGTGTGTTTGGCGATGAATGGTGCGACAATCATTTTGGCACCATCACGTATTTGAAAGCGTTTCTCAAGACAAATCCAGATAATGTTTTCGCGCTTCGTGCTATCATAGAAAATCTGCTGGAGGATACCCGCTACGGGACGTGATGTTTCAAAAAGGAATGCTGCAAGAAGCACTGGCAGACTATGAACAATGCTTTCTAATTCAGGATTCCCCACGGCTCACCGACGGGCTGCACTCTATGGCACAGCTCCATGAGATACTAGAGGACTACCCCGCCGCAATCCATGACCGGGAGCGCATTATCAACTGTCTGAAAGAAGAATACCACACCACCTCCGGCGAGGGCATCAACAGCCAGCTTCGGGAGATTGAGCGTCTAAAAGCGCTGATTTCATAGCCGGCAAAAATTCCTTCTCATACGGCAGCAGCTCTGCGAGATATCCCCGCTCAGAAAGCATCTGCTCGATTTCGTCCAGCACCGCCTCACTGTCTGCGCTGACCGTGTGAAAATGATATCCCGAAGTCACATTCAGAAGCGGTGTTGATTTGCCAGAGCGGAGATTCTCCACGAATATATGCACATCTCTGCGGCATTTGATATGCAATGCCGCAGTCATTTTGCCATAAGCTCTGTGATTGACCATCACGTCCAGCACCGTTCCGCCAAAGTCCACAATGGCATTCAGCTCGTCCTCCACTTCATCATTGGTGTGATGCACTTTAAAAGTCCGCACGTGCTCTTGCTGGCGCGCATTTTCCAGATAATACCCTTTTGGCGTCGAGCGGATTGGATATCCCTCTGTCCGCAAAAGCGCGATATCCTGCACGACAACCTGACGGCTCACCCCTGTTTTTTTACCCAAACGATTGCCAGAGACTGGAGTCTGTGACTGCTGCATCATTGTCAAAAGTATTTTTCTCCTCTCAGCTCCGGTCAGTTCCTTCTCCATACGTCCTCCCTCTGCGCTGTTTCACATTACACGGTTCTAAGGTGCTTTAGGCTGATATCAAGAATCGGTGCGGAATGTGTCAGTGCGCCGCTCGAGATATAATCCACGCCAAGCTGTGTAATGGTGTTTATATTTTCCTTGGTCACATTCCCTGAGCATTCCGTCTCAGCCCTGCCATTGATGATCTGGATTGCCTCTGCCATCTGGTTAGGGGGCATATTGTCGAGCATGATAATGTCCGCCCCGGCCTCAACTGCCTCCCGCACCATATCAAGGTTTTCTGTCTCCACTTCAATCTTTCGGACAAACGGCGCATATGCCCTTGCCGCCTGCACTGCCTGCGTCACACCGCCCGCCGCGTCAATATGGTTATCCTTTAGCAAAACGCCGTCTGAAAGGTTATAGCGGTGGTTTGCACCGCCTCCGACACGCACAGCATATTTTTCAAAAACACGCATACCGGGCGTCGTCTTTCTGGTGTCAAGGAGTGTCGTTTTCGTTCCCTCTAAAAGTCTGGCCACGCTGCGCGTATAGGTCGCTATGCCGCTCATGCGCTGCAAGTAATTCAGCGCGGTGCGCTCGCCGGAGAGCAGCACGCGGATATCGCCTGTGACCACCGCAAGGACTTCGCCTTTTTTCACCTCGTCACCGTCCTTGACATGGCATGTCACCTGCATGTCTGAATCGAGGAGTGTAAATACCCGCTCAAACACTATCAGCCCTGCGATGATGCCGTCCTCCTTGCAGATTAACTGTACTTCACCCTTTTTGTATTCTGGCATGACTGCGTTGGTGGAGACATCTTCGCTGTTGATGTCCTCCTCCAGCGCCATTTTAATATACTTGTCAGCAACAAGCTGCATTGTAATTGGATTCATAGTCCGTCCTCTCTTTCATAATCTTTTCAGCGGCGCGCTTTGCAAAAACCAAGCTCTCTAACAGGCTGTTGCTGGCAAGGCGGTTTTTCCCGTGGACACCGTTGCAGCTCGTCTCTCCCACTGCGTACAGATGCGCCATTGTCGTCTGGGAATCACGGTCCACATGCACACCGCCCATAAAATAGTGCTGCGCCGGAACAATCGGTATCGGCTCCTTGAGCAAATCATAGCCCTCCTCGAGACACCGGCTGTAGATATTTGGAAAATGCGCCCTCACAATCGTTTCTGGAACATGTTCAAACGAGAGAAACTCATGCGCTGCCCCTTCCTTCTCCATTTCTTTTAAAATTGCCTCTGTCACCACATCGCGCGGAAGCAGCTCATCGACAAACCGTTCCCCCTTGTGGTTTAAAATAACAGCGCCCTCTCCCCGCGCAGACTCTGAGATTAGAAAGCTTCTACCCGGCTTCGTGCTGTAGAGGCAGGTAGGATGAATCTGCACATAATCCATGTGCTCGAGCGCCACATGATGCTCCTTTGCAATGCGGCAGGCATCTCCCGTGAGCAGGGAAAAATTGGTGGAATGGCGGTAAAGCCCCCCGATGCCGCCTGTCGCCATCACCGTATCCGGCGCGTAAATCTCAAGCTGTTTCCCGTCCTTAGACACCGCCTTAATTCCGACACACGTGTCATTTTCTTCGATAATGTCCGTCATCGCTGTGTACTCTAGGATTGTCACATTGTCAAGTTTTTGTACATGTGACAGCAGTGTCGTTGTGATTTCCTCGCCTGTGATATCCTTGTGAAAACAAATCCGCGGTTTTGAGTGCGCCCCTTCCCGTGTGTAGGCAAGACTTCCGTCCTCATTTTTCTCAAAACGGACACCCAGTGCGAGCAAATGCGTGATGATGTCACGGCTGGCATGAATCATAATCTCCACGCTTTCCACACGGTTCTCATAGTGTCCTGCGCGCATGGTATCCTCAAAATACGCATCAAAATCATTTTCATCACGCAGCACACAAATGCCCCCCTGCGCCAGCATCGAATCACAGCTTGCGAGATCTTCCTTTGACAGCATGAGTATTTTTCTGTCATGCGGCAGCGACAGTGCTGTGTAAAGTCCCGCAACGCCGCACCCTGCAATGACTACATCATAGTACAGTTTCCTTGTCATCTTCTATGTTCCATACCCTTCCCGCTATTTGGCCAGCTCAAGCATTTTTGTCAGTGTCTGCTTCGCCGCCTCGTCAGCCTGTCCATTGTCCATGCAGACCTCATTGCCGCCGTGTTTCATTACCTCAATAATCTTGTCTAGCGTAATGCGCTTCATATCAGTGCAGACAGGCTCTGTCTCTGGAAAGTAAAACACTGCATCTCTGCGCGCCCGCTGTAATGCATACTGCACGCCCGACTCTGTGCCAATGATAAACTCTTTGTCCAAACTCTCCTCTGCATATTGTATGATGCCGCTGGTGGAACCAATGTAATCCGCCAGCGCCAAGACTTCTTGGCTGCACTCCGGGTGTGCCAGAACGCGCGCAGACGGATGCTGTTTTTTTAGTTTCTGAATCTCTGCTGCCCGCATGTTCTCGTGAATCGGACAATACCCCTCATTCAACACAAACTGTTTTTCTGGAACCTGTTCTGCCACATACTGCGCAAGATTTCTGTCTGGAATAAAAAGAATATTCTGGTTTGGCAGATTCCTGACGATCTGCACCGCGTTTGCAGAGGTCACGCAAACATCGGACCAAGACTTAATCTCCGCTGTCGAATTGATGTAGCAGACTACTGCCAAATCCTCATACTGCGCGCGCGCCTTCTCTATGGTCTCTTTTACCACCATATGCGCCATCGGACAATCTGCCTCTGCATCTGGCATCAGCACTGTCTTAGACGGATTCAGCAGCTTGGCACTCTCCCCCATAAAGGATACACCGCAGAAAACAATCGTGCGCTGCGGCAGCCCGACAGCCTTTTTGCTCAGAAAATAAGAATCCCCTATGTAATCTGCAATCTCCTGTACCTCAGGACGGACATAGTAATGTGCCAGTATCACTGCGTCCTTTTCGTCCTTTAACTTTTGTATCTCTTCCTGTTTTGTCATGCCAAACCTCCCTGCTCATCATTTGCTTTTTGCAGTATAGCACATATCTTTACTGCTGACAAGACACCTGTGATGACAAATAGGAGATATTTTATTTTCTGTTGACTTCACTGGGTTAGATTGGTAAAATAGTATCAATTCAATACGATTTCATACGAAAGGTAAGGTATAAACTATGCAATACAAGACAAGCGGAACCTGTTCTCAGCTCATTGACCTTGAAATTGAGGGCGATGTTATCCAGTCAGTAGCTTTTACAGGAGGCTGCAATGGTAATCTCAAAGGAATCTCAGCGCTGGTCGCTGGAATGAAGCTCGACGAAGCGATTTCCAAACTCAAAGGAATCCAATGCGGACACAAAACTACGTCCTGCCCCGACCAGCTTGCACGTGCATTAGAGCAGTATCAGGCAGAACATGCAGATTGAAAAATATGGTAATGCTTCAATTCAATGGAAAATGTGAATTTTTTGAATATACTAACATTGAATATACTATCATAAAGAAAATCGGGAGGCTTTAGATTATGAAACGCATCGTCTTTACCGGCGGCGGCTCCGCCGGCCATGTGACGCCAAACATCGCACTTTTTCCCAGACTCAGAAACATGGGCTACGATATACATTATATTGGCTCGTACGATGGTATCGAGAAAAAACTGATTGAGGATTACCGTATTCCCTATTATGGAATATCCACAGGCAAACTCCGGCGGTATTTTGACATCAAAAATTTCAGTGATCCTTTCCGCGTGATCAAGGGCTTTACCGAGGCTCGAAAAATACTAAAGACACTAAAACCGGACATTGTGTTTAGCAAAGGGGGCTTTGTGAGTGTGCCTGTCGTCCGCGCGGCGGCGATGCTCAAAATTCCCTGCATCATTCACGAGTCCGATATGACGCCGGGACTTGCCAACAGCATGTGCATTCCTGTCGCCAAAAAGGTCTGCTGCAACTTCCCCGAGACGCTGCAAAATCTGCCTGCCGAGAAAGCGCTGCTCACAGGGTCTCCCATTCGAAACGAACTCACAAAGGGCAATAAGGACAAAGGACTTGAACTGTGCGGCTTTGATACAGCAAAGCCTGTCATTATGGTCATCGGCGGCAGTCTGGGCGCCGCTGGCGTCAACAAACTGGTCCGTGAAGCACTGCCCTCACTGCTGGAAGATTTCCAGATTGTCCATATCTGCGGCAAGGAAAAAATAGATAACCTGCTTCTAAAAACCAAGGGCTACAAACAATTTGAGTTTGTAAAGGAAGAGCTCAAAGATCTGTTTGCGATGGCTGACATTGTGATCTCGCGCGCTGGCGCCAATGCCATCTGTGAACTTCTGGCGCTGCGCAAGCCCAATCTTCTGATTCCGCTGCCTGCCCACGCAAGCCGCGGCGACCAGATTTTGAATGCGAAAAGCTTTGAAGCCCAAGGTTTTTCCATGGTTGCTGACGAAGATTACCTCACCGCAGTGACTTTGACGGAAAAGGTACATGAACTGTTCTTCACAAGGCAGTCCTATATTGATGCCATGCAGAACAGTAAAATCAAGGACTGCACCGAAACCATCACTACATTGATAGAAAATACTGTAAATGCCAAAAACGAGTAGGAGGATTCCTGCTCGTTTTTAAGTCAAAGATACTTCTATATTCAAAACAAATCTGCCATCTGTTCATACTTGTAATCATACGCCCGCAGAAACACCTTCCGCGTCAGTACATCTGTATTGACCATATACACCGTATAACACAGATAATACTGGCCGTCAAAGTTCTGTTTACGATAATTGTATTTCAACAGCCCGGACTCACCTTTTTTTAAGATAAATGCCGTCTCGTTCAGCACATTGGGCTCTCCTGCAAGCTTTGAGCCCTGCTTCATAAAATCCTCATTGCCGCCGCGGCGTCTCGGCTTCCCGATTCCTTGGTCGAACCATTTGATGCGATAGCAGCCGTCCGCTTCCTCAACAATCCTGATGCATGGCAGCAGAAGCCTTTTTTCTAGTCCCAGATTATCATAGAAATAACCTTTTCTTCTATCCTTACAACTGTCAAGTGCTGTGGAGGGCTTATTTTTCTTTTTTTTCTCCCGCTGCGCCGCAAAATCGTAATTTGAAAAAATCTGGCTGCCCACTTGTTCGCAATCACACTCTTTCAGAAAAATGCCCTCCCCCAAAAGAGGTACCTCCTCCTCGATTTGGACAGGCTTGCAGTACTGTTCCCGCAAGACAGCCCCCTCTGGCGTGCGGTTTTCCTTGGTCCATGTCATACGAATTTTCAAAACTGCCAGCATTGTCCACCTCCCAAACTGGGAAACCGTTTCTCACTCTGCAATCAGCTCACGCACCGCGTCCATCTCCTCCGCCGTCATGCCGCAGGGTTTCATCACAAGCTGCTGTTTATCATCATGATATCTGGGGATCAGATGTATATGAAAATGAAAGACCGTCTGCCCGGCAATTTCATGATTGTTCTGAATCACGTTAAACCCATCGCAGCCTAGCTTTTCAGTCATGACTGCTGCCATCTTTTTTGCAAGCGGCAGGGCTTTTGCGGCTGTGCTGTCATCCAGCTCATACAGATTTTTATAATGGTTCTTTGGCATAAGCAATGCATGTCCCTTCGTGACGGGATTCAGGTCTAAAATCACCCGGAAAGCGTCGTCCTCATACAGCGTTCTCGATGGAATCTCGCCGTTTGCTATTTTGCAAAAAATACAGTTCTCATCTCTCATGTTCTTCTCCTCCATTTTCGTGACAGTTCACGTTGTTCCACGAAAAAATCTAATTAACACATCACCAGTATACAGGCTGCACGTTTACGCTTTCTGCGTTGTAAATACATACAGTAAATCAAGCATTCGAAGCACCTTGAAATCACCCTTCATTTTCATGTCGCCAGACATAAATGCTTTCTGAAATGTCATTCGTCCCTGCACGATATCCTCCATAATCGCAGAGGAAACCTGCATCTCGACATCGAAAGCTGACACGTCACCATAATGACACTCCATCTCCGTGCCGTTTACATTGAGTATCAATGGCAGCCGCGCCTCCGGCATACAGAATTTATAGACCGCGCTAAAGCCTGCCTGCGGATAAAAATGTTCTTTGAGCTCTTGCAAGAACATGGTGCTGTCAGGCTCTCTCACGCTCATCAGGTCCTTAAACATGCTCGCAAGCTCTTGTATGTCCTCTTTTTGCTTCTGCACATACAGATCATCGCTCGCAAGCTCTGACAACTGTTCTGCTTCCTGCGGTGTCAGGTTCAGGCTCTGCGTAAAGGTAATCTTCTGCTTTACTGCCTGATTGCTGTTTGGGAAAACCGGCAGCTTTTGATTAATAGAGCGGTACATGTCCTCTGTGCGCTTCTCAACCACCCGCGCATAGCCCGGGTTTTGTTCGAGTTCTGACACGTCCGCCACATAGCCGCAGATGCCTGTAACCGGACGCCCGCCAAGAATCTCCCACGCCTCTGTGAGAACCTTTTCCGCGTCGTGCTCTCCGTAAGTCGTCGCCATCACAACCGGGCACATGTACATGCTGCCAATCTTTTCCTTGTCGCCGTACAGCCAGCACGAATCCAAGAACTGCTGCATATATCCGCCGATTCCATACCACTCCACCGTCGTCGCCAGAATCACTCCATCTGCGTCTTTTAACGTCTGCGGCAATGTGACAATATTATTTTTAAACTCATACAGGTCGTAGCGCTCTACATTGACATTGAGTTCACGCAGCACTTCCTGTATCTTGTTTAACACATATAATGTCGGGTCCCCGATCAGCCCCCTGCCTCCATAATAAATATTAATCTTCACCTTTTATATCCTCCTGTATTTACGATATTGATGACCGCCATAATCATTATCCCGCACAATAGTCCGCCCACATGGGCTGCATTGTCAACTCCCGCTGCCCGCGAGCCGGAATATATCATATACACCACTGCAAAAATAATCCTTCCCACTGAAACGCTCTCATAGGCACCCGGCATCTGTCTGCCCCTCTGGTCTAAAATCTCCACTGTCCCCTGACTGTGTGACCGCCGCTTCAAATCGCGCGCCACAACAAGGATAAACAATGCGCCGACCAGTCCAAAGATCGCGCCGCTCGCACCGACAGCATCATAGATTTTTCCTGTCAGCACCGCATAAAGTATCGAAAAAATACTTCCGCCAAACCCAGACAGCAGATACACGATACTAAAGGAAATATGTCCGACCACTTGCTCGACCATCTGCCCTAGTCCGAACAGAAAGATCATATTGCTGACAAGATGCTCTATGTCTGCATGCAGGAAAACCGAAGTCAAAAATCTGTAGTATTCGTGCGCCACAAGAATCTTCTCTGCATTCATACTACCAATAGTATACACCACTTCACCCATTTGTGTACAGAAAATGTAACCAACAATATTTAATACGAGGAGTCCTAACGTCACGCAGTAGCTGCGCCAGTCCGACACCTTTTGTTCCTCCATTTGCTCACCTCTTTGTATGAGAAGTATAACGCAAGTAAGAGGCTGTTGTCAAATCACTCTTTATCTCTTTTTATTTCTCGATGTCACGAATCAGATTCACCATCTCGATCGCACCCACTGCACAGTCATAGCCCTTGTTTCCAGCTTTTGTGCCAGCGCGCTCAATCGCCTGCTCGATGTTCTCTGTCGTGAGCACGCCAAACATGACGGGAATCCCGCTCTCAAGCGACACAGAAGCAATCCCCTTGGAAACCTCATTGCACACATAATCATAATGGCTGGTTGAGCCGCGGATAACTGCTCCTAGACAAATCACCGCATCATACTTTCCGCTTTTTGCCATCTTAGCGGCGATCAGCGGAATCTCAAAAGCTCCCGGAACCCACGCCACATGAATGTCCTCCTCCCGCACGTCATGCCTTATAAGCCCGTCCATCGCGCCGCCGAGCAGCTTTGATGTGATAAATTCGTTAAAACGCGCTGCCACAATGCCAATTTTTATCCCGTCTGATACTAATTTTCCCTCAAATGTTTTCATGTACAATCCCTTTCTTTTTTGCAATAAATTTTGAATTAAATATACATCATTTAATACTGTAACATATGTCCCATGCGCTTCTGCTTTGTTTTCAGATAAAACAAATCATGCTCGGTAGCGTCCATCTGAATCGGCACGCGCGCTGTAATCTCAAGCCCGAATCCCGACAGCTGGTACACTTTATCCGGGTTGTTGGTCAGCAGGCGGATACTCTGCACCCCAAGCTCACGCAAAATCTGTGCACCAATATAGTACTCCCGTTCGTCCCCTGCAAATCCCAATGCCAAATTCGCCTCTAGTGTGTCCATGCCCTGCTCTTGCAGTTCATAGGCGCGCAGCTTGTTAATCAGCCCGATGCCCCGCCCCTCCTGACGCATGTAGAGCAAAATGCCCCGTCCTTCCCGCTCAATCTGTGTCATGGCGGCGGCAAACTGCTGTCCGCAGTCACAGCGCAGCGAACCAAAGGTATCCCCTGTCAGACACTCCGAATGGACGCGGCACAAGATATCCTTTCCATCGCCAAGCTCGCCTTTGACCAACGCGACATGATGTTCGCCATTGAGCCGGTTCACAAAGCCGTATGCCCTGAAATCACCATATTTTGTGGGCATTTTGACAACTGCCTGCCGGTCTACCAGCTTCTCATGGCATTTGCGGTAGTCCTGTAAATCACGTATGGTAATAAAAGGCATATCCCACTGTTTTGCAAGCGCCATCAGTTCCGGGGTGCGCATCATCGTCCCGTCCTCACGCATAATCTCGCAGCACAAGCCGCACTCCTTTAAGCCCGCCAGACGGCACAGGTCAACTGTCGCCTCCGTGTGGCCGCTGCGCTCTAACACGCCGTTTCGCTTTGCCAGCAGGGGAAACATATGTCCCGGCCTGCGAAAATCTTCGGGCTTTGCGTCCTCCGCCACACAATGACGCGCTGTGACAGACCGCTCAGCGGCGGAGATGCCCGTCGTGGTCGTCACATGGTCAATGGAAACGGTAAACGCCGTCTCATGATTGTCCGTATTGTACTGCACCATCTGGGGAATCTTTAGCTTTTGTACATATTCCTCAGACATCGGCATACAGATCAGCCCCTTGCCGTAAGTCGCCATAAAATTAATATTTTCGGTGGTGGCATACTCTGCTGCGCAGATAAAATCTCCTTCGTTCTCTCGGTCGGGGTCATCTGTTACCATGATGATCCTGCCCTTTTGAAGTGCACAGAGTGCCTCCTCCACAGTGTGAAACTGTGCCATTTTTTCACCCTCCCATTCCTAAAGTCATATCTTAAAATCCATGTTCTGTTAAAAACGCCCTTGTGATCACGCTCTCTTTTTGCGGTGTGGTGCACATCAGCTTCTCGATATACTTTCCAACCACATCTGTCTCCACATTGACCAGATCACCCTCCCTGCGCTCGTGCAGGACTGTCTGGCGCACTGTATGTGGTATGACAGAGATGGAAAAATTTTTGGAGGTGACATCTGCCACTGTGAGGCTGATGCCGTCCAGCGCGACAGACCCCTTCTCCACAACATAGCGCAGAACCCCGCTGTCCGCCTCGACCGTATACCATACCGCGGTATCATCACGGCGGATTCGCGTAATCCTGCCCACACCATCGACATGCCCCGCAACGATATGCCCGCCAAACCTTCCGTCAGCCGGCATCGCCCGCTCTAAATTCACACGGCTTCCGCACACCAGTTTTGCCAGCGCAGAGCGGTCTAACGTCTCATGCATGACATCTGCCTTGAAGCTGTCTGAAAAAAGTTCCGTAACTGTGAGGCATACACCATTGACCGCAATGCTGTCGCCCGTCTTGGTGCCCTCCAAGACGGTTTTGGCTTGGATTTTGAGCACTGCGGAATGCTGCCCTCTCTGAAGCATTGCCACCGTTCCAATCTCCTCAATGATTCCGGTAAACATCATTGACCACCTCACTCTCTATCAAAAAATCCTCCCCAAGTCTGGTGACAGTGCTGTTTTTCAGATAAAAAGCATCGGACGGCGACGGTACGCCCGCGCCCTCAACCGGTGTTCTGGCAGTTTCCCCGCCAAATAGTTTTGGCGCAATATATGCCTGTACCCGCTGCACAATCCCGCTCTGTAGTGCCGCCCAGTTCAGCGTGCCGCCGCCCTCGAGCAAAATACTGTCAATCTGCTCATCTCCCAGCCGCTCCATCAACTGCTGCAAATCCACATGCCCATCTTTTTCATCGACCACCACAATCCGGCAGCCCGCATTCTCATAGGCAAGATGTCTGTCCCGCGCATCACAGCAGGTCGCAAGGATTGTCGGCACTTGTCTGGCGTCCGTCACCACCTGCGCGGCAAGCGGTGTGCGCAGTCTGGTGTCACAGACAATGCGGATTGGACTCTTGCTGTCTGGCAGACGGCAGGTAAGCATGGGGTCATCTGCCAGAATCGTTCCCACCCCTGCCATGATTGCCGTATAGCGGTGGCGCTGCCTCTGGACATGGCTGCGCGCCTCCTCCCCTGTAATCCACTTAGAAAGCCCTGTGCAGGCGGCAATTTTTCCGTCCATTGTCATCGCGTATTTCATCACCACAAAAGGTCGCTTCGTCTGGATATAATGAAAAAAGACTTCATTTAACTGCTCACACTCCTCGCGCAGCACCTCCTCTGTCACCTCGATGCCGTGCGCCCGCAAAATCTCAATCCCTTTTCCGGCGACAAGCGGATTAGGGTCTGACGAACCAACCACCACGCGCTGAATCCCAGACGCTAAGATTGCATCTGTACAGGGGGGCTGCTTCCCATAATGACAGCATGGCTCTAGCGTCACGTACATCACTGCGCCCTGCGGCGGCTCCGTACATGCTGCAAGCGCATTGCGCTCTGCGTGCGGACTGCCATACCGCTCATGCCACCCCTGTCCAATGATTCTTTCATTCTTTACAATGACAGCGCCCACCATAGGATTTGGCGCGGTCCAGCCGCACCCCTTCCCGGCAAGCTGCAACGCCAGACGCATATATGCCCTGTCATTCATATCATCACCTCCTAAAAACCAAAAAGGATGCGGGCAGCTTCTGCTGCTTATTTCCTCTCCGCGTCCGTGCGCATAAAAAAACCCTGAATGACACGTCATCCAGAGCTGCTTTTACATTTCAGATTCGATATAATTTCAGAACTGATGTTCTGTTTATTGTATACCAATCTCCTGATCTTCTTTCATCCAGACTATACTGTCGGCTTCGGAGTTTCACCGAATCATGCCCGCTGACAAATCAGCAGCCGGCTCGTGGGCTGTACCACCGGTAGGGAATCACACCCTGCCCTGAAGACGTTGTTATGCTTTTTACACCAACTAATATACCATAAAATAATTTGCGAGGCAAGAGTTTCAGAAAAAAATGTAACCAATCGCCCCGCTCTATTGTATACTTAGTGAAAGGTCTTTCTAAATCAATACAAAAGGAGCACTCATGAGACAACCTGTACAGGAACTGGCAGCGTCCTATCAGGGCAGCCTCTTTGCCGCCGCATTCAATGTATGCAGGAATGCGCAGGACGCAGAGGATGTTGTTCAGGATACGTTTGTCCAGTATTACACAAGCAAAAAAGAATTTGAGAGCGAGCAGCACATCCGCGCATGGCTGATGCGTGTGGCGGTCAACAAGGCAAAAAATATCAACCGAACTTTCTGGCGGCGAAATAAAATCTCTATAGAGGACTATATGGAGACACTCGTCTTTGAGACGCCAGCGGCGGAGACACTGTTTGAAACGGTCATGCAGCTTCCCGATAAATACCGCATCGTCATTCACTTATATTATTATGAGGAATATGCGGTTCGGGAAATCGCACAGATCTTAAAATTAAGCGAAAGCAATGTTAAAATCAGGCTGTCGCGCGGACGTGCTATGCTCAAAGAGACATTGAAGGAGGAATGGGATGATGACAAATAAAGAACGGTATCAACAGGCGTTTTCGGCACTTCCGTCCTCCCGGCAATTTCATTTGGAGGTAGAGGAAATGGCGATGATTCAGAAAAAGCATCAAAAAAATATGGCAATTGCAGCGGCTGTCGCATGTGCAGTCCTGATTGGCGCTGGCGGAACTGCCTACGCCGCAGATCTCGGCGGCATTCAGACGAAAGTGAGCTTATGGCTTAACGGAAAACAGGTGGAGGCTGTTGGGACGCCAGATGAGAACGGACACAGTTTTATGTTTACTTATCACGGCGAGGACGGCGCCGAGAGTATTGGCTATGGCGGCATCAGCATTGACGAAGATGGCAATGAAAAATGGCTGAGCGATGACGAGCTTGTCGCGCAAATCAACGAGTCAGCCAGCGTTGAAAAAGACAAGGAGGGCAGAGTCTGGGCATATTATTACGACCAAAAAACAGAGATTACAGACTTGTTTGACGAAAATAATGTCTGCACAATCACCATGACCCATGAGGGCAAAACAATTCGGTTAGAAATCACGGATAACGGCGAGGGCGGCTATTCTTTTACACAGTCTGATGTGTCTGAGGACGCTGAGACGGCTTCCACCTCCATAACGTTCACAACGAAAACAGGCATTTATACGCCGGAGAATGAATCCAGAAATTGAATGCCCCAGCCTAGTGTACTAATTATTTGCAGTTCATGATATTTAGCATTCTTTACTATAATAAACAGACGGTCAGTACACTCAGGACACAGCGCGCAATCTGCCGCGCTGCTGGATACACCTAAACTTGCGGAAATCTTTTAAACAATATTTATCATAACTACTTATTGCCTGTATTTGGGAAGCTTGTTTGTAAGGCGGCTTCCCTTTCTTTTTGCACACAAATTGCCCTACCTAAGCATAATTTGTGGCAACTCCTTTTAAGATGCGGCTTCTCTTTTTTTGCACACAAATTGCCCTACCTAATCATAATTTCGGGACAACTCCTTATAAGGTACGGCTCGAACGCAAACCTTCGCACCAAATATCATCAACTCACTATACAAAATTTGATTCCAGCCAGTTTTCCCCTACTCGATTGCACATCTTCACTCAGACAAAAATACAGCGAAAACAATACAACCTTTTTTTGAGGGCACTGCACGACGCCAAAACAACTACTGTTAAGGTAGCGCATAGTGAAAAATAATTGTAATGGAAATAAAATCCATTTTATAAATAGTATTGACATTTATTGCAAACAATTATATAATACGTTTATCAATACAATAAACATACAAAGCAATCATAATCAGAAAGGAAGTGCAGCAAATGGATTATGATAAGATTACACTAGCGGAACTAAAAAAAGGGTACCAGTACGACCCAGAGCAAGACCACTATATTTGCAATTATTGCGAACAGCATTTTAACGCCAAACAGATTTTTCCAATTGACAATCAGTTCTACACTGCGGAATACGCCGTAAACAAACATATTTGTACAGAGCACAAGGGCACCTTGTACCAGCTTGTCTCCTCCCACGCGAAGTACAATACGCTGACACAGAACCAGCGGGAACTTATGCTGCTCTTTGCCTCGGGAGAATCAGATAAGAACATAGCAAAGAAGCTGGGCATCACAGAATCCACTGTCCGCCGCCAGCGTTTTACCTTTCGAGAGAAGGCAAAGCAGGCAAAGTATTATCTGGCAGTCTATGAACAGGCCTTTGAACACAAGGGAACGCCAGATAATACCATTATTCCGATACACAGCCATGCAAGCTATGTAGATGACCGTTATCTGATCACCGAGCAGGAACGAAATCACATACTCGAAACCACATTCAGCAGTTTCGAGCCATTAATATTAAAAAACTTTTCTGCGAAAGAAAAGAAAAAAGTCGTAATACTGACCAAAATAGCCGAACAGTTTGAAGCTGGGAGAAAATACACGGAAAAAGAAATCAACCAAATTCTCAGGCCAATCTATGAGGATTACACAACGATTCGCCGGTATCTCATCATGTATGGTTTTATGGAGCGCGCCAAGGATGGATCGTCGTATTGGATGACAGAATAAAAATGATCCAGACCTCCTTTCATGATCGGAGTTCCTGGACCATACCTTACCAGCTGAACTATGAACTTATCAAAATTTCCCCCCTCTGCCGCCATGTGTTCTCCCAGAAGAAGATCTGTGCGTCCTCGATCCGCCGCCGCTGGAGCTGCTCTCTTTCTGCCGCACTTGCCGGTCCACGTGTGAATAGAGATACAAATCCCTCGCCTGTGTCACGTTCATACTGCCGCGCTTCACATATGCTGCTGCCGTCGGCTGAAACCGCACAGACTTCATGCTGTAACGCATCACCAGCGTGATGATGACTGCAAAAAACAAACCGATGAACAGTGCCCTGCTCAGATAGTATCCTATATGAAACGGGGCCTTCGGAAGTTCACCGATATCATAGGGCGCATCGACTCTCGCCTGCGTGATAAATCTGTCGCAGAGGTGGGCAAAAGACGTGAAAGCACCCTCATAATCACCATCGCCCAAAGCGGGCAGAAATTGATCTGACATATAATCCATTCCGGCATCCGTAAACACGATAATCCCATAGCCAGACGTAGAAATCCACCAATCTCTGTCTTCCATGCTCACAAGAAGCAGCACGCCATCCCTTCCTGAGCCATAGCCATAGCCGTTCTCATCATAGAAGTCATCTGCATAGGCCATAGGCGTTTTGCCATCAAGTGTGTCTGTCGTGACAATCACAATATCAAGCTGCTGCCTGCCGCTGATCTCATCTAGCAGTGATAGAACCCTTTCCCGCGCTGATTCCGTCAAAAGCTCCGCCTTATCCACAAGCCTTGCGGCATTCTCCTCCTCCGCAAACGCCGCCATACCAAACGACAGACAGAGCACAATCATCAAGAACAAAGCTGAAATCCTTTTCTTCATAATAAAACACCTCCCTACAGCAGCCACAGCAAATAGCTGACGCCAAACGCCGCAGCACTGATCACACCCCATAAACCGAACAGCCATCTCGCAAATGCGCCGTTGTCCACCGGCAGGTCGCCAACTAGCTTTCCGGTCTGTCCATTCATGGCAAAAGTGTATTTTGTGCCCTTCCATGTCGTGTTTAAAATCCATATCGGATATAGCGCATAGTGCGCTTTTCCATGCTTAAGGCGGATATTGGCAGACTCCGGTACAACCGATACATAGCCCTGAACAGTTCCTGCAAAGCTGTCCTGCGTGCTGTTTTTTACCCGCTCGTTTGCCCGCTCCATACTCTGCTCGGCATCCACATCATATTTATCCGCCAGATATCCAGCCAAATAAGCAGTCTGAAAGTCCACTGCCTGCGAGAAATCAAACGGCTCTATGGACTCCATCAGGTCGTCGGGCATTTGGGAGGAACCATCTACAGGAACGCGCTCAAAGCTGATCGTGCCAGAGCGCATCACTGCAAAATAACTCGTCTTAGTATAATGGTAACTGCTGTCATTCCAGCTCTGTACGCGCGTCGCCCTGTATCGAAGATCTGCCTCGGCGTCGGCGTCAAAGAGCCAGAACGGCACATAAATCCCTTTCACTTCGTCTATGTGATTCTGATCTTTAAACACCTTCGGCAAAAACGGCTTATTTCTGTAATGCCTGTTCAGCGCTTCCTTTGCTGCCCTTTTATCCAGCTTAAACGGGATCACGTAATCCGGCTTTAACGCGCCGGAAAACTGTCCCATCAGCACCACAGGATTATCACAGTAGGGGCAGGTCGTCGCCGCAGTGTTCTCATCACCGATAATTTCGCCGCCGCAGGATGTGCAACTATAAGTTCTGAGACGTTCTGTCTCACCCACTTGCCATGCAGTATTTGCCGATACCTCCCAGTCCATCTGGTCCGGCTGTTCATTCCTCAGTTCCCTGTCATAGCCTGCCAATGCCTCCATCTCAAATTCCGTATCGCAGAATGGACACTTCATTTTCTGTATCGAGCTGTCAAAGGCAATCGCTCCCCCACAACAGGGACACTTATACTCCTGTAACTGTGCCATCACCCGTTATCTCCTGTCATTCTCATCAAAAATATCCCCGCACTCCGGGCAGAATTTGGGTGGATGCGCCGGGTCCTCCGGCTCCCAGCCACACTTGTCGCAGCGGTAAAGCGGTGTGCCCTCCGGCTTCTTAGCGCCGCAGTTCTGGCAGAATTTTCCTGTGGACATCGCGCCGCAGGAACATTTCCAACCGTCGTCAGGTGCCGCGGGCGACGCGGGCGCTGCTGCCGGCTGCTGTCCCATGGCAAACAAGTTTTGCGCATTCAAACCACCTGCATTCATCGCCATGCCCATTCCCACAAATCCATTCATGGCACCCGCAGCATTCCCGGCTGCCGTTCTCATGGCATCAGCCTGAGCGCCAGCCAACGTGGCACCCGCCATATTCGGATTCTGTAATACAGCAGTGCGCTGAAGCTGCTTGATCATCTCCGCGTCCTCAGGCGGCAGTGACACAGACCCCAGCGCAATGCTGACAACCTTAAGCCCGCGCAGTTTTCCCCACTTCGTAGAAAGCGCAGCGTTCATGGCTTCCTCCAGCTCTGTATTGTGAGAGACAATCTGATTCGGGCGCAGCTCCAACTCAGACAATCTGCCAAATGCGGGCTGCAAGGCACTGATAAACTCTGTTTTCAACTGCTTCTCAATCTCATCTCTGGTATACGCCTGCTCGACATTGCCGCAGACCTTGGTGTAAAACAAAAGCGGATCTGCAATCATATAAGAATAGACCCCAGAACAGCGAACGGAGACATCCACATCCAAGCCAAGCCTGGAATCCACCACGCGGAACGGAATCGGATTCGGCGTACCGAACTTATTATCCATGATTTCCTTCACATTAAAATAATAGACCCGCTGATCCTTACCCGTGTCACCGCCATATGTAAAACGCTTTCCAATCGTGCTAAATGTACGGGCAATCCCTGCGCCGAGACTTCCTGAAAAAATACTTGGCTCTGTCGAGGAATCATAGGTAAACTGCCCCGGTTCCGCGCAGACCTCAACGATTTTCCCCTGCTCCACGATAATCATACACTGTCCGTCCGCCACCGCGATTCCCGAACCGTTGGAGATGATATTGTCATTTCCCTTTGTGTTGGAGGAACGGCTGTTGATGCGTTTCTGACCCTTCACGACCAGTACATCCTGCTCCAAGGCATCACAATAGAAAAATTCCTTCCACTGGTCAGCCAGCGCTCCGCCGACAGCCCCCATTGCTGCTTTGATAAGTCCCATAGTAATACTCCTTTCTACTTTTGCCTATGAATGGCTCTATATAATAGTATACCGAAATTCTGTATTTTTTCAATATGTCATGAATTGTCTTAACATCATGTCATCTTTTTCTTATTCAATGCTTTCTGGATAATCGCGTCTATATTACTTTCACTCACTCTTTCTACGTTCTGTACTTGTAGTACTGCCTGTTTTGACAAGGTCTCCTCGCGCGCTTGCTCGATAAATAATTCTGTCAGGTTTTCTGCATTAAATGCCGCCTTCAATACCTGAACTGCATATTCAGAAATAGTTTCCCAACCGCCATAAAGATTGTTCAACAGACATTTCTGATCTCGCTTTCTATAATATTAAACCGCCGGAACTCGGGAATCGCTTCCTTGAGGCATTGTTCTTTCACATCAAGAGCAGCATCTAACTTCGCAGCAAGAACAACATCTTTTGGATATAGTGGTTCTGGCAATGTGCAGCTCCTTATATCCTCATAGTCCTTGCACAGCGGAAGGTCATTTTCCCTGCTTAAATAGTCCAACATTGCAAGCAGATAAAAGCATTCTGGATACCACTTTCTTTCCCAGTAAATCCGTATTCGGTTTTCCTGCAACGTATCAATGATAAAGTCAAGATCTCCCTTGTCTTTTACTAAATGGCAGACGTTGCTTTTATAAATTTCAAAATTTTGTTCCCTGAAGCATTCTTCTAATAGTTCTTCCATCGCGACATGAAGCGTTTTCGACAATTTATAGAGCGTCACTGCGGTGCAGTTCTCCAAACTCGTTTTGCCTTTCACGAGGTCTGAGAGCGTTGTATATGGTATCTGGCTTTCCTTCGCACACTGGTAAACAGAAAGCTGCTTATTTCTTAACAGATCAATCAATTTCATTCTTCTTTCTCCATTTACTGATGGTTATTGATTTATTATAACGGTAGAACGTGATAGTGTCAAGAAAACAGAACTTTGTTAACCGATACATGAACTTTCTTTAAAAAAAAGGAAAATTGCACACTCAAAAACCCCCTCGCCCTCTACAATACGCAGAGAGCAAGGGGGTTTTAAAATTATGCCTTCTTACTTTCTTTCACCTTTGCAAATATCGCTTGCAGCAGAATGAAGAAGCACAAAAGTATCGCCGTTATAATATTCGCCCACGAACTGACGAGTTTTCCGTTTGATTTCACCAGCGTAGAAATCGTACCGTTAATCAGCACGCCGACCAGTGAGCCGAGCACATTCCCCACACCGCCTGTCAGCAGTGTGCCGCCGATTACCGAAGATGAGATTGCGTCCATCTCCAAACCTGACGCCTGTGTGGTGGTGCCGCACATGGTATTCAGACAGTAGCAGATGCCGCCGATGGAAGTCAGCAGACTGCACAGCGTATAGGTTAAAAGCTTTGTTTTCTTGACGTTGAGACCCATCAATGTCGCGGACACCTGATTGCCGCCCACCGCGTAGATGCTTCTGCCAAACTTGGTATATTTGAGCATCAGGAAAACGGCAACGATGACCAAGAGCGCCACGAGCACTGTCGGACGGATAAAAGGTGTCTGATAAATGCCCTTTTTATTCGTATAGCCGCCGAATGGAATACTAATCTTTGTGTTGGAGATTGCCGTGAATATCTTATCTGAGACAATGCTGACCTGATCCTTGCAGATCACCGCCGTCATACCTCTGGCAAAGAACATGCCCGCCATCGTCACGATAAACGGCTGAATCTCAAGATACGCCACACAGTACCCCTGCACCAGTCCAAAGACTGCGCCAATCACCAACACCAGTATCATCAGCACCGGGCTGCTCATGCCCCATTGCTCCATGCCGACTGCGAGAAACATACAGTCCATCGCAATCAGTGAACCGACAGAGATGTCGATACCGCCCGTCAGCATCACGCAGGTCATGCCGGCTGCGACGGCAATCAGTCCTGCATTGTTAATCAGCACATTCAAAAAGGTCTGAAGATGCGTAAAGCCTTTGTCTGCATAGATGATGCAGCCGCCAGCATACATGACAACGAACAGGATTACAGTGATTGCCAGTAATATATTATTGCCTCTTAGCTTTAATTTTTTCATCCCTATGCCGCCTCCTTTGCTCCTGCCTTCTTAGCGGACAGTTTTTTGAAATAATCCTTGACAGGCTGCGACTGGATTACAACGATTAAAATAACCACGATTGCCTTGAACACAGGCGCCTGCGCAGAGGAGACACCCAGCGCGTACAGTGTCGTCGTAATCGCCTGAATTGTGTAGGCACCGATGATGGAGCCTGCCAGATTAAACTTGCCGCCGCCAAGGCTGTTGCCGCCAAGCGCCACTGCAAGAATTGCGTCCAGCTCCATGTTCAGACCGATGTTGTTTGTATCCGCGGAATAAATTCTACAGGTTGCAACCAATCCGGCGATACCTGCGCACAGACCGCAGATCACGTAACACAAGAGAATAATCTTTGCCGAATTAAAACCGGAAATTCTTGAAGCCTTTTTGTTGATACCAACACTCTGTATGTATGTCCCAAGCGCTGTCGATTTCAACACGATAGACGCAACCGCGACACAGACTGCCGCAATCAGAATCGGCGTTGGAATAATACCGCAGTACGCGCCGAAAAACTGGAAAGACGGAACGCGCACATACACGATATTGCTGTTGCAAAGAAGCAGTCCGATTGCCCTGCCCGCAGACCAGAGAATCAGCGTGGCAACCATCGGCTGAATGTTCATATATGCCACCAAAAAGCCGTTGAACAGACCGCAGACACAAGCGATTGCAATACCTGCAAACATGCCAACCCAGAGCGGAACCGCGTACTCGCTCACGTTGGTCACACCGTAGCCGGCAAGCAGCATACAGCACAGACCGCCGGAGAGACTCATCACCGAGCCGACGGAAATATCCGTACCTGCTGACGCTGATACCACCAGCGTCATGCCGATTGCCAGAATCGCCACCTCGCTGCCGCGGTTTAGCACGTCAATCAGACGCCCGTATAAAATACCATTGTTAATACTGATAGAAAAGAAGCCAAACGGTGGGTTCCCGCTCGCGATATCATAAATCACATTGATCATCATGACAAGAAGCATACTGAAAATCGGCAGGAACAGCTTCATTTTTGTTAGTTTTTTGATATTATTCATTATTTTCCACCTCCCGCGATCGCTTTCATGACACCTTCCTGCGTCAAGTCGTCCCCGCTGATTTCCCCGACTTTGGCGCCGTCTCTGAGCACCGCCATACGGTTGCAGGTTCGAAGCATCTCTTCTATTTCAGAGGAAATAAACATCACGCTCTTTCCCTCGTCCGCCAGCTTGAGCACCAGCTTTTGAATCTCAGTTTTCGTACCGATATCAATACCGCGGGTCGGCTCATCTAAGATCAGGAAATCCGGGTTCGTCGCAAGCCATCTAGCCAGAATCGCTTTCTGCTGGTTTCCGCCCGAAAGCTGTTTGATTAATGTCTCCCTGCTCGCTGTCTTGATTTGCAGCATCTCGATAAATTTATCTGCGATCTCAATCTGCTTTGACATCGGTATTTTCTTGAAAATGCCCTGTTTTGCCTGCATCGCGAGAATAATATTTTCGCGGACTGACAAGTCGCCGATAATGCCCTCCGCCTTTCTGTCGTCCGGCAAAAGTCCCATGCCAAGGTTCATGGCGTCAATCGGATTTTTAATCGACACTTCTTTTCCTTTGACCTTTAGTGTCCCTGTCTGTGCCCTGTCTGCGCCGTAGATTGCGCGCGCCAGCTCGCTTCTGCCGCTTCCAAGCAGTCCGGTCAGACCGATGACTTCGCCCTTATGAATCTCCAAGTCAAACGGCTTGATAGTTCCTGCGTGGCTTAACCCCTTCGCGTCAATGACAAGCGGCTCTTTTGACTTGTCACCGCTGCCCTCCTGCTTGATGCTGGCAAGATCGTCAAAATCCTTTCCCATCATGGCGGCAACCAGCTTGACGCGGGGCAGCTCGTCGATGGTGTACTCTCCTACAAGGGTACCGTTTCGAAGCACTGTAATGCCGTCGCAGACCTCGTATACCTGTTCGAGAAAGTGTGTCACAAACATAATGCCAACGCCTTTTTCGCGCAGCCTTCTCATCATGACAAAGAGCTTTGCCACCTCGTTATCGTCCAGCGAGGAGGTCGGCTCATCGAGAATCAGCACCTTACAGTCCATATCCACTGCGCGGGCAATCGCGATCATCTGCTGTAACGCAAGCGAGTACTCCTCCAAATTCTGCGTCACGTCCACGTCCAAATCCAAGTCCTTCATCAGCTTTGCAGCCATCTCATTCATTTTCCTTCTGTTGACTGTGTGGAACTTGGTCATTGGCTCTCTGCCGATAAATAAATTCTCCGCCACGGATAAATTCGGACACAGGTTGACCTCCTGATACACTGTAGAAATCCCCTTGCGCTGCGCATCGAGCGTGTCTCTATTGACAACGGGACCGCTGATGCCGTCGAGATGAATCTCTCCGGCTTCAAATTTATTCACCCCGGTAAGGCACTTGATTAATGTGGATTTTCCGGCGCCGTTCTCCCCCATGAGCGCGCGAATCTCGCCTTTTCTGAGATTAAAATCCACATTTTGCAGCGCCTTAACACCGGGGAAGGTCATACAGATTCCTTTTGCACTCAAAACAATATTACTATCCATACCGCCATCTCCTCTCCAGAGTTTTTGTAAAAAGCAGACACCGTACCTTTGCCAAACATTGCGCAGTCATAGGGTGTCTGACAGCTAGAAAAAACGAGCATGTTTGAAAAATCATTCTGGCAGTGCGCATCACAGCATTGTACGTTCGTTGGTATCATGTCACAAAGCCAAACGCACATCTGGCAGAACGCCTTTTGCAAACATGCTCTTGCAGTGCCAAATGTGTGAGGGGAGAAAAATATGCTCTCCCCTCTGCCACCACATCATATCGTTCATTTATATAGACAAATTAATATGCACGGCCGTCCAATACTTCCTGGCTCATCGTTACCGCATAGTTGCTTGTGATGCCCGGTGCGACAAACGCTTCATCGACAACGAGTGTCCATGCGTCCACTGCCTCACCTGCCTGTAATTTCTGGATAACTTCTGCCGCAAAGCCAGCCTGCAAAGGATTGCACTCTACATTACAGGTAATCTTTCCATCGAGTGTATACTGAAGTCCGTCATGTGTCGCGTCGAAGGAGATGATTGTCACATCGCCGTCAACACCATATGTAATGCCTGCTGCGTCCATCGCGTCCATTGCGCCGTATGCCTCGTTGTCGTTCTGGCACACTACAACGTTGAAATCGCTGTAAGACTTGATGAAGGACTCCATAACCTCCTGTCCGCCTGCCTGTGTGAAGTCACCGGACTGGGAGTCAAGCACTTTCCAGTTTGCGTTCTGTGAAACGATATTGTTGAAGCCTTCTGTACGTCCAAGTGTCGCAGATGCGCCCACAGAGCCTTCAATCACAAGAATGTTTGCATCCTCGCCGTTTAAGTACTCAGCAAGCCAGTTTCCTGCTGCCTCGCCCTCGGCTACCATGTCGCAGCCAAGCGCTGTTGTGTAGAGTGAAGGATCTGCATCCACTGCACGGTCTACGATTAATACAGGAATACCCGCATCCTTTGCCTCCTGAAGAACGGTATCCCATCCTGCGGACTGAATCGGTGCGATACATATATAGTCTAACTCCTGCTCGATAAATCCGCGAACAGTTTCAATCTGGACTGCGTGGTCATTGTCGCAGTCTACAAAGGATAATTCATAGCCGTTTGCCGCGCTGAAAGTATCCTGATAATTCTTAGTGTTTGCTGCACGCCAGTCAGACTCATGACCAACCTGTGCAAAGCCTACGCTGATCACTTCGCCGTCCGCTGCCGGTGCGGGTGCTTCACTCTCCGCCCCGCTCTCTGCCGGTGCGGGCGCTTCACTCTCTGCCGGTTCTGGTGCGGGTGCGGGCTCTGATTCCGCTGGTGCTGGCGCCGGATTTGCCGCCGGTGCATCGGAACCTGAGTTTCCGCAAGCCGTAAGGCTGGCAACTGTCATTGCTGCAACGAGTAACGATACTACTTTTTTCTTCATTTTTGTTTCCTCCCTAAATCATGTTTGTCAGAAACCTGTTTCGTCCCTGCACAATAATTTTAACGCAGAATTATTCGTGAATCAACTATATTTTGTGCATCTTATATAATTTCGTGCAAGTAAACAACACAAATTTATACACTTTTAATGTATTTACAGTATAAATTTTGCAAATGATGGTGAAAATTTTACGATTTTGTTCAAAATCTTATGATTTTGGCATCAATATAGGCTGTTTTTGACAAATTCTGCCCCCTAAATCCAGAAAAATATCTCATAAATTTGAACAAATTATAAAGAAACTTTGAATATTTTAAGCAATGTGTGAATGAAATGGGAAAATTTTAACTTTTTTTCTTTTTATTTGAAGAAGAAATTTTCTGATCGGATATGTTATATTGAAATTTTTCCAAAACGCGGACAGGCAAGGGATAGATTTTCCCCTGCCTGTCTGGTGGCTGCTACATCTCACTGTCCAAGACGTTCTCATATTTATTTGATACGCTATAAACGCTTTCCTTTATATCAGTTTGTACGAGGCCGCAAGCTGCCTGAGCTGCTCTGCAATATATTGAACCGGGCCTTTGTGCCCGCCAAGCGCCGCTGCTGCCGTCATGAGCTCATCATAAACTGCCTGAATGCGCCGACCTGTCTGCGCAGTATCCTCCTCCGCACAGCCAAGACAGTCCTCCAGCGCGGCACAGATGGTCTCCAGTTCCTCCTGCTGCTCTAGGCTCAGACAATTTCTGCCTAGCTTTTGCATCTCTCCACGCAGATAAAACAGCAGCACTTTCCCCTGCGCGCAAAACTCCTTTTGATGGCTGAATTCCATGTTGGAAGCCTTTTGCGGGGCTGTAATGTCCTGTGCAAAGTCCTCTGTGCAGCAAGCTTCCGAGAGGCTATTGATTTTTCTTTACGAGAACAGGATAACGCAGACTGTGCTTTATTTCTTGACTGAAAATGCGGTGTTATGGCGTGCCAGCATCACACCACAGTGCAATTTCCTTTATAAGTTCCAGCGGAAGCGGCTTATTATAAGGAAACTGGATTGCACCCTTGCTGGTCTTATACGCCTGCAGCTTGTCCGCAAACGCTTCCACCGCCGCAGGGCCGGGATACAGTCCAATGTGCTTTTTAAAGGCGGCAAACTGTATCAAATTGCGCTTTTTCCAGTACGTCGGCATACTCCATGACAATTTCTGTACGGCATCTGGCAGCGCGGAACGAACCGTATCATGAATCTGATTCAGATAGGACTGTGCCTCCTCTGGCTGCCGGCGGATATATTCCTCAATCGTACTTGGAACCTCGCTGCCGTCACGCAGTATTTTTTCCATCACCTTTCCTTTTGCCAGTTCGTCGATCAGCTTATCCAGATATCGTATTTCCTGCATGAGCGGCTCGGCAATCTCCTCCACACGCACGCCGCAGACGCTCCCCTTTATTTGCTTCCTGTTGGGGTTTAACCGCGGCGCATTCCTAAAAAAATCTCCATATGTGACCTGCTTCTGTACAGCGTCCTCAATCGCTTCGGCTGTATAGCCAGTCAGCCATGATATGATCTGGTCTGCTTCCTCTTTTGTCCGCCCCTTCTTCTCCGCCTTGGAAACGAGCAGCGGATAAACCTTGCCAAACTGCATGGCGTATACTTTTTCATTGTCCATTTGACATTCTCCTTTTCGTATTTTTATACTGCTCCTATTATACAGCATTTTGCCGGTCTAAGAAAGAGAGGGATTTTGATTCTGAGCTGCAAAGCAAAAAATAATGCAAACCATAACGTCCTATTGACAATCCGCCGTAAAAAGAGTATGATAAATTTATAAACTACTGTAGTCGTGTGAAAGGAGAGACAGCAATGGACATAAAACTATTTGATTCCGAATTAAAAGTGATGAGCGTGCTTTGGCGGGAGGGCGACGCCACCGCAAAGCATATATCAGACGTTCTAAAAGAAGAAACCGGCTGGAACATGAACACTACGTATACGCTGATAAAACGGTGTATCAAAAAAGGCGCCATTGCGCGCTCCGAACCACATTTTATGTGTCATGCCCTGATTCCGCAAGAAGCAGTGCAAGATGCCGAAACAGATGAACTCATCAACAAAATTTATGACGGCTCCGTGGATAAACTGTTTGCTGCCCTGCTGAGCCGCAAAAAATTATCTGCCCAGCAGATTGAGAAACTAAAACAGATTGTCAAGGATTTGGAGTGAGGTGAGATGTATGAATCTATTAGAAATGAACCTTGCCGGGGCTGTCTTAATTATTGCAGTCCTGATACTTCGGTCAATATTTATCAACCGCCTTCCCAAGAAAACGTTTGTCATTTTGTGGGAATTAGTGCTGATACGGCTGTTGCTGCCGTTTACGCTTCCTTCTATATTTAGCGTCTATACACTTCTAAACCGCAGCATGTCCCCCTCCTTGTTGGAGAACCCCCAGACCGTTCACACGATCCCTGCCATCGCACCCACAGACTTTGCCACCCTGCAAGCATTAGCGCATCCACCCGCAGCTCGCCCTTCTGTCTCCCTCTGGTCCGTAATCTGGTGTGTCGGTATGGTACTGTGTGCGTGCTTTTTTGTCATAACGTATCTGCGCTGCCGGGTTGAATTTCAGACTGCTCTGCCTGTCGAAAATACGGATATAACGCAATGCCTGCAAAAGCAGTCTGTAAAGCGCAAACTCTCCATATGCCAGTCAGACAGAATATCCACACCGCTGACTTATGGCATTCTGCGCCCTGTGATTTTATTGCCCAAAAATACAGATTGGGAGAACGTTCATGAGCTGCACTATATTCTCTCCCATGAATGTGTGCATATAAAACGTTTTGACGCGATCACAAAGCTCATTGCAGCATTTGCTCTATGCATTCACTGGTTCAATCCTATTGTGTGGGCAATGTACCTCTATTTTAACCGCGATATAGAGCTGTCCTGCGACGAGCGTGTGATCAGACTGTTTGGTGAAAAATCAAAATCCACTTACTCTCACATGCTGATTCGCATGGAGGCTAAGAAAAGCGGGCTGCTGCCATTGATCAGCACTTTTTGCAAAAATGCGTCCGAAGAACGGATTACCGCGATTATGACCACCAGGCGGACTAGCCCTGTCATGGTTGCAGCCTCCTGCCTGATTGTTTTTGCCACCGCCAGTCTGTTCGCGACCTCTGCCGCAGCCGCAGATGACAGCCGTCAAGACATGCCTGCTGCCGCAGCCGCAGATGACAGCCGCCAAAACATACCTGCTGCCAGCAGTCCCATGTCCATCACCCACGAAAGTGCCGATATTCTCTATTATGATGATGCTTCTCCTTATATACACGATATCCTGACCAACAATACAGACCAAACTATCACGGAAACACAATATTGTATGCTCGCCTACGACCAAAATGGTGCGCCCTTAAAACTCCGGTGGAATTTCCTTGACAGCAGCGCACAGAGCAGCTTTGAAAACATTGTCCAGTCAAGTGAAAATATTCTCCCCGGCGAGACAGAACAATACCGCGGCGGCTGGTCTCTCTATGATGACGGGAAAACGGCAGATTTCCCCAAAGCCGGTGATGACGGTGCAAATCAAGCAGCCTATATACTGGTTTGTTTAAAACAAGTGACCTTTGAGAATCATGCCGTCTGGAAAAACCCAGACTATGAAAACTGGCTTGACACCTATGCCGGGAAAGAAACCCGCGCAGCAGAACTGCTCGGTTATTATCCGCATGAATATCAAATTTCACTTGGAAAATAGTGCTTTTCATGCGCTGGAATTAGCTCTGGACAGTTTACGTTTCTGTCCTACAAATGAAAACACCAGCCCGCCGATCGCCTCCATGCTGCTGTTCATTTGTAGGACAAACACGCCAAAAACAAAATAAAAAAACACCATCCCCAAAGCCTACGCTTCAAAAATAGTGCTTTCAGTGCACCGCCAGGGGCTCGAACCCTGGACACCCTGATTAAGAATTTTGGGCACTACATAATGATAAATATAGTGTCCTACAAAATGCTTATGCTGCTGATATATCTGAAAAAATTTGTCTTACAAAGTATCTTGCAATTCAAGACTGCATATGCTATAATTGCCGTAGGCAAAAGCTAGTATTGTAGTTCTGACACTGCAAACGAAAACCCCAAGGGCAACGAACACTTGGGGTTTTCTATTCCATTTAAGAGCTGGCTTATTACTCAGGCTTATTACCGCTAGACATCTTGTCAAGCCATTTGCAAAGATAGTAGGCAACTATTTTTGCCATAACAGATGTAATAAAAGCTAGTATTTCTGACACTGGCTCACCCCCTTCCTGAAACCAGGTATAGGGCGGTAACATTTATAATAATAATAGAATTGTCAAAAATTGTCAATTTCAATTGAAATCTGATACCAGATATGATATTATAAAACTAATCAATCTCTACAAGGATATGAGGCAATGGAGCCATGCGCAGGCGATGAAGCTGTTTTGTATCCTTATTTTATTTATGTATTCTTTTATACGCATAATCTAAATCCTTCTGTTTCGTATAAGATTTGTGTGCCTTGGTCAAATTATTGTAAAAACCTAAATATACTGCAAGGATATCTGATACATTTTTCTGATTAAATCCATCACCATATTCAATTCTATAATATGTTCTGTAGACATACATGCATTCATGGATAATTAATGCCAATAAATCAATAGATGTCGTTTCTGGATTATCTGTTATGAATATATTTACAGGTTGCTCTTTGATATATGTTGAATGTTCACTGATTCCATTTTGCGGCTGAATATACTTTATATTCGGAATCGGTCCCTGATACCCTGTATATTCCAACAAGTTAATGACAATATTTTTTGTATTAATCTCGTTATATGGATTTCTCATAAATGCATCATAATACATGGAATTGGGTTGAAACTGAGATCTTGGAAATTGGATTCTAGCCTTTGTATGTAACACGATTCGATCAATATCATTCCAGTCATTATCTTTATAGCCTATAAGTCTTGCTGGTATATGAATTAAAGCATCAAAGAATTTCATTATAGCTTTAAATATCCAGAGTATTAACTTTATTATACCGACAATTAACAGAATCGTAATCGTGGAGACTATGATTCTACTTAAATCCAATTCTATTTTCATTTCCATTTCTCCTCTCACGTTTATCAATATGCTTATTTCTTACGTTCTACTTCCTTCCAGCAGGCATTAAAAAATTCTGCTTGCCTTTCTTGTGGTGTCATTTTAGCCAGATCTTTTGCGTTTCTTTTTCATTTCTTTTATAAGATTAAAGATGACTTTCGTCTGAAAACCAATGACATAAATGTACTAAAGCTGCGCAAATATTTCAAATTGAAATACGATTACATGGCTGACGGTTCAGATGTTGGTTCCTGTGACTTTTATCTGAAAGAGCTTGACTGCAGACTAATTCTGCGTCCTGTGACATTTTCACGGTTTTATAGCATATGCTTAAGCTACCCGGAATATTTTGATATCTTCCTTGCCTCTGTGGTTCCCAAAGCAGCCGATGGCGGTGAGTCTGTAACCTGTGAGTGTATCGTTCAACTCCGTTCCTATATGCTGTGGCAGTATGGCGTCCGTGATAGTTTTGAGAACAGTTACCAGTACATTAAGGCAATCGTGCATTTCTTTGGGCTAGAAATTGATTATGTACAGGAAAACCGGGTTGATTACTGCTGGCATACGAACTACCTGAATAATCCCGAGAAATTTTTTGCACCAGACAGCTTTTACAAAATGCGTGTTGACCGCTTCAAAAATGCAACGTATGTCACAAATAAAGTTGGAACCGAAGATTATGAGATTGATTATGTCGCACTTGGCAAACGTTCGGACAAAGTGTTTATTCGAATATATCTAAAAACACGTGAGGTAATCGAGCAAAATTACAAGCCTTGGTTTTTTCAAATATGGGAAATGTACGGAATGATCAGCAAATATGATAAATATGTGTACGAAAAGTGTTATGAAAGGCGAAGCTGGTTCTACCGCTTCCGTGCCCGCCTTGAATTTTATGCAGAACACGGCACAGACCCAGAATATCTTGAAAAAATCTATAAAATATTAAATGGTAATATAACGATTAGTGAAGATGAGCTGATCACACTTGCCGACAAACTGACACCTAAAATCAACCTGATTGTCAATGTAGAATATCAGACAATGCGCAGGCACAGTAAAAGTTATACATTGATTCCCTTCAAGGACTATTCAAATCATGGGGAAACTGCCCGCGTCTATCAATACTTTGACAATCGAAAGCTTATCATTGACTACCTTACTGATAAAGTATTCCGCATGGTTGAAAAAACAGGTAATGAACGGAAAGCCCGCCGCCCGCTCTGTAAGTTCTGGAAAGCACTGTGCAGTACAAAGTGTATTGATATGCGTATGACACCAGCGGAAGCAAGACTTGTCCGTAACTATAACCGCAGGCTGAATATTGATTCTATGAAAAAACGCGTCCTTGGGTCCGCGATCACCCTTGGCATATATACCCGTGGTCTAAACGATGACAGCCCTTTACAAGATGCTTTTGATGCACTCATGCGTTTTAATGACAACGATATTTTTCATGCTGCCCAATACAAAGTCAAAAAACTCCGCCAGTTTAATCCCGAAGAACTAGCAGATATCTATCAAGGTGAACTTCAGCAATACAAACTTGTTGATGTCAATGATTTTACGCTGCTGAATGAAGAAACTGGTGAAATTATCGAATACAGTTCTCTTACTGACTTGCAAAATGGAGGTGGACAGAATGACGATAAAGCAAATCTATAATATGTTTTTACACTGTCGGTCGGTCTACTGCTCTTCTGAAACACTGCGTTCCTATGAAGGACATTTAAAAATCTTCTTCGATTATTTGGAAACTGTTGGTGGCAAAAACATAGATGAGCTTTCTTTTCTGGATTTTGGCAATACACCGCTGTACAGTGATTTTATCATTTATCTGAGAAAAAAAGAAATCAAGAATGTAACGATTCGAAGCTACTGCCGCATTGCCAAGGCATATCTTCAATACTGTTATCAGAACGATCTATGCATTGATTATTTAAAAGGTGTTCGGCTTCCTCCTGATGATTCACACCCCAAGATCGTGCTATATGCTGATGAAGTGCAAAAGATAGACCTCTGTTTTGACATGCTGACCAAAAAGGGAAGGCGCAACTACTGTATCTTTCATCTGATGCTTGACTGTGGTCTGCGTTCACAGGAAGTGCGTCACTTGCGCTATGAAAACATTGACCGAGAAAGAAATATTCTGCATATACTTGACAGCAAGGGTTGTAAAAGCCGTATTACATTGATTCCTGACTTTTTGATTCAAGAAATAGATAATCATATGCGCCTGTGTGCTAGAGAACCATCTGGCTTTTTGTTTCTGTCATTGCGAAACAATCAACCAATGAGCAAAAATTCCCTCAAGAAGCTTTTTACAAAGTTAAAAAAAGAAACTGGAATCAACCGCCTTCACGCGCATTTACTCCGTCACACCTTTGCGACAAGCTATCTGGTCGGCGGCGGCAACTTAGAATTTCTGCGCGTATTCATGGGACATAGCGATTACAACGTAACCAAACTCTACAGCCAGCTTGCCGCAGAAAGCAAAATGCTGGGCGTCAAGATCTACCAGCTCGACCCTATTTTCTTCGAAAAAGGATATTAAAAATTCTGATTTTAGACCCCCTGATTTTTAGTTAGGGGGTCTAAATACAGTTCTGTCCTACAAATGAAAACACCAGCCCGCCGATCGCCTCCATGCTGCTGTTCATTTGTAGGACAAACATGTCAAAATAAAAACACCATCCCCGAAGCCTACGCTTCAAAAATAGTGCTTTCAATGCACCGCCAGGGGCTCGAACCCTGGACACCCTGATTAAGAGTCAGGTGCTCTACCAACTGAGCTAGCGGTGCATTTATCAAGTATTTACTTGCTGTTCTCTGTGTTGTCCACTGAACAATAAATACTATATCACCATATTTATAAACTGTCAACACTTTTTTTACAATTTATGAATTATTTTTTGGATTTTTTTAGAAGTATATTTCAATGGAATTTCTTTACACAGCAAATTAAGCACGCTATAATAAAATCAACGCATCAATCCGATGCAGCAACTTTTATTAATAAGGAACTGCAGAAATATCCTGCGCAAGTTGCATCGGTTATTTTCCTACAGTTCCTAAGGAAACAGCTATGAAAAACAGAAGGAATTATTTAAAAGCACGTAAAAAGCAATTTAAATGGTCGCAGCTTGGCTATGTCTCAAAAGACGCCCTCTGTCCACTCTGCGGCGCCAACACACTGGTACAAATCGACAAGTATGATTCGTGGGCTTGTCCCTCCTGCGGGGAATGGCTGGACGAAGCCTGCGGTGATCCAGACTGTCCATATTGCAGCCTGCGGCCGCAGACCGCTTTTGAGGCATATGCTCTTGCTGATGTTGAGGCAGGCAGCGCCGGCTTAAAAAAGCGCTGGCGGTGCGACAACTACCAGCACAAGACAAATGGCAGGAAAAGACATGAGCGGCGCAGAAAGGCTGTGCAGGACTCACGCTCTTTTTAGGCACAGGGCTGGTGCACCAGTGCCATACCCATCGCAAGGCTGTCCGCAATCGGATTTGCCCACGGTATACCATTTGCGCCAGCCGCCGCATCCATAAAAAACATAAAGGAAATATCCAGCCCGCCTTTACGCAGTAATGACAGGATCATCGGTTTCGTTTTTTGCCCGATAGCCTGAAAAACAGATATAATCATCATCGTTACAGAAACTGCCGGGCAAGTAATACAGATAATCCTAAGAAAATGCTGACCATATGCAACCGTCTCTTTATCGCCAGTAAATCCTTTTAGGAATTGTAGGAAAAAGAAAATTCGTATGCTTCCTGAATAAGGGGCTTTAACTGTTCAAATGTCTGCTCAGACGAGTTAAGGACACTTATTTTCCTACAATTCATTCCCCACCCCATCCAGGCATAAACCAGGTGGGGAATGACAATATCCAAAGCAGTGTGATCACAATCCATATCCACGACACCGCCTGCTGCCAGACGCGCCGGAATTGTAGCATACATCTTTTGAATGTGCTTATGTTACCGGATTATTGTAGCACAAATCAGGGAATATTTCCGCGTTTCCCTGGTGCGCTCCCAATGATGCACGCTGTAGTTTTCAGAGATGATTGGCTGTGCCGCCTGTCCCACAGCATAAGTAAAGCATTGGACAAGACCGGAGATCTGGACAATAACCCCAAATACCGCCAGCGCATCTGAACCCAGATAATTCATAATCTGACGGTTAAACAGCATCGCTATAATCCCCATCGCTATTTCTGAAACGAAGGTAGAGCAGCCATTGAACACCAGCTCCTTTACCTTATGAATACAATCATGTACACGGGACAGCCTGAGTGCATTTTTCCTGCTGAAGAAATGGGAGACCATAACCGCAATCGTCAGTGTCACGCCAATCGCAGTCGCAAGACCTGCGCCAAATATCCCCATGTCCAGCCCAAACACAAAATACAGATCTCCGAAAATATTAAAGCATCCGCCGCACAGAGTCGCAAAGGCCGCAAACCCCGGCGCATTATCGTTTCTCAGGTAAGCGGCGAGCATTTGCGTGAACGGATATGCCGGAATCACAAACTGAATCGGGCGAAGATATGTCTTTGCCAATGGCAGAAGAATATCATCCGCACCAAACAGACGGAGCAGCTGGTCATCAAAAACAGTGAGTCCGATCCAGCAGACTACCGCTATGGCCGAAGTAAGACTCAAGGACAAGGTAAAGCAAGCGTTTGCCTCGTCGGTCTTTCCCTGTGCCTTGTAATATGTATATTTGACAGAACCTCCGCTGCCGGTCAAAATCCCCAGACTGTACAAAATTGTCCAGATTGGCGCTACAATAGACAATGCCGCCGTACCCTGCGGGCCCTGATACTGGCCAACTACGGCAACGTCCACCATCCCGTATATACAGGAGATCATGGAACCTCCAAAGGCTGCGCCAAGATACTTAAAATAGTGTTTTTTAATACTTCCCTGCGTTAAATTCTTTTCCATAATAACTCCTATCTGAACTTACTCATTCGCCGGGACAGGCTGTCTGAGTATTTCGCAAGTAATTTCATTGCAAGTTCTCTTTCCGAGGCATCCATATCCTCAAAGGCTGCAATTTCTTCAGCAAGAACCAGATCAACCGTTTTTCTGGAAAACGCTTCGCCTTTTTCTGTCAGCGTGACATACTTATGACGTCTGCCGTTGTAATCCCCAACTTCAATTAAGCCGTCTTCCACCATCTTTTTCAAAGCAGAATGAACTGTCTGCTTTGGCTGGTATATAAAACTGCAGATATCTTTTTGGGTGACTTTTTCTTCCGACTGGCGTATGAAATACAATATCCAAAATGCACAATCAGATAAGCCAAAAGACTTGGCGACACCCCGGTAGATTTCCTCATATCCATTGATGGTTGCATTGAATGTAACAAGAACTTCTTTTGCCGTATACACAGATTTTTCCTCCTTTCAGTCCGAAAACAGACTTATTTTATCTTATTTTTCTCAACTTTTCAAGAGAATTCACAAAAAAATAACATTTACCCGTGGAATTTCCTCCCACAGGCGATGTGCTGTCTCATCATCCTGAGTTCTGTTGTCAGATATGTTTGGAAAATAAAAAAACACTCCACATTCCCGTGAAGTGCAATCTGTTTAGGAATTGCAGGAAAATAAGTGTTGCTGATTGCGCAGGATATTTCTTCGAGGTGAAACTGCTAATACAATTGTCAAAAAACGTAGGCGCAGCGGGCTGCGGCGAGGCTTTTTGGCATGCATAATCGGAGAAAGAGCCAAGTCAGGATGCGTCAGTTATTTTTCTATAATTCCTGATATTCATAATTTTACAGTTCCTTATTACACTGGTACTATACTATAGTACAAAGAATATTCCCGACAATATTTGTTAGCCTGATGGAGATGCCTGATGATAAATCCGTCAAAAGGCATGTCCAAAATTATAACCCAGGCAGAATTGTTTCAATCTGATTTTGCACAGATTGCTAAATTTCCGGCAAAGTCGTATAATCAAAAAGAACAGATTGAATACCTGTGAACAGTAAACATACCGTAGTACACACCAAGGATACCTTATATACCCTGTCAGCCATCACGGAGATCTCCGCTATCTGACAATCAACGAAACAAGAAATGAGAAGCCAGCGATGTGTGAAGTTGCAGAAGCTATATTTCAAATACGCTGCAATGAACGGAACGGCTCCCGCAAAAAAAGGAGGCACAAATTGCCTTTCTAATGGAACAGTTGAAGCAAAAACCAGACTTTTAAGCACACGGAGCGGATAGGAAATCTGCCGCTAACGCTGCACACGAGCAGGCGAAAAGCTTTCCCCTGCTCGTTTACACACGGACGCGGATAGGCGTTTCCCCTATTCGTTTAAATGATGCCGCCGTTTTTGATGCAGTGTTTTAGCTGTACCTGTCTTTTGCGCTGCGTTTCTTTCCAGTAAAGTGCCATATGGAAACATCAGTTGTCCGCCTCCGCCGGAAAAACGATAGTTGGCAATATTGCCATCTTTGTCAAGCGCAATGCTAAACGAATCAATTGTGCGCGGTACAGTGTCCTGCTGCATAGCAAGTGCTGTTATTTTGCAAAAAATATCCTGTGCAAGTTCGGTGTTACCATCTAACTTTTCCTCCAGCTCTGGCGGAACTATCACAGCATACTTGCCGCGCGCGGCGTTTAATCTTGCCTGTACACGGGCGTCCGTCATGGACGGCTCTTGTGCTGACGGCTTCCAGTCCAGCACCGATGTGTCCGCCTTCTCCGCATAAAATCTCTCGAAAGGGTAGTCGTTTCGCTGCCACAGGGCAGCGTCTATTTTAGAGGTATCCATCACCTGATATTTGATGTCTGGATACTGTGCTGACAGCAATGCTGCCAAGCCTTCCCCCTTGATACTTGCTGCGAGAACATGCTGAAAACTAGGAGATGCAGCCTGTGCAAATCCGCTGTTGATACCGTTCACATGCTTGAGGGCCGCGTTGTTTACACTGTTATATCCGAAACTGCCAGTACCTAAGCTGCCTGTACCTAAATAGCCAGTACTCAAATAACCAGTACCCAAATAGCCTGTACCTAAATAGCCTGCGCCTAGAGAACCAGTACCCAGACTATTATAGCCAAATCCTCCATGCACACCATAAAGCCCTCCCAATCCAAAAATATTCACTGTTTGATCACTCCTTTTCTTCGTCCTTATTTGGCGCAGAAGAAACCATGACCGACAACGTAAATGTCTCCTTCTCTATAATGCAGTCCACGCCGCCGTCATAGTTTGCTGCACAATTTCTGATATTTTTTAGTCCAATTCCATGCACCTCCTTGTCCTCTTTCGTTGTTATGGGAAAACCGCTGTCCTTATCCAGCAGTATTGCACCATCAAAGCTGTTCTCGATTTCAATGAAAAACATATTTTTTACACAAAAAGACCTGATTGTAATGAAAAGCCTGGTCTCTGGCTTCTGCCTGTGCAGGCGCACGCACGCCTCAATGGCGTTGTCCAGCCCATTATTTAAAATAATTCCAAGATCATAAGCTTTAAGCCTGGCGGAAGCTGGCACTGCAAAGGCTTCGGCATTCAGACAAATTGTATCAAGCATTTTGCGGGCGTAGCTGAATTTGGTATGGATAATGGCGTCACTCACCGCATTGCCTGTGTGAATTTGGTTGTCAAGCTGCCCGACAGCGTGACATATATCTTCAAAATAACACCAAATTTCCTGTTCTTTTTCATTCTCCGTATCCGCCGCGGGAAATTTTTGAAGCATTAGCTGGCGCAAAACCAGCAGGTGATTTTTAATATCATGCCTGACAGAACGCATTGTGCGATACATCTGCTCCGTTTCGGCGATAAAAGCCCGCATCTGTATCATCTGGTTTTCCAGCACGATTTTCTCTGCCCGCGCGCGCTGAATCGCTGCCATCTCCTGACAGCTCTGGAAGCTGAACACAATTGCCAGCATCAGTACAATCGCAATCACGGGTATCGCAAAATATGAGACAGGGTATCGTTTGTACAATAAAACCTGTCTGCCCTCCTCAATGGTAATCATCATCATGCGCAGCAACAAATCAAGCAGCAGTCCCGTCACTGCCGGCAGAAGATAAATGGCTGCCTCCCTGTTCAGGCGCTCTGGCTCCCAGCAGCAAAAACTCTTGACGATTTTCCTGATAAATAAAATAAGTACCGTGCATTGCAGCAGCCACACAACGACAACACTGCACAATCCTGCTAGTTCCGCGTACTGTACAAACTCCGTCATCTGTAGTTTCCCCTCTAAAAATGCATGTTCCAACTGCGACAGCTTTCTTTGCCCAAGCAAATTCAGACTAAATCCTGTCCAAATTGAAAGCTGTCGCAGCGACAGAAACTGAATGACCAGAAAAAGCTTTAACAGCCATTTTCCCTGATACCAGCACAGGCAAAACAGATACAATACAATAGAACACAGCAGTGTTTTTCCAATCTTGAAGCGCCCGCTCTGCACAATGTCCATAATCGTGAACTGAGGTTTTCTATTGACGCGCGAAAACAGCAGATCTGCCATCATTTCAGTCACAATCCATACACTTCCCACCAGCCACTTATTGCATTTCATAGATTGATATCTGGAAACAGAACGCTTGGGCAGCATAAATCCCTCAAACAAATACTGCACACTATATCCCTGTGCCGCATAGAACAAGCATTTGAAAATATTCATCATCATATTATACACTGCCATGCACCCCGTTTCTAAGATACCGCATGTAGGTCTTGACAAATGCAGCATATTTTTCCTTCGCCAGATAGATTGTCTCTCCATTAGCCAGCGTAATGCTGTCCCTGCTGTACGCCTCGATATAAGCCATATTGACCAGATATCCTCTATGACAGCGGTAAAATGCGGCGCCAAGCTCTTGTTCTATGGGAAGCATGGCGGCATAGATTTCAAGAACCTTTTTGTCCGTGTGAAACACTAATTTTTTAGCTTTGTTCTCGATATAATAAATATGGTTCTTTTGTATGGTGACACTGTTTTTCCCTGATTTGACCACCAGCATCTCCTCTGCCGCTTTTTGGTGTTTCTGTACTTCTTTGACCGCCCGCACAAAAACCTCCGAAAACTTTTGTTCTTCGAACGGTTTGACCAGATAGTGAAATGCTGCTACGTCAAATGCCTCAAAGACATATTCCTTGACTGCCGTTATAAATATCAATACCGCCTTGTCATCAACTGCCCGAATTGCTTTCGCAGCCTCAATTCCATTGATGCCCGCCATTTGAATATCAAGAAAAATGATATCGAACTGTCTGGCTGGAATGTACTTGGTGCCTTTAATCGCGGACAATAACGCCTCCCCAGTGCAAAATGTTGACAAGTTTGCATTCAAACCTTCTGTTTTCAAGTTTGTTGTATTCAATTCTTTATTTTGTTCTTCGTTTTGTGTGTGCTTGATTTTTGGTGTAACTAGCTGTGTGTTTGCTATGGTATTGATAATCATATTTTGAAGCATTTCTAATATGATTTTGTCATCATCACAGACTGCTATGTTCATTCTCTATTTCTCCTTGTTTTATATGCAAAAAAACTGCTGATATAAACCTGTTTCTGTTTATATCGGCAGTCTTTTCTGATTTTTTGTATCAATGGAACGAAACGTGTAATAATTGGAACGAAACCATACTTTATAGCTTCCAGTAAGTCCGTAAAAGTTCCTCGGTTTCCTCTGCGTTTGTGCCAAATTCTTCCATAATATATTGTCTGGCTGTCTCATAGGGTATGCCTAGTTTTTGATAAGTATGGATTACCCCTATCTTCTTGCCTTCTTCTCGTCCTTCTTCCCGTCCTTCTTCCCGTCCTTCTTCCCGTCCTTGATAGAGTAAAATATCATCTCTCGAGAATTGTGCCATCGTCATATCACATACCTCCTTATCTGTTAACAAATCCACAAATATATCTCTTTTGATCAATAGTCCAAGATAATCTGCCACGCTGGATACATTCGCTGGCATAACATATGAACCCTGTTTTTCTTTCTTG
>Ga0137307_100629_pt1 | contig 43161 bp, 36 predicted proteins | sample NAcewD2O_March_2_FD_97180 | JGI IMG/M metagenome (GOLD analysis project Ga0137307, IMG submission 97180) | Mouse cecal microbial communities from Vienna, Austria - N-Acetylglucosamine amended D2O_March | ecosystem: Host-associated > Mammals > Digestive system > Large intestine > Cecum | place... | reverse complement strand
TCTCCTACGGGACATATACAAAAAAAGTCCCCTCCGTATGGTTGCGGAGAGGACTTTTATAGCTTTTACTTCAACTGTTGTGAATCTGCTGTACTTGTTATTATTCAGCAGCAGCTTCGGTTTCAGCAGCGGGAGCTTCTTCTGCAGGAGCTTCAGCGGCAGCTTTAGCAGCTTCTTCAGCAGCTTTCTTTTCAGCCAGAGCCTTAGCTTTTTCTGCATTCACTTTCTTTTCAGCTTCCAGACGTGCTTTAGCTTCAGCTTTCTTCTGCTCTTCGTCTTTAGCCTTCAGGGCAGCCAGACCGTTTTGCTTGTTGTTCTTCCAAGCTTCGAATTTTGCTTCAGCTTCAGCTTCGCCAAATGCGCCTTTAGCTACACCACCCAGCAAGTGTTTCTTCATGTAAACGCCTTCGCGGGACAGGATGTTGCGAACTGTGTCAGTAGGTTGTGCACCTTTCAGGACCCAGTCAAGTGCGCGGTCGAACTTCAAATCTACTGTGGCAGGATTGGTGTTCGGGTTGTAAGTACCAATCTTCTCAATAAATTTACCATCACGTGGTGCTCTTACGTTTGCAATAACGATAGAGTAGAAAGCATAGCTTTTACGTCCATGTCTTTGCAATCTGATTTTTGTTGCCATTTTAAATTAATGTTTTAATGAATGATTTGAATAATGCTACTATCTCGTAATAGCGGGTGCAAAGGTAAGGCTTTTATTTTGATTGACAAAGAGTTTGCAGAAAGAAAAATGGATGATTCTCAGCAAAAAGCTCTCTTTTTTGCGTATATTATATTTAAAGTGAGAGTAAACAATCTCTCTTTCAGATACGTTGTATAAAACGAGTTGGGCAGTTGCCTATTCTGTTTTTTCTAATCTATTCACTTTAAAAATAATAAGTATGAGATCTTTTTCGTTTTTTATATCCGTAATTACGGGTTATATGCTTTGGTCTATTTCTCCCCTTCAGGCATGCACAGGCATAACTCTAAAGAGCCAAGACGATGCAACGATTGTGGCACGTACAATTGAATGGGGAGGAAGTAATCTGAACAGTCGATATGTAATTGTTCCGCGGGGATATTCAGAACAGTCGTATACGCCCGATGGACAGGATGGCATGCTGTTTACTGCCCGTTATGGTTATGTGGGATTGGCGGTTGAACAGAAAGAATTCATTGTAGAGGGAATTAATGAGACCGGTTTGTCGGCCGGTTTGTTTTACTTTCCGGGATATGGGGAATATGAGAAATATGACAAAAAGCAGAGAGACAATAGTATATCCGATTTTCAGCTCGTGTCGTGGTTGCTTGGCAAATGTGCTACCGTTGAAGACGTGAAAAAAGCTGTTGCAGATGTGCATGTTATCAATATTGATCCCCGCGCGTCTACCGTGCACTGGCGTTTTATCGATATTACCGGACGCCAGCTTGTGTTGGAAATAACGGGTCGGAAGGCTCACTTCCATGAAAATAAATTGGGAGTGCTCACCAATTCTCCAGGATTTGAATGGCATTTGACCAATCTGAATAACTACGTCAGCCTTTATCCCGGAATGACACAACCGCGTCAGTTGGGAAATGTCGACTTGTCTTCTTTTGGAGTGGGGAGTGGCTTTTGGGGGATTCCCGGTGATATAACCCCTCCGTCCCGTTTTGTTCGGGCTGCGTTCTATCAAGCTACGGCACCACAGAAATCCACTGCCCTTGAAACGGTTCTACAATGTTTTCAGATATTGAACAATTTTGATATTCCTATTGGCATGGAAACGTCGGAAGGAAAAACTCCTGTAGATATTCCCAGCGCCACACAATGGACATCAGCCACAGATATGAGAAACCGGATTATCTATTTTCGCACGATGTATGACAGTACGATCAGAAGCATAGACTTACGTACGATTGATTTTTCGACCGTCACGTATCGTGCAGAACCGATGGATGCGGTGAAACAACAAAAGATAGAAGCTGTAGAGATTCAATAAGTTTAAGACGATATGTACACACATCTTAGAGCTTGTTTAAACTCTTTGAAGAGAATTTAAACAGGCTCTTAAGTTCTCTGTTAATATGAAGAGACGCGATGTAATCTTCTTCTTAATGAAAGAAAGTGTATCAAAACTCACAACAGATCACTCGGATTGCCACAGATATCCTTTCTAAAATGCGGATAATCAAACTGAGTGCAGATAATCAAACTGATTAATCGGTAATAATCTGAATGATCTGTGGTGAGTTTTGTCCACCTCCTAAAGTAAGTCAACTCAGGCGTTATGACATACTCTCTTCTTTCTTACTTAAAAAAACAAGGCTGTTCTGTCATATATCTTTTTTCCAACGGATGAAAGAACTCTTGTCTATTTTGTTTTTACCAATCAGTTGGAGGCTATAAGAATCCAGACCGGCATAATGGTAATCGCCATAGTTTATGCCTCCCAAAAGATCTATATTCAGGAATGTGCGGACAAGTTTTAATCCGCATCGCTCTATTTTCTCAACGATACATTTGCCTCCTAAAAGATTCATCAGCAGATATGCTGAGACTTCGTAGGCACACCAGCCACATTCTTCCAGATACAGATTAATACAGCAATCGTTGGATTGTTCTTTTGCTAATACTTCAGAAACTTCTTTTCTCATGATAATCAATTTAATCGTTTTTGAGGGAATCCTGATAAAACTCATCCCTGTAGTTGCTGCAACATAGTTTCCCGCATTATGGTTCAGGATAGTGGCCGAATTACTTGGTTTATTAACATTTTTAGATATCCTGTAACGAATAACTCTCTGCCGCGCTTGGCTCTTATTGATACCTTTTTATTCATTTTGTTCGTCTTTTCCGGAGATTTTCTTTAATTTTGTCTGCACGATTTTATGTGGGAAGTTGAATTCAAACCATAATGAATAATTGAACGGTCATGACACAGATAATAGAGTTGAACGGTACGGAGAAACGGTTATACCAGCTTGTGGCTCCTTTAGTAATGAATCCAAAGGTATTGAAACAAAACAATAATTATCCTTTCCGTACATCGGAAAACTTCAAATGGTTTGTTGCGGTAGAAGGAAAAAAAGTAGTTGGTTTTCTGCCTTTAGAGCATAAGAAAAGCGAAGCGATCATTAATAACTATTATGTGAAGGACAACAATACTGAGGTGTTGAAAGCCCTTTTGGAAAAGGTGATTGACAGCATGGAAAAGGACAAACTGCTGACTTCGGTTACACTTATCGAACATCAGGATCTGTTTCTGGAGTCGGGATTCTCCGTAGAGAAGCTGTGGAGGCGTTATGTGAAAATGATTAAAGAGAAATAGAAATGGAGGCGCTTCAGAAGAATGTGTATGAATTGGCACAAGAGCGTTTGGATATTATCTTCAAGCAATTCGATAATATTTGCGTTTCCTTTTCGGGAGGAAAGGATAGCGGCGTGCTGCTTAACTTGTGTATCGACTACGTCCGTCGGCACGGGCTGAAACGGAAAATCTGTGTCTACCACATGGATTATGAAATCCAATACAGTATGACCATTGATTACGTGGACCGTATCCTGGAAGACAACAAAGATATTCTGGAAGTATATCGGGTTTGTGTACCCTTCAAAGTAACCACCTGTACGTCCATGCATCAGAACTATTGGCGTCCGTGGGATCCGACAATGAAGGACATCTGGGTGCGGAAAATGCCGAAAGACCATCTGACGGTGGAATGTTTCCCATTCTATAAGGATACGATGTGGGATTACGAGTTCCAGATGTATTTTGCCAAATGGCTGCATCAGAAGAAAGATGCTGTCCGTTCCTGCTTTCTGATAGGCATACGCACGCAGGAAAGTTTTAACCGCTGGCGCAGTATCCACCTTGCCCGGAAGTATCAGATGTATCATAATTACCGTTGGACTTCCAAAATAGGAAACGACATCTTCAATGCGTATCCTATTTATGACTGGAAAACCACTGATATATGGACAGCGAACGGAAAGTTCGGATGGGATTATAACCGATTGTACGACTTGTACTATAAAGCCGGAGTGAACATCGAGCGCCAACGCGTGGCAAGTCCTTTCCTTTGCGAAGCTCAGGAGAGCCTGCGGCTTTATAAAGTGATCGATCCTTCCACATGGGGAAAGATGATAGGCCGTGTGAATGGGGTGAACTTTACGGGTATCTACGGAGGCACGCATGCTATGGGATGGCAGACCGTGCGTTTGCCGAAAGGCTATACGTGGAAAGAGTTCATGCAATTCCTCTTGTCCACTCTGCCCGAGGAAACCCGACGCAACTACCTGCGGAAACTGACGGTCAGCATCGAATTTTGGCGTACAAAGGGAGGGTGCCTCAGCGAGGAGACCATTCAGAAACTGCAGAAAGCAGGTGTGTCGTTGGAAGTAGTGAGCACGACTAACTATAAAACAAGTAAAAAACCTGTGAGAATGGACTATCTGGATGATATCGACATCACGGAATTTCGTGAAATCCCTACTTACAAGCGGATGTGTGTCTGTATCCTGAAGAACGACCATGCCTGCAAATACATGGGCTTTGCGTTAAATAAGGAAGAGGCTTACCGAAGAGACAAAATAATGGAACAATTCAAAAATATGATGTTATGAGTGAATATCTAAGTCCGGTGTATGCGGTCAAGGCTGTACCGGTGGAGAAAGTAGTGGCGAATGATTACAATCCTAATATAGTGGCACCGCCGGAGATGAGATTGTTGGAACTTTCTATTTGGGAGGATGGCTTTACGATGCCCTGCGTCTGCTATTACGACAGCGAGGCGGACCAGTATATTCTGGTAGACGGATATCATCGTTATTCCGTGTTGAAAACCTCCCAGCGCATTTATCAGCGGGAAAAGGGATTGTTGCCGGTCGTAGTGATCAATAAGGAACTGTCTAACCGTATGGCGTCTACCATCCGCCACAACCGTGCCCGCGGTACGCACAACATAGAGTTGATGTGCCACATCGTAGCCGAACTGGACAAGGCGGGAATGTCCGATCGGTGGATCATGAAGAATATCGGTATGGATCGTGACGAGCTGCTTCGCCTGAAGCAGATTTCAGGTCTGGCATCCCTCTTTTCGGACAAGGAATTCAGTATTCCGAATCCGGTAGAAGAGCCGACACCGGAAGAATGATTCTTTGAGGAGGAAACTTTGGAAGGAGTTATCGGGAATTAACGGGAGTTATCACTTCGTTTTTAACTTCTAATTCCTAACGGAGCGAAGCGATAACTCCTTTATTTCCCTAATTTCTGAAAAGAAGAGTATCAGCCTTTAATTCCTGAATAACTTCCGTTAATTTCCTCTGACTCTCTCAAAATAATACTTTCCTCAAGAGGAGTCCTTCTTCAAAAGAACACCTCTTCTTCTTTACCTCTTACACAAATCCCTGAAATCGCAGAACTCACATTGCTTCCTGTTCTCAGTTTGGTTAAAAGGAACCTCCGGGCTATAGAGTTCTTTCAACAGCCCACGCAGGCGTTCGCGGAACTCATCGTCGTAGAAGGCGAAGTTGTTGACCGGAATTTTCGGTTGGCGCGCTTCCCCCATCTCAATGACGGGAGAATAGGTATCCGATGCGGCACGATGGATGTAGAGCAGCGACGGAGCTACCTTCAACGGTTGTTTGCCGCATACGATGGACGCATACAGGAACGTTTGGAAAATGTAGTTCGGGCGTCCTTCGGCAGGCGTGAAGAGCTGCTCGATGTTTTCGGGCACCTTGGGCGTACCGCCGGTCTTATAGTCCACGATGCGCAGGGTGTCTTCCTTGCTGTCCATGCGGTCGATGGTTCCACCGATATTCAACGTCAGCTGTCCTAACGGGGTTTCTATCTCCATGATCTCACTCACCGGAACTTCCATGTCCTCCATCGAGAAGGGAGCATATTGCAGGTCGTTGCGCAGTAATTGCCGCAGATAGGAGGCGATGACTTTGGCGTTGATGAGCTGTGTGCCGTTGTACTCCGGCCTCTCGGAAGGGGCAACGTGGAAGAACTCTTCCTTGAAAGCCGTGTCTACGTAGTTTTGCAGCCGGACGTCGTCGCGCAGCAACTGTTCCAGGTCCTCTTTCCGGATTTCCTTTCCGTTGGCGGTCAGATCCGTGTACGCCAGTTCTGCCGAACGGTGGAAGATGGTGCCGAACAGCGCCGAGTCGATCTCCGCACTTACCTCATCGGGCATTTTCAGCCCTGCCACGTAGCGATAGTAGAACTTCAGCCGGCAGTCCAGATAAGCATTGAGAGCAGAGGGGGAGAAGAGGGCTTTCGGATGGCGGGTGACGTCATATCTCCTGTACATCCGGGCAAGGATTTCCGGTGTCTTCTCAATGCAGATGCTCCTGCCGCTTTGCGGGGATTGCCCGGCTTCGAGGTATTCGCGCGATATGTCGTGGGGCGACTCCACGAGGAACTGCAACATGAAGCGTGACATCTCCCCACGATTCAGTCCATCGGAGGAGGTATTATATAATAAGGTGATGTTTTCGGCGCGCTGTATCAGGCGGTAGAAGTAGTAGGCGTAGACGGCATTCTTGTGCTCGATGGTGGTCATGCCGAAAGCCTTCCGCAGGTTGTAGGGGATGAAGGAGGAATCTCCGCCAGCCTTGGGCAACTGCCCTTCGTTGAGGGAGAGCATGATGAGGTTGCGGAAGTCGAGGTTACGCGTCTCCAGCACTCCCATGATCTGCATGCCGATGGCAGGTTCGCCGTGGAAAGGGATATTTGCCGTGGAGAGCAGGCGGCACAGCAGACGTTTCAGGGTGTCAGTCTGCACAGTGAGTTCTCCGGTGTCGATCAGGTTGAGCAGGCGGGTGATGAGGGTATAGCTCTTGAACAGGGACTCACGGTATAGCTGATTGAAGATGTCGTCCGTCTCCTGCTCCTGCCGGTAGAGGACGGCGACCTCACGCAACGTGTCCGTGAGGTATTGGCAAAGAGCCGAAATACCCGTCTGAGGAGTGAATACCTGTTGCAGGAAGGCGTCCTGTTGCAGTTCGGAGGGCAGGGGATAGAAGCGGTTATCTTTCGTCAACTGTTTCTCGAGCTTTTCGGCGAGGGCGGACAACCGGCGGGTATAGGGATGCTTCAGTACGGTCTGGACGGCTTCGTACGCGTAGCGTCCTGTGGTAGGACGGTAGCCGTTGGTCTGTAGTTCCAGCAGGGCACTGACGAAGCTGTAGACGGGAGTCTGCGCCAGGGGGAATCCCATAGTGATATTGACATTCTTCACCTCCGCAGGTATGGAGTGGAGTACAGGCAGCAAGAGTGCTTCGTTGCAAAGCACTACGGCGTTCTCCTTCTCGCGGACGGTTGCCGTCCGCATGACGGAACGCACCCATTCCGGCAGGTAGCGCGCCTGTGCATTTTCGGTAGGCGCGGAGATGAAGCGGATGTTCTTGGGAGAGCGCAACACATCGAACGCGCTTTCCGGCAACTCGTTAGGGAAGACAGCCAGGTTGCGGAGGATAAATTCGCCTGCTTCATGCGTGTAGGGCGGTGTCTTCTCGCGGGGCAGGCGGGTGTAGAACACGTCATAATCCCAGTAGAACAAGGCTTTCCCCGCATCGTGCAGGCGCTTGAAGAATTCGGTCTCCACCCGGTTCAGCACATTGAAGCCGACGAAGACATAACGGTCGTACTTCAACTGCTCCGGCTGCAACGTTTCCAGCACCCGGCGGTACATCATGCCTTCGTAGGCGATTCCCAGTTCGGAGAGGTTGCTACGGTAGCGGTGGTAGATGCTGCCCAGCGTGTCCCATAGCGAGATGAACTTCTCTTTGAGTTGCGTGCGCCGTTCGATGGAGAAGTTTTGGAAGAATTGCCGGATGGCCTCTTCCTGCTCGGTGTCGAGGAAATCGTAATCATCCATGATGTTCTTCAGGTCCTGAAGGTTGGAGAAGAGGCGGTCGGCGTCGACGAGGTTCTTGTCGGCATCGTCGAAGTCGCTGATAAGCAGTTCTCCCCAGAAATAGAAGTCGTCGAGGGTCTCTTCGCTGCGGGTCTCTTCGCGGAAAACCTTGTACAGCTCGCAAACCAGCCTTATCGGATCGCCCGGCTTCCAGGGGGAAAGCTGCCGGAACAGCTCACTGATACTGATGTAAGCCGGCGACCAGATCGGACGGTCGCTTTGTGCCGCCAGGTATTCGTTGAAGAAGAGGCTAGCGCGTTTGTTGGGGAAGACGATGGCGACCCGGGAGAGGTCGTTCCCGATCTTCTTATATAAATCTTGGGCTACTAATTGAAGAAAAGTTTGCATCTTGCTTTGTTCCTTGTTTTTAATGATTGTTCTGGTCTGTTCTGCTGATTATTCCGAACAATCCTGATAATTATTACAATTCGTTCTGCTGCTTGTTTTGCACTGTTCGTCCGTTTCGTCCTGTGCGTTCGGGGGGATTATACTTTTTCTATCTCTCCCTCTTCCACGTACCACAGGTAACCTTTTATCTTCTCTTGTGGGTAACCCATGCGGACGAGCAGTTGGATATATCCTTTCACTTGCTTGTTGTACTTCTTGTTCCGCTTTCCGAATTTGAAGTCCACGACGACGATTTCACTGCCGCGCATCATGACCCGGTCGGGGCGGCGGGTATGCAGTTCGCCGTTTTCCTGCCAGATGATGTCGCATTCGTTGAAGAGCTGCCAGCTGCCCGAATACCAATCCTGTACTTCCGGCAGGGAGAAGGCGCGGTGGGTCAGTTCACGTATTTCCCTTTCCGTCTCCGGCTTGCCGATGATGCCTTCGAAGACGAGTTGGGCGATGGCGTCGTCGATGTCCTCTTCCGTCTCGATGGCAGAGAAAAGCGTGTGCAGCAGGCGTCCCCGGTTGATGAAACGGCTGTCGGACTCCTCTTCGTCCACTCCCTGAATGAAGTCGGCAGAACGGTTCGACTGCCGGAACTCGATGTCGTGCCTCATGCTCTCCATGTGCACGGGAAGTTTCTCAGGCTTCTGGGCAAGGCGGTTCAGGGGTAGGCGGCAGGCGGCGGATGAAGACTTCTCTGCCTGTGCAGACGGGCACAACTCACCGCTTTCGTAAGGCTCCTCTTCGCTCCAGTCGTCGTTGCCCTCTTTTGCCGCCACTTGCGGCAGGGTGTTGGCAAGCAGTTCGGACATGGTGCCCTTCTGCCCTTTCCGGCTCCACAGAATCAGGTTCTTTCCGGCACGGGTAAAGGCCACATAGAGCAGGTTCAGATTGTCGACCCATAATTGCAAGCGTTCGTGCAGGTAGTCCTTCCGGTAGACCGACTCGGCCATGACGGAAGAGTAGTTGACCGGAACAATGTCGAGCGCATTAAAGGGGGCGTCGGCAGGGGAGCACCATATCAGTTGGTTGTTGGTCTCGTTCTCCAGTTTCCAGTCGCAGAAGGGAATCAGGACGGTGTGGAACTCCAGACCTTTCGACTTATGGATGGAGAGGATACGTATGCCGTCCATTTCGCCGCTGGGGATGGTCTTGCTGCACAGGGTCTCTTCCCAAAAGCGGATGAAAGCGTCCAAATCCGATGAATTGCTTTGCAGGTAGTCCGTCACGGCGTCGAAGAAGGAGAACAGGTAAGCATCCTGCTTCTCGATGCGGTTCATACGGAACAGGCTGAACAGTTCTTCCAGCAGTTCGTACAGCGGCATCAGGCGGAGGGTATCCATGTGCGAGACAAATGCTTCCGGCAGTCCGTCCTCCGGTCGGGCGGTCAGCAGGGCATCCCAGTCGGGGACGATGTCGGTCTGCGGGCTGTCTGAGTCGGCGGAGGTATCCGTCGGCGGGATGTTTTGACCGGCGGCGGCACCGACACTTTCCGCTTTCAGGATTTGCAGCCTGTAGTTCGTGACCAGTGCCGCCTGCGATATCTTGTCCTCCGGGTTGGAGAGATAGCGCAAGGCATCTATCAGCATGCAGACGGCCTGTGAGGCATCCAGCCGGAACGCCTCGTCAGAGACGACAGGCAGGTGAAGCGTCTTGTCGAAGTAGTCGGCAATGGGGGGGATGCTCTTGTTCTTGCGCACCAGTATGGTGATGTCGTTCAACTTCACGCCCGCTTCCATGAGCCGTTGCACCTCTTCTCCCAGTGCGTTGAGTGTAAGGTCTACGTAGTCATGTTCCTTGTCCGGTTCCAGGAAGCAGGCTTTGACGTAGCCTTTCGCTACGGTTCGTGGCGGCTCCTGTGCCACGTCAGAATAGGCTTGTAGCAACGGGAGGCAATCTTCCTGCAACTCTTTCAGGTGGAGCGTGTTCAAATACTCTACTGCGGCGGCAAACAGAAGGTTGTTGAACCGGATGATGTTAGTTTCGCTCCGGCGGTTGGTCTTCAGCGTCTCCACACGTATGGGGAAGTTGTCGAGCTGCGAGCTGGGCGCGGGCGTGTGGCCGTGGGCGTCAGAGCTGGTGCCGTTGCCGTTGTTGTTCTCCACTTCGGCTTTTTTCTTCTTTGTCAGGCCTGCCAGGATGCTCCAGTCGCCGTTTCGCCAGCGGTAGATGGACTGTTTCACGTCGCCCACGATCAGGCTGTCGGCACCCTGCGAGAGGCCTTCCAGCAGAAGGATCTTGAAGTTGTCCCATTGCATCCGACTGGTGTCCTGAAATTCGTCGATCATCACGTTGCGTATGTTGGCTCCGATCTTCTCGAATACAAACGAAGAGTCCCCGTCACGTACCAGATTGTGGAGCAGGGCGTTGGTATCCGACAGCAAGAAGCGGTTGTGCTCTCGGTTCAGCTGGCGCACCTCCTCGTCGATGTGTGCCAGTAGTTGCAGCTTGTTCAGGTGTTGCAGCGACAGGCGGCAGCTGTTTACAATCTTGTTGTTCTTGGGCCTGAACGTCTCGGCGTCTTGCAGCAGAGGGAGGAGACTGGTTTCGGCAAGGCGGATGATGTCGTTCTTCCGTGCGGAAGTCTTGGTGGCCCAGTTCTTGGCGTCGTCCAGGCTGTTTCTCAGTGTGGCGTTCAGCACGTCCTTGTCTGAGAGGCGCCCGTCGCGCAGCTTGCGGAAGTAGCTGCCTATGCCCCGTGAGCCGCCTTTCAGGTCATCGGCGGTCAGGCCGTGGGTCTCCAGTTCGCCGTCAAACTGGTCGTAGAAACTCTTCATCTGTTCCAGGGCTTCCGTCTCTATCTCGCGCAGCTCGTTGCGGTAGGACTTGATGGTGTCCGGTTGGCGGAGTTGCTGTCGCAGTCCTTCGCCCCGTTCGATGTATCCTTCGTCGAAGATGTTCCATCCGAAGCGTTTGATTTCGTTGGAGACGTTCCAACGCTTGTCGTCGGCTATGCGTTCGTTGATGTAGTCCAGCAGCCATGCCAGTACGGGAGAGGAAGGTGTCAGCTTTTCGATGAGGCTGTCCACGGCGTCGCTCAGCACATCGGCGTTGTTCAGTTCAATGTTCAGGTTGGGGCTTAGCTCCAGTTCTCGTGCGAGGTTGCGCATGACGGACTGGAAGAAAGAGTCGATCGTCTCCACACGGAAACGGCTGTAGTCGTGCAGCATGTATTGCAGTGCCGTGCCTGCCGCCCGGCGGATGTCGGGGATGGAAAGGTTCTTCTGTTTCAGATCTTCTCGGATACGGTTCAGATAGGGTTCCGATGCGGGGTCGTCTATCCAGATGCCGTACAGCTGTTGCAGGATGCGTTCTTTCATCTCTGCTGTGGCTTTGTTGGTGAAGGTCACGGCAAGTATCTGCCGATAGGCCCTGGGATTCAGGATCAGATGTTTGATGTATTCCACGGCAAGGGTAAACGTTTTGCCGGAGCCTGCCGAGGCTTTGTATACTAATAATTCCATGTCGATTAGTGGGATTGAACTTTGCCACAAACATACGGAAAAAACATGGATTTATCAGGGGTGCATATGTCTTTTTTTTCTGTCTCACGAGATGAAGAAATTCGTCCCGTGAGGCGGAATTATTCATCTCGTGAGACGGATTTTTTCGTCCCGTGAGACAGAATTATTCATCTCGTGGGACAGATTCGCCCGTATTGTGAGCTGAATAGTTTCGTTATGTCCATTCGGTTTGAACGGTCATTCGGTTGGGGAGAGTGGGCTATGCCAAGATGGTATCCGAACCGTTTCATCTTCGTGTTTTGTCCATATCCTATAGCATGGAGAAAACATGGAGTTGGTATGGAGCAGGTGCGGAATTAGTATGTACTCGATGATGGGCAAAAAAAAAAAGGAGTACCGCTGTACTCCAACCTTTGTTAACCTTAAATCTAATACTATGAAAAACACATTGCAAAGGTACGCATTTTTGGTAAACCTGCAAATTATCCAAAGAAAAAGGCATATTTTATAACATCTATTAGTAAAATCTCCCTATTTTCTACCTATTTTAAGAATTTTACTCCCATAGATATGAGAAAACCTCCCCGCAGAATTACTTTTCTTTCATGCCCTTTTCTGTTCTCCCAATGGTCAATTATCAATGGTCAATTATCAATTGCCACAAGTCAATTGCCTTCCGGTTGTTTCTCCTTCAACTGGTCTTCCAGCTTCAGCAATTCGTCGCGATACTGCGCTGCCTCGATGAAATCGAGTTTCTTGGCAGCCTCCTGCATCAGCTTCCGTGTACGCTCAATACTCTTCTCCAGTTGCGGACGCGACATGTACTGCACGATAGGATCGGCGGCAACGTGGGTACTCTTCTCCTGTTCGATGTAGGGGCGGGGAGCGGTGACTGATTCTTTGCCGGCAGGGGCAGACTCCGGTGCGGCATTGGCGGCGAACACATTGGCACTCTTTGCTTTCTGTATTTGCTGCGGCGTGATGCCGTGTTCTTCGTTGTATTTCAGTTGTTTCTCGCGGCGACGGTTGGTTTCGTCGATGGTCAGCTGCATGCTCTCGGTGATGCGGTCGGCATACATGATAACTGTGCCGTGCACGTTTCGAGCCGCACGTCCGGCGGTCTGCGTCAGCGAGCGATGGGAACGCAAGAAACCCTCCTTGTCCGCATCCAGAATGGCCACGAGCGACACTTCGGGCAGGTCCAGACCTTCGCGCAACAGGTTGACACCGATCAAGACATCGTATATGCCCTCCCGCAAATCGCCCATGATCTTCACGCGCTCCAACGTATCTACGTCGCTGTGGATGTAGTTGCATCTCACGTTGTTGTTCAGCAGATATTCCGTCAGCTCTTCGGCCATCCGTTTGGTCAGGGTGGTGACGAGCGTGCGCTCCTGGCGTTCGATGCGGACCTGTATCTCCTCCATCAGGTCGTCTATCTGGTTCTCGCTGGGGCGCACCTCTATGATCGGGTCCAGCAGTCCGGTGGGACGGATCACCTGCTCCACAATAATGCCTTCCGACTGAATCAGCTCGTAGTCCGCGGGCGTTGCGCTGACGTAGATCACCTGTCTCGCCATCTCCTCAAATTCGTCGAACTTCAGCGGACGATTGTCCATCGCCGCCGGAAGACGGAAGCCGTACTCCACGAGGTTGACTTTACGGGCACGGTCGCCGCCGTACATCGCCCGCAACTGCGGCACGCTCACGTGGCTTTCATCTATAATAATAAGGAAATCCTCCGGAAAGAAGTCCAGCAGGCAGTAGGGGCGAGTGCCAGCGGCACGCCCGTCAAAGTAGCGCGAATAGTTTTCTATGCCGGAGCAGTGCCCCAATTCGCGTATCATCTCCATATCATACGTCACCCGTTCTTGCAGGCGCTTCGCCTCAAACATTCTGCCCTGCTCCTCGAACCATTGCACCTGCTTGTGCAAGTCGTCTTCTATCTCGTGAATGGCACGTAGCGTCGCCTCCTTGGTGGTCATGAAGAGGTTGGCGGGATAGATTTTGTAAGCATCGAAGCGGGCTATGCTTACTCCGCTGACCGGATCCACTTCCTCGATGCTGTCCACCTCGTCTCCCCAGAAGATGATGCGCAGCAGGTTGTCCGCATAGGCAAGGTAAATGTCTACCGTATCTCCCTTTACGCGGAAGTTGCCGCGGTTCAAATCGAGGTCATTGCGCACGTATAGACTGTCCACCAGGCGGCGCAGGAAGACGTTACGGCTGAATGCCTTGCCCTGCTGCACTTCGATCACGTTGTCGTAGAAGTCCGACGGGTTTCCCATACCATATATGCACGACACGGAAGAAACGACCACCACATCCTTCCGACCCGAAAGCAGCGAAGAGGTAGCTGCCAGACGCAGCTTGTCTATCTCGTCGTTGATGGCAAGGTCTTTCTCTATGTATGTGTCGGAAGCGGGAAGATAGGCTTCCGGCTGATAGTAGTCGTAGTAGGAGACATAATACTCTACGGCATTGTTGGGAAAGAAGCTTTTGAACTCGCTGTAGAGCTGGGCGGCGAGTGTCTTGTTATGGCTCAATACTAAAGTGGGCTTGTTGATGTTGGCTATGACGTTGGCTATGGTGAACGTTTTCCCCGAGCCGGTGACCCCAAGCAGGGTCTGCGCATGGACACCCTGCTGCACTCCTTCCGTGAGTTGGGCGATAGCTTCCGGCTGGTCGCCGGTCGGCTGATAGGCGGATGTTAATTCAAATCTATTCATTTTCTTTCCTTAAAGGACGGCAATATTCGGGAAAATACTTGAGATAAACAAAATTTTTTTATTTCTTTGCCACTTAAAAGCGAAGATAGGCTGCACCTCGGCATAAAAAATGAACGAGTTCATTTAATTCTGCTTCCGGTTGGCACTACCTTTGCATGGAATATATAGAAATAACAACCATTAATGTAATACAACGAAAGCATGATCTGGAACGAAAGTATCGAATGTATGGATCGCGAAAGCCTTCGCAAGATCCAAAGTATCCGCCTGAAGAAAATAGTGGAGCACGTTTATCACAACACTCCCTTCTACCGCAAAAAGATGCAAGAAATGGGTGTCACTCCGGACGACATCAACAGCATAGACGACATCGTGAAGCTGCCTTTCACGACTAAGTACGACCTGCGAGACAACTATCCCTTCGGGCTTTGTGCCGTCCCCATGAGTCAGATTGTGCGCATCCATGCTTCATCGGGCACGACCGGCAAGCCTACGGTCGTGGGATATACGCGCAAGGACCTCTCTGCATGGACCGAATGCCTGTCGCGTGCCTTCACGGCATACGGAGCAGGCAGTTCCGACTTCTTCCACATCTCCTACGGGTACGGCCTGTTCACCGGCGGATTGGGTGCGCATGCCGGAGCTGAGAATATCGGTGCTTCCGTCATCCCGATGTCAAGCGGCAACACGGAGAAGCAAATCACCCTGATGCATGATTTCGGTTCCACGGTGCTCTGCTGTACGCCTTCCTACGCGCTCTATCTGGCAGATGCCATCAAGGATTCCGGCCTGCCCCGCGACGAATTTAAACTGAAGATAGGTGCTTTCGGAGCAGAACCCTGGACGGAAAACATGCGCCATGAGATAGAAGAAAAACTGGGCATCAAGGCATACGATATCTACGGTCTGAGCGAGATTGCCGGTCCCGGCGTCGGCTACGAGTGCGAATGCCAGAAGGGCACCCATCTCAACGAAGATCATTTCTTCCCCGAAATCATCAACCCGCATACACTGGAACCTGTGGCTCTGGGCGAGACGGGCGAACTTGTCTTCACCCATCTGACCAAGGAGGGAATGCCGCTCTTGCGCTACCGTACGAAAGACCTTACCGCACTGCACTACGACAAATGCCCGTGCGGCCGTACGCTGGTGCGCATGGACCGAATCCTCGGACGCAGCGATGACATGCTCATCATCCGCGGTGTCAACGTGTTCCCCACCCAGATAGAGTCCGTCATTTTGGAGTTGCCTGAATTTGAGCCGCATTATCTCCTGCTGGTCGACCGCAAGAACAACACCGACACCATGGAACTGCAAGTGGAAGTGCGCCCGGAATACTACTCGGACGAAATCAACCGGATGCTTGCTCTGAAGAAGAAGCTCATGGGGCGTCTGCAAAGCGTGCTTGGACTGGGAGTGGATGTCCGGTTGGTCGAACCGCGCAGCATCGAACGCAGCGTGGGCAAGGCAAAACGCGTGATAGACAATCGCAAACTCTAACGAGAGAGAGTGAAATCCCTCACCTTATATTTTACACTTTAAACTTATACGTATGGTAGCAAAACAACTTTCTATTTTCCTGGAGAATAAGTCCGGCCGTCTGACCGAAGTGACCGAAGTGCTTGCAAAGGAAGGTGTCAATCTTTCTGCTCTCTGTATAGCCGAGAATGCCGACTTCGGTATTCTTCGAGGCATTGTGTCCGAACCGGATAAGGCATATAAGGCTTTAAAGGAGAACCATTTTGCCGTAAACGTAACCGACGTGGTAGGCATCAGCTGCCCCAACATTCCGGGCTCGCTTTCCAAAGTGCTGCGTTTCTTGTCCGATGAAGGCGTTTTCATCGAATACATGTATTCGTTTGCCAACGGCAACTCGGCAAATGTCATCATCCGCCCCAACGACATGGAAAACTGTATCCGTGTGCTGACAGAGAAAAAGGTAGACCTGCTTGCGGCAAGCGAGCTGTATAAATTATAATGACGCCTCTCCGGTTACCAGCCATTCCGATTCAGCGTGAGTAACGGGAGCTTTGTTGTTCATTTTCTGGTTTTTGAAAAATTAAGGTTCGTATCGTTGCTTTATTCGATACGAACCTTTATCTTTGCGCATTATTTGAAAAGCTAAGAATGAAGAAGAAAATCTTAATAACTTTGCTTGCAGCGGCATCGTTCTCCTCGTGTGGAGAGTACAATAAACTGCTGAAAAGCACCGACTACGAGTATAAGTATGAGGCAGCAAAGAATTACTTCGCAAAAGGGCAGTACAATCGTGCGGCAACGTTGCTTAATGAGCTGATTGCTATCCTCAAAGGCACGGACAAGGCGGAGGAATCCCTCTACATGCTGGGCATGAGCTATTATAATCAGAAAGATTATCAGACGGCTGCCCAGACTTTCATTCAATATTATAATGTATATCCCCGGGGAACATTCACCGAACTGGCGCGTTTCCATGCCGGAAAAGCCCTGTTCCTGGACACTCCGGAACCCCGTCTCGACCAGTCCGGGACGTATAGTGCCATTCAGCAATTGCAGTTGTTCATGGAGTACTTTCCTCAGAGCCTGAAGAAAGAAGAGGCTCAGGACATGATATTCAAGTTGCAGGACAAGCTGGTGATGAAAGAATATCTTTCGGCAAAGCTGTATTACAACTTGGGCAACTATATGGGCAACAACTATCAGTCTTGTGTGATTACGGCACAGAACGCTTTGAAAGACTACCCTTATACGAATCTTCGCGAGGATCTGTCTATCCTGATACTGCGTGCCAAGTATGAAATGGCCATTTATAGTGTGGAAGACAAACGGGCAGAGCGTTATCGCGAGACGGTAGACGAGTATTATGCCTTCAAGAATGAGTTCCCTGAAAGCAAGTACATGAAGGAAGCCGATAAGATATTCAAAGATTCGGAGAAGGTATTGAACGGTGACGAACAGATTTAGGATAATATTAACTTAGATATTTATGGATTATAAGAAAACAAATGCTCCCAGCACCACGGTTACGCGTGACATGATGGAGTTGTGTGCAGATACCGGTAATGTGTATGAAACCGTATCTATTATAGGTAAGCGTGCCAACCAGATCAGTGTGGAAATCAAGAACGACCTTTCCAAGAAACTGGCAGAGTTTGCTTCTTACAATGACAACTTGGAAGAAGTATTCGAGAACCGGGAACAAATTGAAATCTCACGTTATTATGAGAAATTGCCGAAACCGACGTTGATCGCAACGCAGGAGTACAAGGAAGAAAAGATCTATTATCGTAACCCGGCAAAGGAGAAAGAAAAATTACAGTAAATGAAATTGCCATAAAGAGGGTGTGTCCACCTACCGGATAGCACACAGGTAACAGCGTTATCTGTGTGCCATAAGGGAGGATGACACATTCTCTTTATTGTTTTAGTCAAAAAGAAGAAGTATGATACAACGAATTCAATCTGTTTATCTATTGATTGTGACAGGGCTGCTGGTAGCAGCAATGTGTTTGCCTATGGGACGTTTTGTCGCTATGGACGGAGTAACCGAATATGCTTTCAAGCCATTGGGAGTAGCATTGGCGGACAATGCGTTCCAGTCTACCTGGGGATTGTTCGGAATCTTGTTTTTAAGTGCGGTGGTAGCTTTCTGCACTATTTTCCTGTTCCGCAACCGGATGTTGCAGGTACGTATGACGGTGTTCAACAGTATTCTTCTGATCGGATACTATGTTGCGTTTTTTGTCTTTATGTATATGCTGAAGAGTGATATGGACACCATGTCTTTCCAGTTGAATTGGAGCCTCTGCCTGCCTGCGGTCTCTATCATATTGAATTACCTTGCTTTCCGTGCCATCTACCGTGACGAATTGATGGTGAAGGCTGCCGATAGTTTCAGACTGCGGAAATAAGACGGAACATCTCTTTTTTAAATAGTCTGCTTATAGGCATGCTTTTCACGTAAAATTTTGTATTTTTGCCGACTGTTTAATAGATATATCCGAAAAATTTTAAAAACGAAATAAAATGGCAGTAGAACTAAAGAACCTGACCAAACGCAGCGAGAATTATTCGCAGTGGTACAATGAATTGGTGGTGAAGGCTGACTTGGCAGAACAGTCGGCTGTGCGTGGCTGTATGGTGATCAAACCTTACGGATACGCTATCTGGGAGAAAATGCAACGTCAGCTTGACGATATGTTCAAGGAGACGGGACATGTGAATGCTTATTTCCCTCTGCTGATTCCGAAATCTTTCCTCAGCCGCGAAGCGGAACATGTGGAAGGCTTTGCAAAAGAGTGTGCTGTGGTTACCCATCACCGTCTGAAGAATGACCCGAATGGAAACGGGGTGATTGTAGACCCTGAGGCAAAACTCGAAGAGGAACTGATTATACGTCCCACTTCCGAAACCATCATCTGGAATACGTATAAGAACTGGATTAACTCTTATCGCGACCTGCCTATCCTGTGCAACCAGTGGGCGAACGTGATGCGCTGGGAGATGCGTACCCGTCTTTTCCTCCGTACCGCCGAGTTCTTGTGGCAGGAAGGACATACCGCCCACGCCACACGCGAAGAGGCGGAAGAAGAAGCCGTACGTATGCTGAATGTGTATGCCGATTTTGCAGAGAAATACATGGCTGTTCCTGTGGTGAAAGGTGTGAAGTCTGCTAACGAACGCTTTGCCGGTGCGTTGGACACTTACACGATTGAGGCGATGATGCAGGACGGAAAGGCGCTGCAAAGCGGTACGTCACACTTCCTCGGACAGAACTTCGCCAAGGCATTTGATGTGCAGTTCGTGAACAAAGAAAACAAGATGGAGTACGTATGGGCTACCTCATGGGGAGTATCTACCCGACTGATGGGAGCACTGATCATGACACACTCTGATGACAACGGACTGGTATTGCCGCCGCATCTGGCTCCGATACAGGTGGTCATTGTGCCTATCTATAAGAATGCGGAAATGCTGCAGAAGATTGATGAGAAAGTTGCCGGCATCGTAGCGAAGCTGAAAGCAATGGGCATCTCGGTGAAGTATGACAATGCAGACAATAAGCGCCCGGGATTCAAGTTTGCCGACTATGAGTTGAAGGGTGTGCCTGTTCGTCTGGTGATGGGAGGCCGTGACTTGGAGAACAATACGATGGAGGTAATGCGTCGCGATACGTTGGGGAAAGAGACCCGTTCTTGCGACGGCATCGAAGAGTATGTAAAGGATCTGTTGGAAGAGATTCAGAACAACATTTACCAGAAAGCCCTCAACTATCGCAATTCACATATTACGAAGGTGGACAGTTATGATGAATTCAAGCAGAAGATAGAAGAAGGTGGCTTTATTCTGGCGCACTGGGACGGTACTGTCGAGACAGAGGAAAAGATTAAGGAAGAAACTAAAGCCACTATCCGTTGCATTCCTTTCGAAACCTTCTTGGACGACGATAAGGAACCGGGCGTTTGCATGGTGACCGGTAAACCATCGGCATGCCGTGCTTTGTTTGCACGTTCCTATTGATGACACGCTGGACTGCGGCAAGGTTTTCAATACACATATCGTGAATGTGCCGAAACAATTGCCCGGCAAGTGAGATATAAAAGAGACTGTGCTACCCTTGGGATATATCCTAAAGAGTCGGATAAAAAGACTCTAAGGATGCTCTTCAAGGGTAGCACAGTCTCTTTTTGCACATCAAAGGGGAGTAAAGACAAGCGATAGTTTAGTTTAGAACAGCTGTGTCTTTAAGCCGAACGACAGGCTGAGATAATCTTTCGGTTTCAGGTATTTATTGAGGAATGCACTGACCACATACAGGTCGCATGTGCTTATCTCATAGAAGAAAGTCACGGCCCTTGCCCCCAGACGCCAGCGTGGAGGGATGTCATACGTGATCCGCTGTCCGAGGAAGATGTGGATACGCACTTTGGAGGAGAAGCCATAATATCCTTTCGGATAACGGTCGGGTTCGTGTGTCCAGAACTCATTGCCGAAGACGGTATTCAGATACATACCGCAGGCAAGGGGTTCTACGGAGATTCCCTTTCCAAGGGTGACGCTCCAAGGCATGTAGTTCTGCTTCAGGGTCATAGTGATCTTGCTTCGTTCGGACTGGTATTTGGGCAGGAATCCGAAGAATAGATCCGTTTCCCACTGATTGCGCTTGCCGTAGTCCCATCCCGTACCCAGTGAGATCAGACCCATGTTGCCGGCAAACTGTAGTTTCGTATGTGTCGGGATAAGGGCTTCCCAGTGTTTCCGATAGCGGTGCACACGCCGGTCGTAGCGGCTGAAGCGCTGGTCGACGTCGGCACTGTCTATTTTCACTTTCACTTCCTCTTTCATTTCCACTTTTTCTTTTTCCAGCCATACGGTGTCATGCTTTATGATGATGACGGTATCTTTGGCTACTTGTTGTGGGGCTATGGGTGTTTCCATAGTTTCTTGCGCACGTCCCATGAGCGGGCAGGCAAGCAGAAGGCATATCCATGTTCTAGTAATAGGCAATTTCGCGTTCATATCCGTCGGGGGTTATGGTGAATATATAGTAGCAACGGTTTTTCATGCAGTCGCTCATGTAGTACATCACGCCATCTTCAAAGAGGTTGGCTTCGAAGACATGGTGTTCGTGGGCTGCCGTGCAGAACATCAAGTTGGGGAACTGTCTGATGGTGTACTGAAAGACCTGTGCTACATTGTTGTTGAATTCGAAGCAGAAGGGGCGTATGTGCATGGAGACCACGGTGCGGTCATACTCGTCGCGGCGCTCTTCAAGTTGGCTGGCGAGGAAGTCAAAGTCGGGAATGGGGCGCGAGTAGTCGTATTCGATGGCATTGGTATTGAGGCAAACGAATTTGATTCGTCCGGCAATGAAGGAGAAGTTCGGTTCGCCGAATACGGCACGGAAGGTATCTTCTCCTGTACCGATGCAGTCGTGGTTGCCGATCAGGCCTACGTATGGGACGTTCAGTTTGTTCATGATGTCGCGTTGCCATAGAAATTCGTTGGTGACGCCGAAGTCGCTGAAGTCTCCACCGTGGATGACGAAGTCGATATCGTCCCGCTGGTTGAGGTGGTTGACAAAGTCTACGGTTTCGTCATACCACCGTTGGGAATCGCCCATGGTGACGAAACGGATGACCGTCTTGTCTTTGCAGTTGGCTTCTATCTTCTCGATATTATGATTGTTGATGTCTGTCGGACCACTGATACGTGAGTCATAAGGATGATAATCTATCATGTCACAACCGCTCATGCATAAACTTAAAAGCGGAATGAATAAGAGTTTAGGGCTTTTCATTGTGCTATGAGTATTTATATTAAACGTTATCCATATTCTTCTTTTTCATTTCCTGAGACTGTTGATACCTCCGGAAGGAAATGCGACGGAGTGAAGGAAACAAGACCTGAGCTTTATGCCCGTAACCCTGAACTTTGCGTCCGTAACCCTGAGCTTTACGCCCGTAACCCTGAGCTTTACGTCCGTAACCCTGGGCTTTGCGCTCGTAACCCCTGGGCTTTGCGCTCGTAACCCCTGGGCTTTGCGCTCGTAACCCCTGGGCTTTGCGCTCGTAACCCCTGGGCTTTGCACTCGTAACCCTTGGGCTTTTCTACGATCGCCAAACTGAGGTTTGTGGTAACGTAACTTCACCCCTTAGAAAACTGCGGGCAAAGATAGAGTTTTCTTTTCGATAAATATTTGTCATATCTCCCTTTTTTCTGTTCTGTTTATACCGGCTTTTTCTTGCCGGCTGTCTAATAATTAGACGCGAGTGTCTAATTATTAGACAACCGATAGTATGCTTTCAAAATGATAATCACGTGATAGATAGATGCTTATTGGGTTTGGCACGCTTCTTGCCTTGAAGAAAGCAGCGTCTCGCCTGATTCGGTTCCGTTTGTCGTCGGGTTGGGGAGAACCGTGTTCCCTGCGAAAGTAGGGCTCGCGTAGCTTGATTAAATAACATATAATAATAGAATTATGATTGAAATTAATGACATCAGCAAAGTATTCCGTACTACGGAAGTGGAAACAGTAGCATTGAATCATGTGAACCTTGAGGTGAAAGAGGGAGAGTTTGTGGCAATTATGGGACCATCAGGTTGCGGCAAGTCCACTCTATTGAACATTTTAGGACTGCTGGACAATCCGACAGAAGGTTCCTATAAGCTCTTCGGGCAGGAAGTGGGCGGTCTGAAGGAAAAGGAACGTACCCGCGTCCGTAAAGGGAAGTTGGGATTCGTATTCCAGAGCTTTAACCTGATAGACGAGCTGAATGTCTATGAGAACGTTGAACTGCCTCTGACTTATCTCGGTATCAAATCCTCCGAACGTCGTCAGTTGGTGCAGGACATTCTGAAGCGTATGAACATCAGTCATCGCGCCAAGCACTTTCCCCAGCAGCTTTCCGGCGGTCAGCAGCAGCGTGTAGCCATAGCCCGCGCAGTGGTCACCAGTCCCAAGCTGATACTTGCCGACGAGCCGACCGGTAACTTGGACTCCAAGAACGGTGCGGAAGTGATGAACCTGCTGACGGAACTGAACCGGGAAGGCACCACTATCATCATGGTGACACACTCGCAGCACGATGCAAGTTTCGCCCATCGTACCGTACATCTGTTTGATGGCAGTATCGTGGCAAGCGTTGCGGCACATGAGATGTTATGAGAGATTACTCCAATGAACTAACAGAAAATGCAATGAAACAAATCTATTACGTCATACAAACGTTGCTGCGTGGGCGCGGTTCAAACGTCATCAAAGTGGTCTCCCTCGGATTGGGACTGACGATGAGTATCTTGCTGTTTGCCCGTGTAGCCTTCGAGCAGAGCTACGACACGTGCTACAAGGATTACGATAACCTGTATCAGATCTTCTCCATCTTCACTGCCAATGGCGAGCAGTTCAAACCGCAAAAGCAGAACTGCGGTCCGGTGGCAGGTGCCATCCTTGAGAATTTTCCTCAGGAGGTAGAGGCAGCCACCAGCACGGCTTACTTCTTGGGCGCACCTCTGTATAACGGTGATGTGCGTTTCGATGCCCGGACGTTGCTGGCTGATTCACTTTTCTTCCGTACGATGGGTATCGAGGTGCTGAGCGGGGATCCGGAAAAGGAGTTGATGCAGCAGGATGTCATCTTCCTGTCTGCCGGTCTGGCGCGGAAGATATTCGGCGACGAAAACCCCATCGGCAAGGTGCTGAGCTACGACAAAGAGATGCAATTCACCGTGAAAGGCACCTACGCAGACCTGCCGGACAACGCCACGGTGCGTCCCGAAGGCGTGGTCTCTATGCCCACAGGCTGGAACCGCGGCTGGGGCAACTATTCCTGGCGTGGCGGAGACAGTTATTATGAATACATCCGCTTCCGTCCCGGAGCCAACAAGAGCGTGGTGAACGCCCGCCTCGATGCCCTTATCCAAAAGTACCGTCCGGAAGAAGACAAGAAAGCTTACGGCTACACCGCCTTTGTCAAACCTATCCGCGACGTGTACCGCAGCGAAGACCAAGTGCAGCGCATGGACTTCATCATGAGCATCCTTGCCTTTGCCATCCTCTTTATTGCGGCGATGAACTACGTGCTGATATCCATCTCCTCGCTGGCCTATCGCGCCAAGGCGGTGGGTGTGCATAAGTGCAGCGGTGCAAGCGGAAACACGATCTTCTCCATGTTCCTGCTGGAGACGGGGAGCATCATTGTGCTTGCCCTGATACTGATGGGGTTGATACTGCTGAACTTCAGGGAGGCGATCGAGGACACCGCTGCCGTTGGACTGGATACGCTGTTTGCTCCGGAGCGCATCTGGGTGCCGCTTGTCGTGGTGCTTGTCTTGTTCGTGGTAGGCGGTGTGTTGCCCGGCCGCTTGTTTGCCCGCATCCCCGTGTCGCAGGTGTTCTGCCGCTATACGGAGGGGAAGAAGGGCTGGAAACGCCCGTTGCTGTTCGTGCAGTTTGCAGGTGTTGCCTTCATCTGCGGATTGATGTACGTGGTGATGGCGCAATACCGATATGTGATAGAGAAGGATATGGGATATGACCCGCATCGTGTGGTCACGGCAAACGCCTATTTCGGCAAGGGCGAGGAGAGTGAATCCGCGTTTCACTTCTTCCGCAGCTTGCCCTATGTCGAAGAGATCTCTTTCGCAGTCAGCAGTCCGGTCCAGGGATATAGCGGTTCGATGATTCAGGGCGAGGGCGGACAGTCGCTCTTCTCAACCCGTATCAGTTGGGTTCCCGAAGATTACTTTCAGATGATGGGCATGACCCTGAAGGAAGGTCGTCCCGCACGTGCCGAAGATGAAGTTGTCGTGAACGAAGCCTTCGCCGAACGGATGCGTTGGGGAAATGAAACGCTGAACCATCCGTTGCATACGGGAGGCGAGACGTTCAAAGTGGTAGGCGTACTGAAAGATTTCCAGATCGGTTCCTTCTACGAGCCGCAGGATGTCATCATCTTCGGACATATCCGCAATTTCGGCAGGACGGTTCACGTGCGCCTCAAGGAACCTTTCGCCGAGAATCTGCGCCGGCTCAACAAAGACGTTGCCGAGGCCTATCCGGACAAGACCATAGACTTCGAAGGCATGGAACAGCAGATACTGAGAGAGTACAATCCGGTGCGCGTATTCAGCAACGCCACGGTGTGGGCGGCTGTGACGATGTTCTTCATCATGCTGATGGGACTGATAGGCTACACCACGGACGAGGTACGCCGCCGCTCGAAGGAGATTGCCATCCGTAAGGTGAACGGAGCGGAGTCTGTAAGCATCTTGGAGTTGCTCTCAAAGGATATATTCTACGTTGCCGCACCGGCTGTCCTTATCGGCACGTTGGCTTCGTGGTATGTCAATGAGATGTGGATGGACCAGTTTGCCGCGCAAGTACCGCTCTCCGGGATTGCGTATGTGCTGATAGCGCTCGCCATTCTGATTGTCATCGTCGCATGCGTCGTCTGGAAGTCTTGGAGGATTGCCAACGAGAACCCTGTGCTGAGCATCAAGAGTGAATAAGATATGCGAAACTTAAATAAAAGAATAGCGGAAAGATTATGAGACAGATTTACTATACCATTCAGATCTTGCTTCGCGGGAGGGGCGGCAACTTCATCAAGCTGATGTCTTTGACACTGGGCTTGCTGATCGGCATCCTGCTTTTCTCGCAGATAGCCTATGAACTGAGTTGCGAGAACTTTTATAAAGACCCGGAACGTGTCGTTCAGCTGCGCTGCCGGAGGGTGAGGGATGGCATTCCCGACAAGGAGTATGACTACAGCACCTATCGTCCTGCCGCCGCCGACCTTTGGGAGGCATTGCCCGACTTGATAGAATCCGCCAGCCTTTCGGTCAACTTTTATCGGCCCGACTTTTATATCAACGATAAGAAACTGGACGATGTAGAGACGATGTTTGCAGATACACTTTTCTTCCATACTATCGGTCTTGACGTATTGCGCGGTGATCCGAAGGAATTGGGTACCCCTTTGTGTGCTTTCCTTTCACAGAGTAAGGCACGCGAGCTCTTCGGTGATGAAGAGCCGATGGGCAAGACGCTTTCGATGGGTAAGATGATGGACATTACCGTGCGTGGCATCTATCAGGATATGCCTGGAAATACGATTTACCCTCATAATATTGTAGTTTCACTGCCTACTCTCGAAGAGTATCTCTTTGGTCGGGGTACTTGGCGTTCCATGGATATTTACAATGTCTTTTATCGCCTGAAAACTCCCGAAGATGTGGAAGCCATGAACAACCGCATTCAGAAAGCCGTAGAGCGTTATACCGAGACGAAGGAAGGCACGGATATCCTGGAATTCAGTGTGTTGCCCCTGCCGGATATTTATCTCAGCACTCCGGACACGGTGCGCCGACTGGTCATCCTGGGTGTGTTGGGCTTTTCCATATTCTTTGTGTCCATCATGAACTACGTGCTGGCGGCAGTAGCCTCATTCGGCAGGCGTGCCAAGGCGGTCGGCGTGCACAAATGTTGCGGTGCCGACGGAACACACGTATTGGGAATGTTCATCGTGGAGACAGGGCTGATGGTGCTTGCCTCTATCGTTGCCTGCCTGCTGTTGATGTATCTTTTCCGCGAAGGGATAGAAGACCTGTTGCAGGTACGCCTTGCGGAACTCTTCACCTGGGGCAACCTGTGGGTACCGGGTCTGACGGTGCTGCTTCTGTTCCTTGTGGCAGGCGTCTTGCCCGGCAGGATGTTTGCCGCGATTCCCGTGACGCAGATCTTCCGCCGTTACACGGACAGCAAGCGTTCCTGGAAACGCGGCCTGCTGTTCGTGCAGTTTATTGGCGTGGCATTTATTCTGGGCATGCTGATTACTACCGTTTGGCAATATCATGACCTGATGACACGCAGCGTAGGATTCGGAACCGAAAGGCTGGCAGTAGGGAGGTATCACATGGACGATCCGGAGGGAGTGGAAGATGCCATTCGCCGTCAGCCTTATGTCGAGTCGGTGGCACGTAACAGTAATTCGCTGATAGCCCATTACAGCACAACGCCATTGGTCGATCCGCAGGGAAATTTCCTTTGTCCGTTGCATTATCAGAATATGACGAAAGATTTTCCGCAGGTGGTAGGCATGAAACTGGTAGAAGGTTCCTGGCCGGAGCATGTAGGCGAAGCCCTTATCGGTCGGAAAGTTGTGGAAACTTTGAAATGGGGCGACAAGGCTTTGGGACAACGCTTGCCAATCGATCCGAAGTGGATAGGGCTTGACAGCCAAGCTACGGTGGTCGGCATTGTGGAGGACGTGCGCAACATGGGGTTCTTTATGGAACAGACCTGCACCGCCTTCATCCTGTCCGATTCCCGTAACTTTGCCTACAACGTCCGCCTGAAAGAACCCTTGGACGAGAATCTTGCCCGGCTGAATGCTTTTGTGAAAGAGACGTATCCGAAAGCGGCATTGGAATTTACGACCTATGCGGATATCCAACGCCAGAACTACAGTGAGGTCTATCGCTTCCGCAACACGGTTTGGATCACCTCCCTTTGCATCTTCTTCATTGTGCTGATGGGACTTGTGGGCTATGTGAACGACGAGACCCAGCGCCGTTCCAAGGAGATTGCCATCCGTAAGGTAAACGGGGCGGAAGCACCCTCCGTGCTCAGGCTACTGTCGGTGGATATCTTGAAGGTGGCTGTCGGGGCGGTGGTTATCGGTACGGGATTCGCCTGGTACGTTTCCGGAGTCTGGTTGGAACAGTTTGCCGATAGTGTGTCGCCATCGCCCGTATGGTTTCTCCTGCTGGCACTGGTCTTGTTGGCGCTTATCGTCTTGTTGGTCGTCCTCAAGGCATGGCGCATAGCCAACGAGAATCCTGTGTTGAGCATCAAGAGTGAATAAACTCTTCCTCTCAGGAAGGAAAAATCCAAGAATACAGACTGCTCTGTTTGTCTCACGAGACGAATAATTTCGTCTCATGAGGCAAAAAAAATCGTCCCGTGAGCTGAAAAAAATCATCTCACGGGACGAAATTATTCGTCTCGTGAAGCAGAAACGGACAGACTACCTATGAGGGACGGTAATCCGTCTTGTCTCTCTATTTTGCAGCAAAATTGCGAAATATTTGCTCGGTTCAAGTATTATTCAGACCTTTGCAGCGCAATTCATAAGGTATTAGTATTATAAGGTAAAAGAAAGTTTATATGGCTGAAACAAAAAGCATGGCCGCTCTTTTCGACTTCGATGGCGTCGTGGTCGACACAGAGACGCAGTATAGCGTCTTCTGGCATAAGATGGGAGTGGATTACTTGGGTATGGAAGATCTGGAGAAGCGTATAAAGGGACAAACCCTGGTGTATATTTATGATACCTTTTTCTCCGGTATGGACAAAGAACAGCAGGAAATTACCATCGCACTTGACCGTTTCGAACGGGAAATGTCTTTCGATTTCATTCCGGGCGTAGAAGCCTTCGTGTCCGACCTTCGCCGCAACCATGTCCGGGTAGCTGTAGTCACCAGTTCCAACGATAAGAAAATGGAAGTAGTCTACCGTGCCAAGCCGGAGATCAGAACCATGTTCGACCACATTCTTACAGCAGAAATGTTCACCGCTTCCAAGCCCGCCCCCGATTGTTTTCTTCTCGGAATGAAGGTGTTCGGCACCACGCCGGAAACAACTTACGTCTTCGAAGACTCCTTCAATGGCTTGAAAGCAGGCATGGCTTCCGGAGCCACGGTGGTAGGACTGGCAACTACTAACCCGCGCCCCGAAATAGCCCCGCTGTGCCATCATGTCTTGAATGACTTTGAGGGCTTCACCTACGATAAATTAGTCGGATTGTATAAGTAAAGGGAAAAAGTTATACCTTTGCAGCGATTTTCACCACAGATTAAAACTTAAAAACTAAAGAACTTAAAAACTTAAAACGATATGGCTGGTTATATTTCTGATGATACCCGCAAAGTGACTACCCATCGCCTGATAGAGATGAAGCAGAGAGGCGAGAAAATATCCATGTTGACATCCTACGATTACACTATGGCACAGATTGTGGACGGTGCGGGTGTGGATGTGATTCTTGTTGGTGATTCCGCCAGTAACGTGATGGCAGGTAACGTCACTACGCTTCCCATCACCCTCGACCAGATGATCTATCATGCCAAGTCCGTGGTTCGTGGTGTGAAGCGTGCCATGGTGGTGGTCGATATGCCCTTCGGCTCTTATCAGGGCAACGAACTGGAAGGCCTTGCTTCCGCCATCCGTATTATGAAGGAAAGTCATGCCGACGCCTTGAAACTGGAAGGCGGTGAAGAGATCATCGGCACGGTGAAGCGCATTCTCAGTGCCGGAATCCCTATTATGGGACATCTTGGACTGATGCCGCAGTCTATCAATAAATACGGCACATATACCGTGCGTGCCAAAGACGATGCGGAAGCCGAAAAACTGATACGCGACGCCCACTTGCTGGAAGAAGCCGGTTGCTTCGCCCTTGTGCTGGAGAAAATACCTGCGGCTTTGGCCGAACGCGTGGCAAGTGAACTGACTATCCCCATCATCGGTATCGGTGCCGGCGGCGGAGTGGACGGCCAGGTTCTGGTGGTGCAGGACATGCTGGGTATGAACAATGGTTTCCGTCCTCGTTTCCTGCGCCGTTATGCCGACTTGCATACGGTGATGACTGATGCGATCAGTCATTATGTTTCCGATGTGAAGAACTTAGATTTCCCGAATGAGAAAGAACAATACTGATCATCTTTGGTCATTGGGCTTCTTGCGGATGTGCTTTGCCAACTTCCTGCTTTTTGCATCCGTGTATTCGCTGTTTCCGTTCCTTCCTTCGGTGATGGTGCAGCGTTTGGGCGTATCTGCCGGGCAGGTGGGGGAGATGTTCCTGTTTTTCGTGGCGGCGATGTTCCTTGTGGGGCCTTTCCATGCCTATTTGGGAGATGAGTATAAACGGAAGCATGTGCTTGCCTATTCTACGCTCGTCATGCTGGGCACAACGTTAGGCTATCTCTTTGTCGATGCTTATCCGAAGTTGTTGCTGCTTGCCGCCGTGCAGGGAGCCTCATTCGGATTGGCCACGACGGCAGGTATAACGGTAGCCATCGACATAACGACCTCTGCCCGCCGTAGTTCCGGAAATATGGTGTATGCTTTCGCGGCACGTCTGGGCATGCTGGTGGGAGCGGGATTGGGCGTTTGGTTGTATCGTTTCGAGGGCTTCAGCATGGTTGCCTATTTTGCCGTGTTGTGCGGTCTGTGCAGCCTGTTGCTCTCCTTGCGTGTCTATGTGGCTTTTCGTGCACCGATAGGAGTGAGCCTCTGCAATCTTGACCGTTTCTTGCTGTTGCGAGGCTGGGTTCCTGCCCTTAATTTGCTGCTGGTTGCTTTTCTTCCCGGCGTGGCGCTGCCTTTGATGGAGCAGGGGCGTTATGGCGCATTGTTCTTTCTGGCGGTATTGGTTGCGGTTACGGTTCCTTTTACAAAGATATTTGTGAAGTTGTCGCATCATTGCCAGCGGGGAACGGCAAATACGACGTGCCATCTGTTCATGGATGCCGGTCTGCTTATGGGGCTTGCAGTCTGTTGCCTATTGTCGGATGGCAGCATCAGCCAGCTTGATTTTGATCTGGATTGCCATTTTATCTATAAGATTATCGGCATAATCGCTTCCGTCTCCCTGCTTTTCTACTTTCTGCTGACGTATCCTTATTATAAGAGGAAAAGAGTCAGATGAATCCTCTCAAACCAAATAAGGCAGAAAAATAATCCCCCCGACAATTGCCGCTGCAACAGCACATAGCAGTACTGCTCCGGCGGCAACATCTTTCACAAAGCCGGCAATGGGATGCCGTTCCGGCGACACCAGATCCACCAACCTCTCAATCGCCGTATTGAATAACTCTGCCGCAATGACCACACCGATACAAAGCACCACAATCATCCACTCCGTACGAGTGATGCCGAAGAAAAAACCTGCGGCTACCACTACCACCGTGACAATGAGGTGAAAACTCAGATTCTGCTCTTTACCTATGCACTGACGGATGCCTTTCCAGGCATACCCGAAACTGCGGACTTGCTTCATGAAATCGTATCTCATATACCTCTATAATGTATTCAGTTTCTTGAAACCTGCTTTACTCCTTTCACCGTTCGCAGTTTCTTGATCAGTGCCTCCAACTTTCCCGTGTCGCCCACCATGATGGTCAGCATTCCGGAGAACAGACCATCGTGCGAGTCGATGCCAATGGAGCGGAGAGTGATATCGTTTTCCTTTGAAATGATGGAAGTAATGTTGGTTACGATGCCGATATCATCATGCCCTACGACGCGGAGAGTGATCGGATATTGCGTACCCTGTGATTTCCCTGCCCAACGTGCTTTTACAATCCGATAACCGAACCGCTCACGCAACTGTGTGGCATTGGGGCAATCGCTGCGGTGTATCTTTATTCCTCCCGTCACGGATACGAAACCGAATACATCATCTCCATAGATCGGGCTACAGCAACGTGCCAGCTTGAAGTCGAGTCCTTTCAGGTTCTGGTCAATCACCAGCACATCTTCCTTCGAACGGGTGATTTCATCGTTCGGTGTCGGGGGCAGATTATACTCCTCGGCGCTGCGGTACGTGATCTCTTCCCGCACATCATTCTCCCGTTTTTGTTGCTCCAGGTATTTGTCTATGATTTCGTTCGCATCCAGCGTCTCGTCCGCAATGCTTTGGTAGAAATCCGTCACGGTCTTGAAACCGAGACGCTTGATCAACCGCATCATTACGGCCTCGTCATATTCTATTTTCCGGTTCTTGAATTTCCTCTCTATTGTCTCCTTGGCGAAGGCATGCTGACGGGCGGCCATTTCTTTCAGTGCCTGACGGATCTTGGTACGTGCTTTCGAGGTGGTCACGATGTTCAGCCAGCCTTGTTTCGGAGTCTGCGTGTTCGAGGTCATTATTTCCACCTGGTCTCCGCTGTTCAGCACCTGCCGTAACTGCGCGTTCCTGCCGTTCACTTTGGCACCGATACACTTGCATCCCAGTTTGCTGTGGATGTGGAAAGCAAAATCAAGTACCGTAGCTCCTTTTCCCAGTTTGAAGAGGTCGCCCTTCGGAGTGAACACGAATACTTCATCCTCATACAGGTCCAGCTTGAACTGGTCCATTGCCTCCAGCCCGTTGCTGTCCGAGTTTTCCAAAGCTTCACGCACGGAAGTCAACCATTCATCCAGTCCGCTTTCTCCTTTCACGCCTTTGTAGCGCCAGTGGGCGGCAAGACCACGTTCGGCTATGTCGTCCATGCGTTCGGTACGTATCTGTACCTCTACCCATTTTCCCTCAGGCCCCATCACGGTGATGTGCAACGATTCGTACCCGTTGCTTTTCGGTACGGACAGCCAGTCACGCAACCGCTTAGGATTAGGCTGGTACATATCGGTCACGATGGAGTACACCTGCCAGCATTCCTGTTTCTCTTTCTCCAATGGTGAATCCAGAATGATACGGATGGCAAATAAGTCATATACCCCCTCGAACGGGCATTTCTGCTTCTTCATCTTTTGATAGATGGAATGGATGGACTTCGTGCGTCCCTTGATGTGGAAGTGCAGTCCCGCCTCTTCCAGCTTCTTCTGCATCGGGGCGATGAAGGCGGCTATGTACTTGTCGCGTGAGGCTTTTGTTTCGTTCAGTTTATCCTTGATGTGATAGTAAACTTCCTTTTCCGTATATTTCAGCGACAAGTCTTCCAGTTCCGATTTCAGTTTATACAAACCCAACTTGTGGGCAAGGGGAGCGTAGAGGTAAGCGGCTTCGTTGGCCACCTGCCGACGTGCTTCATCGTTGGGACTGTTCTTTATCTGCCGCATGATGTTGACGCGGTCGGCAATCATGATCAGGATGACGCGCATGTCTTCTGCAAATGAAAGCAGCAAGTTGCGGAAGTTCTCCGATTCGATGGTTGGGCTTTTGGAATAAAGCTCATTGACGCGTATCAGTCCGCGGATAATGCCGGCTACGTCTTCTCCGAAAGAGTTTTGTACCTCTTCGGTCGTATAAACACCGTTTTTCACACTCTCGTGCAGCATGATACCCAAAATGGATGCCCTTCTCATACCGATTTCTTCGGCAACGATAACTGCGGTCTGCATATCCTTGATCAGCGGATTCAGTCCGAAAGTGTCCCGTTGGATGCGGTTGTTCTTTATTGAGTTGACAAGATGTGTTTTCAGTTTCCTGCAATCCCCTTTCTGCAAAGTCTCTCCAGTCAACTGCAATAATTTTCTATAGAGCGAGAAGAGCAAGACCTTCTCTTCAGCAGTAAAAAATTCATCTCTTTCCATATTCGTCCATTTTTGTTGCCCAAAGGTAGTTTTTTTCTTCTTTTTCTTGATAAGGCTTATAGTTTTTTTGTACTTTTGGCAGTCAATTTATAAATTAAAATAGTATGATAACACCGCAAGACAAAGAGTTATTAACTCAGAAAGGTATTTCAGAAGAACAGATTGCCGAGCAGTTGGCCTGTTTTGAGAAAGGTTTCCCGTATTTGAAGCTGGCTGCCGCTGCTTCTATAGAAAAAGGTATTTTGGCACCTGCCACCAACGAACAGAAACTGTACCTCGATGCATGGGATGCATATACGCAGACAGATAAAGTAGTAGTGAAGTTTGTGCCGGCATCGGGTGCGGCAAGCCGTATGTTCAAGAATATGTTTGAATTTCTTGGAGCCGACTATGATGCACCGGAAACAAAGTTTGAGAAGACATTTTTCGAGCAAATAGAGAATTTTGCTTTTTATGATGACCTGAACGCAGCTTGCGAGAAAATAAACGGCAAGGATATTCCCGCTTTGGTGGCCGATGGCAACTACAAGGCTGTGGTAGCTGCTCTGCTCGAATCGGCAGGACTCAATTACGGTGCCTTGCCTAAAGGATTACTGAAGTTCCATAAGTATGAAGACGGAAACCGTACGCCGCTGGAAGAACATTTGGTGGAAGGTGCACTCTATGCCGCCAACAAGAATGGAAAAGTAAACGTGCATTTCACCGTTTCTCCCGAACATCGTCCTTTGTTCGAGACTTTGGTGGCGGACAAGGCAGCCGTTTATGCCAAGAAATATGGAGTGGATTATCATGTCACTTTCTCAGAGCAGAAAACCAGTACAGATACGGTTGCTGCCGATATGGATAACAAGCCTTTCCGCGACAATGGCAAGTTGCTGTTCCGTCCGGGTGGTCATGGCGCATTGATTGAGAATTTGAATGATCTTGATGCAGACGTCATCTTTATTAAGAATATCGACAATGTGGTGCCCGACAAGTTGAAGGGGGATACCGTATTATACAAGAAACTGATTGCCGGAGTTCTGGTTTCCTTGCAACAGAAAGCATTTTCTTATCTGGAACTGCTGGATAGCGGACGGTATACTCACGAGCAAGTGATTGAGATCTTGCAGTTCTTGCAGAAGAATCTGTTCTGTAAGAATCCTGAGACGAAGAACCTGGAAGATGCCGAACTGGTGCTTTATCTGAAAGAGAAGTTGAACCGTCCGATGCGTGTATGTGGTATGGTGAAGAACGTCGGCGAACCGGGTGGAGGTCCGTTCCTTGCTTATAACAGTGACGGAACCATCTCTTTGCAGATTCTGGAAAGTTCTCAGATTGACATGAATGATCCGGAGAAGAAAGAGATGTTCGAAAAAGGCACTCACTTCAATCCTGTGGATCTGGTTTGTGCCGTACGCGACTATAAGGGGAATAAGTTCAATCTGGTTGACTTTGTAGACAAAGCTACCGGTTTCATTTCTTATAAGTCGAAGAACGGCAAGGAGCTCAAAGCCCTCGAACTTCCGGGATTGTGGAACGGAGCCATGAGCGATTGGAATACCGTATTCGTAGAGGTTCCTCTGAGCACATTCAATCCGGTGAAGACGGTGAATGATCTCTTGAGGGAACAGCATCAATAATCAGAACGCCGTTCGGTTATTAAAGATAAAAAAGGTTGTGCCAGCATTATATTTGGCACAACCTTTTTTTATCTTATTTCACGGCGCTTCCTTTTATCAGTCTTTCATTTCGTAATCTCCCCTGCAAGATTGGAATTCATGCAGTAACGGATTTCTGCTTGGCTAAGACCATGCCCAAGGAGAAACATGAGTTTGGTTACTGCGGATTCGGGGGTACTGTCATAACCACTGATGACACCTGCTTGGAGAAGCTGCAAGCCGGTTTCGTAACGTCCCATTTCGACCACCCCACGCTGACATTGTGTAATATTCACAATGATAATACCACGTTCGGTAGCCTCTTTCAACTGGCGGATGAACCAGTCTTTTTGAGGAGCATTGCCAGAACCGAAGGTCTTGAGCACGACAGCCTTCAGCCCGGGGACGTGAAGAACCGAATTGATGATGCTCTCCTGGATACCGGGAAAAAGGGTAAGCATGACAACATTGGTGTCAAACAGGTAGTGAGGCTTCATCGGACGCGTCGGGTCAGGGCGACGGATGATATGCTCATCATACTTGATATGTATACCTGCATGTGCCAGCGAAGGGTAGTTATAAGAGCGGAATGCGTTGAAGTTCTCGGCATTGATTTTGGTAGTCCGGTTGCCGCGCATAAGCTCATTTTCAAAGAAGATGCACACTTCGGGGACTACGGGAGTGCCATCCGGATTTTTTGCTGCTGCAATTTCGATGGCAGTGATCAGATTTTCTTTCCCATCGGTCCGCAGGGTACCGATAGGAAGTTGAGAACCGGTAAGGATCACGGGCTTTGCCAGATTTTCGAGCATGAAACTCAGAGCAGAAGCTGTATAGGACATTGTATCGGTTCCATGAAGGATGACAAAACCGTCAAAATAATCGTAATTGTAGTTGATGATCTTAACGATTTTTGCCCACATAGAGGGTTCCATGTCGGAAGAATCGATAGGAGGATCGAACTGGTAGGAAGAGATGCGGTAATTGAAACGTTTCAATTCGGGTACATGCTTGAGAAGATGGTCGAAATTGAAATTTTCAAGCGCACCGGTCTCGGGATTTTCTATCATACCGATGGTTCCACCAGTGTAAATCAGTAATACGGATGGGTAGTCGTTTCTCATAAACATAATCGTAATTTGATTATTTCCGGTACAAATGTAGATAAAAACGGTGAATTTCTTATCGGTATGTCGAAGAAAGTGTTCTCCAATTTTATTTCAATCCTTCTTTCAGTAACCCGATCGCTTTTTCCGCATCTCCTTCACACTCATTCAGCAGGCTGACGAAGCGGCTGCCGATGATGGCGCCCGATGAATGGGCACAGGCAGCATCGAAGGTTTGTTTGTTATGGATACCGAATCCGACCATGCAAGGATTGTGTAGATGCATATCCTGTATTTTCTTGAAATAGGCTTGCTTCTGTGCATCAAAGTCCTTCTGCATCCCGGTAGTGGCGGCACTGGACACCATATAAATGAATCCGTTGGTGTGTGCGTCAATCTCACGGATACGTGCTTCACTGGTTTCGGGAGTGATCAGCATGACGATCCGGATGTCATAACGGTCGGCGATGGACTTGTAGCTCTCCATATAATCTTTGAAAGGCAGATCGGGGATGATGATACCGTCGATGCCACATTCTGCACATTTCTGGCAGAACGGTTCAAAACCGAATTGCATGATAGGATTAAGGTATCCCATGAGGATGAGCGGAATATGCACATGGTTACGGATCTCCCGCAACTGTTCGAAAAGCAGGCGTAAAGACATGCCGTTGCGAAGAGCCTGGGTTGCTGCGTTTTGGATGACAACTCCGTCGGCCATCGGGTCACTGAATGGAATGCCGATTTCGATCATGTGGACGCCATTACGTTCGAGGGTACTTATTACATTGGTGGTGTCGTTCAGGGTAGGGCAACCGGCACAGAAGTAAATGGACAGCAGATTCTTGGGGTTGTTCTGGAAAAGATTGTTTATACGATTCATATTTGATAATTTATTTAGGTTGAACTTGCAAGAAACTCGATTCATATTAAAGTTGGTTTGATGGAGAGAAGTCAAGTTCTCTCAAGAAACGTTCTATTCGTTCAGCATCTTTGATACCTGGCGACGTTTCAAAACGACTGTTGATGTCGATGCCTGCCATACGGGGATGGTGGAACTCCTTCAATGCTTTGGCGCTGTAGGAATTGATGCCTCCGCTAAGTAGGAAAGGCGTAGCTCCATTGTAATGTTGCAGCAAGCTCCAGTCGAATTGTTGTCCGGAACCACCATAACGAGTGGTAGGGGTATCGAACAGATAGTAATCGCAAAAACCTTCGTAATCGGAAGTGACAAGGAGGTCTTTGGGGAACGCTATGGAAAAAGCCTTGATTATCCGGAAACCATACGAATGGAGAGAGCGGCAGTATTTGGGAGATTCATTGCCGTGCAACTGGATATAGTCCAACCCGAAACGGTCGGCATACATCAGGACATTCTCTTTGCTCTCGTTGACAAATACACCGACACGCTTGGCGAGGATAGGCAGATATCGGGGAATCTGATATAGGTATCTGGGAGACTTTGGATAGAAGATGAAACCGATCAGGTTCACTCCTAAAACGTCTACCTGACGGATATTGTCCGCTTCAGTCATTCCGCATACTTTGACGATCATGTTCATAAGGTTGTATTTAGAGATTAGTAATGTTATTTTTTGAAGGAGTTATTTTGGGGAGAAGGAGTTATCGGGAGTTAAAGGGAGTTATCACTTCGCTTCACTCCGTTAGGAGTTAAAAGCCGATACTTCCCTCAATAACTTCCTTCAAAGCATTTCCTGGATTTTCAGTACGCATGAACGTTTCTCCTATCAGAAAACCTTGGAATCCTGTGGAACGTAGTTCCCGGATTGTTTCAGAACTGGAGATCCCACTTTCTGAAACAAGTACCGGTGCCGTCTCGAAATTGATTTGGGCAATGGTCTCTTTCAATTGTTCTGCAATGCGGAAAGAGTTTTCTACGTGAGTGACAAAACTACCCAGGTTCCGGTTATTGATGCCTATCATGTCTGTCTCTTTGCATATATGGGAAAACTCGGATGGGGTGTGCAACTCAAGCAAGACTTCCAATCCCAGTTCATGCGCCTGCAGGGTGAGTTCATGGCATCTGTCGGGAGTGAGGCAGGCGGCAATGAGGAGTACCGCATCAGCCCCCACGATACGTGCCTGCATCAGTTGGTATTCATCGATGATGAAATCTTTGCGCAGAATGGGAAGGTTGACAAGGGGACGTGCGGTACGGATATCTCGCAGGGTACCACTAAAGAACATCTCATCCGTCAGGATGGAGAGGGCGGCAGCTCCGGCAGCTTCGTATGCTGGCGGAATGAGGTGGGCTTGTGCCTCCTGTTTAATCCAACCTTTGGAGGGTGAACGGCGTTTGAACTCGGCAATGATGCCGGATGCGGAGGTTGCCAAGGCCCGTTTCATGCTACGGTGCTGGACACGGTCTGTGGGCTGGGCGTCTGCCTCTTCTTGCATCATGGCGTCGACTGTCTTTTGCAAATGCTCGATAGAGACAACCTGCTTCTGCTGGGCTATTTCAATCTGCTTGTGGGCGATGATTTCGGATAAAATATCTTTCATTGTCTTCCTGTCTGTTGTTTATCGGTTGATTTCTATGAACCTCTTTAAAGCCTTCAGAGCCTGTCCGCTTACCAATGATTCATGGGCGATAGCGATACATTCTTCTATATTTTTCTCCGGTTCCATGACCTGTATGGCAAAGGCGGCATTGACGATGACGCATTGCGTCTGTGAGGGAGTGGCGCAATTGTGAAGGATGTTGTCGAAGATGCGGGTTGCATCCTCTTTGCTGGTTCCGCCGAAGAGTTCTTCGGGACGGATCTCACTAAAGCCGAGATCTTGCGGACAGTAGATGCGCTCATAATTGCGCGTCATGACTTTAAATTCATCGGTGAGGGAGATTTCGTCATAGCTGTCTAAACTGTTGACTACTGCAAAGTCAATACCTAATTTATAGAAAATATTGGTGTAAAGGCGCATTTGGGCAAGGTCTGCAACCCCCAACAACTGATATGCAGGTTTACTGGGATTGACGAGCGGACCAAGCAGATTGAATAGAGTGCGTACTCCTAAGGCTTTGCGTACAGGACCGACGAACTTCATTGCCGGATTGAACAATTGGGCATGCAGGTAGGCGATGTTACATTCTTCCATGTTGCGCTTCAACTTGTCCGGATTGTTGGTGAAACGGATACCGTGTTGTTCGATGACGTTGCTGGCTCCGCTGATGGAAGTGGCTCCATAGTTGCCATGTTTGGCTACCTTGTATCCGGCTCCTGCCACGACAAAACAAGCACAAGTAGAGATGTTGAACGTATTCTTTCCGTCGCCGCCCGTGCCGACAATATCAATGGGACGATAAGGTGAGAAATCAATCGGTATGCGCGTTTCCATAAGGGCTTCGCGAAAACCGATTAGTTCGTCTACGGTGATCGTACGCATCTGGAATGCGGTCAGTAATGCGGCAATCTGAGCTTCCGGGTATTTTTCCCGGGTGATATTCAGAAGAATTTCTTTGGTCTCTTCCGAAGTAAGTTCTTCATGATTGAAGAGACGGGTTAATATATCTTTCATATTTTTCTAATTAGCTTCTTATTATTTAGCAATCCAGTTCCTTAAGATTGTTTTTCCGTCAGGTGTCAATATCGACTCCGGATGAAACTGAATACCGTGGATGTCGAACGTGCGGTGTTTCAGTGCCATAATCTGACCTTCCGGACTGAGGGCAGTGATGGCAAGTTCTTCCGGGAAATCCTCAGTATCTACTACCCAGGAGTGATAGCGGCCGACAAGAATCTCCGAAGGAAGCCCGGAGAAGAGATAATCGGAAGCGAGGGATAACTGTTGCTTATTGGATACGGGCTTGCCGTCCGGCAATTCATCGTTACCGATTCGTATTTGGGTCTGTATCCCGTGAAAAACCTCGTCCAAGTTGGTCAGTTTGCCACCGAAGACTTGACCAATAGCCTGTTCTCCAAGACAAACTCCAAGGATGGATTTGCGTCCGGCATAGGTACGGATAACGTCAAGCAGCAATCCTGCTTCATCGGGAGTGCCAGGACCGGGGGAGAGTATGATCTTGTCGTATCTTTCAAGCTCTTTGATGTCGAAGCAATCGTTACGCAAAACATCGGTTTCTGCGCCAAGTTCTTTCACTGAATGGGCAAGGTTGTAAGTGAAAGAGTCGTAGTTGTCTATAATTACAATCATTTGGTTTATCAGTTTTAAAGTATATATTTATTCAAGTTTCGCAAGTTCTTGAACTTGCTTTACATTCTCTCTGCCATTTGGATAGCTTTTTTCAATGCACCCAATTTATTGTTGACCTCTTGCAGTTCATACTCCTCGTCACTCTTGGCCACGATGCCACCGCCGGCTTGAAACCAAAGTATTCCATTACGGCTGACAAATGTACGTATGGTGATGGCCTGATTCTGTGAACCGTTCAGTCCGATGAATCCGATACATCCTCCGTATGCACCTCGGTTGTGCGGTTCCAGTTCGCTGATGAGTTGCATGGCGCGAACTTTAGGCGCACCACTTAGAGTGCCGGCAGGGAAGGTGTCGATGAAAGCCTTGATGGGGCTGGCACCGTCGTCCAGTGTACCGCTGACACGGCTGACTAGGTGGATGACATGGCTGTAGTATTGCGTCTCTTTGTAGAAATCTACTTTTACCTGTTGGCAATTGCGTGAAAGGTCGTTGCGGGCAAGATCCACAAGCATGACATGTTCGGCATTCTCCTTGGGATCATTGTGCAAGTATTGTGCATTTCTTTTGTCCGATTCCGGATCTCCGGTACGTTTAGTGGTTCCGGCAATGGGGTCGATGTAGACATGACGGTCTTCGATGCGGCAATGGGTTTCAGGCGATGAACCGAAAATGCGGAAACCGCCGAAGTCAAAGTAGAACAGGTAAGGAGAGGGGTTTATGCTGCGCAGGGCACGGTAGAGTTTGAAATCATCTCCTTCAAAACGCTGTTCGAAACGGCGGGAAAGGACGATCTGGAAAACATCTCCCCGCAGGCAGTGGGCAATTCCTTGGCGAATGTTTGCCTTGTGCTCTTCATCGGTCAGCGAAGAAGTGGTCTCGCCGATGGAGTGGAAATTATACGTTGCGTAGTTTTGCCCGTGGATCGCTTTTTGTATGACGTCCAACTCACTTTCTTTGTCGGGAGTATGTATCTCGAGAAGCATCATTTCGTTCTTGAAGTCATTGAAGACGATAAGATACCTGTAAAGAATGTAAAGCATGTCCGGGGCATCGTTGGTACTCTCGCGGCTATCCTTCACCGGGATGTCTTCGAAGTAGTGTACGGCATTGAAAGATGTATAACCGTAAAGTCCGCAATAGTTGGCATATTCCCCTTCGACGTGAAAACGGTTGAGGAAATCTTCCAGGGCATTCTCTACGCAGTATTCCTGTGTGATGGGATGCGTCTCACGAGTGCTGTCGGGGAAACGGAATATGGCAGTTCCGTGCTCGATGCTGACGCTTGCCAGCGGGCAAAGCCCTATGAAGGAACGGTTGTTCTCGCTGCCGTGATAATCGGGGCTTTCCATGAGTGCACTTTGCGGAAATATGTCACGCACTTTGAGGTATGTGCTCACAGGGGTATGTAAATCTCCAAGTAGCGTACGGCTACAGGTTTGGTAATTGTATGTATTCATCATTTTATTTGTTATAGTTTAAGTAAGTTTCAATATCCTTATCTCCCCGTCCGGAGACAGTCAGGACTACGATATCTTCGGGCTTGAAATTCAGCTTCTCAAGGGCTCCGAGGGCATGGGCACTCTCTAAGGCGGGTATGATGCCTTCCAGTTCCGTCAGCTCGTAAGCGGCGCGAACGGCTTCATCGTCATTTACGGCGAGCACAAGGGCGCGCTTTTGTGCGGCCAGATTGGCGTGCATGGGACCGATGCCGGGATAGTCCAGACCGGCGGATATGGAGTAGGGTTCCTCTATTTGCCCGTCTTCATTCTGGATGACGTATGTCCGGGCACCGTGGATGATTCCCATCTTTCCGAGGGCAATAGTGGCGGCAGTCATTCCGGTGTCTACTCCTTGTCCTCCGGCTTCGGCAAGGACGATCCGGACGCGGGGATCATCGATGTAATGGTAGATGGTGCCCGCGGCGTTGCTTCCACCGCCTACACAGGCAATGAGATAGTCAGGATAGTCTCGCCCTTCTTTCTCCATGAGTTGCTTTTTTATCTCTTCACTGATGACAGATTGCAGGCGGGATACCATATCCGGATAAGGATGCGGACCGACTGTGGAACCTATAATGTAATAAGTATCGGCAGGGTGGCAGCACCAGTCGCGAATGGCCTCATTGGTCGCATCCTTCAGGGTCATGTTGCCCGAAGTGACAGGGATGACGGTAGCACCAAGCATTTTCATCTTTTCTACGTTGATGCGTTGGCGTTCTACGTCTGTTTTTCCCATGTAGACGACACACTCCATGTTCATCAAGGCGCAGACTGTGGCAGTTGCCACACCATGCTGTCCGGCACCAGTTTCGGCGATAATACGGTGCTTGCCCATACGGCGTGCCAAGAGAACCTGTCCTATGGTATTGTTGATCTTGTGGGCACCGGTGTGGTTCAGGTCCTCGCGCTTGAGGTAGAGTTTGCAACCATACCTCTCGGAGAGGCGACGGGCGTAATAGAGTGGGGAAGGGCGGCCTACGTAATCACGCAACAAGAGGTCGAATTCTTGTTTGAAGTCTTCGCTTTGCAATACTTCGATGTAGGTGTTTTGTAGTTCTTCTACACACTTGTGGAGTATTTCGGGGATGTATGCTCCGCCGAATTCTCCGTAATAGCCATCATGATTTACTAAAAAACTCATAATTATAGTGTTTTTAAATTGATTTCTATTGCCAGCTTTTTTGTTGTCGGATAGAAACGAAGGGTCTGATTCATCTATACTTCGTTATTCTTCTGAAGCAACAAAAAAAGAGCTCTGCCGCAAGTTGCGACAGAGCTCTTTGTGATTCTATATCCTATTTACATATATACATACGAGCACTGCTCCCTTACGACTGTCGGAGTTGTAACGGGCGCCACCACCAATATGTATTTATGAACATTGTTTTCATTTGTTTTTGGTTTTTGATCGAGGCAAAAATAAACACTTTGTTTGAAATAGCAAAGAATTTCT
>Ga0137307_100627_pt1 | contig 43244 bp, 38 predicted proteins | sample NAcewD2O_March_2_FD_97180 | JGI IMG/M metagenome (GOLD analysis project Ga0137307, IMG submission 97180) | Mouse cecal microbial communities from Vienna, Austria - N-Acetylglucosamine amended D2O_March | ecosystem: Host-associated > Mammals > Digestive system > Large intestine > Cecum | place... | reverse complement strand
AAAATGTGGACTTTTTTGACCGTTTTGCCTAAAAATACCCCAAATTACAACCCTATGGTTTGACTGTTTTTCTTGTTATTTTGTTCTACATTGTGCCATATGGCACAAATAATTTTTGCTATAATAGCATATGTAACTAAGTTTAGCGACGCTTAACTACGATTTACTCCGACTAATAACTTGCTATTACATCGTATCACGCAACAAAGTGATTATTTATGTAAAAGCGTATATGTGTACGATATATTAGTACAATCCTTTTATATATGTTCAAACTTAGCTTATAAGCCGTCATACATCGACTCTTAATCCTTTCCAAACGGGTTGGCGCATAGTTCCGTTTCCGTTTCTTGTATTGTTGAATACAATACGGAAAGCACAAATATAAACGCAGGCGCATTTGTGGGCAACACTGTGGGCGGAACATACAGCAATGTTTATTCCGATTGCGTTTACGACAGCACGGTTTGCAGTCTTGACCGTATAGGAAATACCGACACCGGTCGCGGAGACGGTATAACAGCTAAATAGAACAGTCAAACTGATAACTATTAGATTCAGCCAATAAAATTTGTTATAAATTACCGATAGTAAATAATACAAATATATCAGTAAGAGGCGTAACTATGTGTAGACATATTGTTTGCGCCTCTTTTGAGTTTTTATAAAGGCGTTGTCGCGTTTTCTGGTACGCTAAGTTTCAATTTACATATATTTTATAGTTAAAAATTTATTCTAGCATTGGTTTTAAGTCCGGCAAATTGGTTATAAGTATTCAAACAAGTATCTTACGGGCATTTAATTATAGTTTTTTCGTGTTTTTAGCAGCAAACGCTTGATAATTATTCGGCATAAAAATACCGTTGTTCGGTAAAATTTAAAATTCTACGGTATTTTGGTTGCATTTAGAATTAAAATATTATATAATGGAAACAAAATATAGGAGATTTCGTTTCCATTATGAAGACTAAAATTTTAGAAGTATCTGTATCAGGCTTGCAAAAAGACGGCTTGCGTTTTTCGGTTGATACAATTTCAAAAGAGCTGAGAATCTCAAAAAAAACTGTCTATAAATATTTCTCTTGTAAAGAAGACTTGGCTGTGGCGGTGTACGAAAAATTTTACGAAGATGCAGGCATAAGATACGATAGTATTCTTGCCGCAGAAAAGGGCAATAAGTTTATTGATTTGTTAAATTTGTATTATCAATCGTACTGTATGGTACGAGAAGACGTTTTTAATAAATTTGCGCTAAACGAAGTAATAAGAGATATCGCATTAAAAAAACACTTTGAAATAGAGCAAAAATTTGCAAGTGTTTTGCGAACAAATGATACGGCAGAAGTATTGTTTATTGTAAACAGCGTATTTGAAAAACTCAACGGACAGCCGCTGAGCGAACAAATAGCCGTAAAACTGGAGCGGTTGTTATGATAGTAGATATTTTAAGATTGTTTGCAATAATTAGTATTGCATTTGTAGTAGGCAAATTGGTTTCTAAAATAAAGTTACCTGCTATACTCGGCTGGTTGATAACAGGAATTGTGTTCGGACCGTATCTTGTGCAAATCGTTTCCTTAGAAATTACCGAAGCCGTGTGGTACAAAATATTTATTAAGGTTTTTGAATGTTTTGCCGGAGTAATGATAGGGCGCGAGATTGTTTTTAAAAGAATTGCAAAATCTGGCAAGCAAATTATCGGTATAACCGTAATACAGGCCTTAGGTACGTTTTTGTTTGTTACTCTTGTTTTTGCAATAACTTTTTTAATTGCAAAAATACCTGTTTATTTGGCGTTTGTGTTTGGAGGCATTGCTCTTGCAACGGCGCCTGCACCTGCGCTTTCTATTGTAAACGAATACCATACAGACGGACCGGTTACTAAAACACTGATACCGCTTGCCGCAATCGACGACGTTATAGGCGTTATTGTATTTTTCACTACTATATCCGTTATAGGTGCGGTAAAAGGCGGACAGTCTGCTTCGGCGCTTACTACTGTCGGAATGATATTTTTTCCTTTTGTTATCGGTATAGGATTAGGATCATTGACAGGACTTGTTTTGCGCAAAATAAAAAATGTTATAGGTTGCCTTGCTGTCTTTTTGACGGGGTTAGTATGCTGCATAGTTATAGGCGTCGTTGTAGATATTTTTTTATTTGAGTCTTTTGTGTTGAATTATTTGCTAATCGGTATGGCGTTTTCTGCCACAGTTGCAAATTTAATTGACGAAAGCAAACTGGAAAATATGATGAAGTTGTATGCCCCCGTGCTTAACCTTTCGCTTGTTATAGTAATAGTCAATTTGGGAATGCCGCTTGATTACAGACTGATTGCAGGCGCAGGAGTATTTACCGTTATATATATTTTGTCTAGAGGAATTGGCAAAGTAGGTTGCGCATTTTTAGGAGGTAAAATCACAAAAGCCGACCCGCGTGTTACAAAATGGCTCGGTTTTACACTGTTGCCGCATTCGGGCGTGTCGTTAGTTTTTACAGGGATAGCGGTAAGCACTTTTTCGACCATAGATGCGTCTTTGGCAACGGTTATTTCCGGCACAATAGTTGCGGCGGCGATTATCAACGAAATTATAGCGGTTATTCTTGCAAAAGTAGCATTTAAAAAAGCAGGAGAAATTACTTCCGATACCGATACAAAGCAAACGGACGTTGCAGAATAAAAACACTTTACAGCGTTTTAATAGGTTCGCGGTTAGTAATAGAGTACGCGGCTTTGCACACTTACGAAACGGTATATATTAACGCAGCCTTGCAGCATCAGACATTTATTGACTGTAAGTCAATCGGTAAGTATCGCTGTGCATCAAAAAGAGCGACAACAAAATAGTTTAATACTTAAAATTACGGAAGCATTTGTTATTCTATACAATCAAATTATTTAAACTAAAAAACGTTGAGGCAGACAAAATCTCAACGTTTTTTATAAGTTTTGCAAATCGAAAATAATATTATACGATTTATATAATGTCTTTTGATGACTTTTTGTGCGTAGATTTTTGTACTGTCGTTAAAAATCTTTCTTGCCGTCGTTTGCAATGTATGTCTGTAAAACCTGTTTTTTGCAAATATAATCTTTGTTAATATCCGAAGTTTGACAAAGTTCCTACGCTCACAATGTTCCAACCGTCTAATGTCAAATCTATAATACTTGTAAGATAGCCTATGTTATTAGCGGTATAATCTATATAAACTTTTTGAAATTGCATTATTTGGTATTTGCCCAGTCCGCCGTTGTAGACAGGCATAACAGTGTTTACGTCGGAAATATACACATTTTTATTTTCGCTTAAATCTGCAAAAGATGCATCTAAATAATAATTGTTGTTTAAATACTTTATCTGTACAAGATTATCTCTAAGTTCTGCCTTAGCAGTGTTTTTAAAATTTTCGCTGTCGTAAATTGTAATTTGTTTGCCGTTTTGCAAAGATATAACTTGACTGGAAGAATACGCGCCGCTTCCTCCGCTGTTGACCCAATAAAATATTTGGTTTAGTCCGTTGCCGATGAAATCTCCTAAAAATACGCTCGGTTCGTATCCGTAATTAACTGTCGGTACTATGCGGATTTCTTCGTCTCCTGTTTTGACTTTTATAGAAATGTTTTCTTTGAATTGGCTTTTGTTTTGAGTGCAGATATAAACCTGACTGACTTGTTGATTGTCAATCAAAAAACCGCTGCCTGCTAAAGAGCAGGTTGATAGTAGTGCCATTATACAAGGTAATACAAAATGAAATATTTTCATATTTTTATTTTGTATAATTTTTACGAAAATATCCTGTACAGTTATGTTTTAAGGTAAGTGCTAATTAATCATTATTTTTTAGCATACAAAAAATTTATATTAAATGTACACCAACTCATTATAAAATAATTTTTATTATTTTACATTAGTAGTTATTCGTAAAGACATTAACAAAAGTAGCCGTTTTCAAATTTTGATATGAAACAGAATGTTAGGGTAGTAAATATTATTTCTATTTTATTTAGTTAATCGTTATACAAACAATATAAATATTTAATCAAATATAAGTGTTCAAATTTTTTTGTCAGAATTCAACAGTTATGCAGTAACAGTATACGTATTTCTTTGGAGTATTAAATTTGATTACAAGTCAATTGATTAAATTTGACTATTATGGTATACTTCGATATTATTGCAAACAAAAGGTAATAAAAATGAAAAAAAGTATTTTACTGTTAATTGTTTTGGTATTTATATCAGTAACGTGTTTAAGTTTGTTCGCTTGCAATAAGCAAACGGATTATTCGACTGTAGATGGATTTATCGGTACTTTAAAAATGACTTGGAATGACGAGTTTGATGAAAATACATTGAAAAACTATTGGCAATGGAAAGACTCGGATACCACAAACGAAAATCAGATTTATTACAGTAAAGATTCATGCTTTATCGAAAGCGGCAATTTGATTGAGAGAATCAATTATCAGGAAAACGGCAAATGCGGTTCAGGTTGGTATCACGGTTCGATAGAAACGATGTATAATTTCAAACAAACTTACGGATATTTTGAATGTCGTGCGAAAGTTCCGTTGTTCCATGGCGGCTGGGGCGCTTTTTGGTTAATGCCTTACAATCAGTTTAGAGGCGATTATTTGAGCAGTAAACCGTTGGATGACCCCGAATATGTGGCTCCGGAAAAAAATCCAAATCTTAATACGGCGACAGACGGCGCCGAAATAGATATTTTTGAAGCGTGGTGGGGATACGATAAAAACGGGCACAATGCAAACAGCACAATACATTACGATTACGGAAAGTACCTAAAAAGTACAAGCAAACAAACGACTACCGAATCGGATATTTATGACGGTCAATTTCACACGTTCGGTCTCTTGTGGACAAAAAATGCGTACAGAATGTATATAGACGGTAAATTAACCGTAGAGTTTGACGATAAAGGATATGTCGACAAGAATAAAAAGTTTGTTTCACACAATATTATTTCGCAAGTTCCGGAATACTTAATTCTATCTACAGAACTTCGCGGAGGTTGGGCAGGAGATTTGGAATTAAACGACAAAAGTAAGAATTACGACTTTGTTGTGGATTATTTGAGAGCATATCAATTGCCAGAATATATGTAAAATATAGCACTGTAAAATGGCGTATTTATAAAAAAAAACGTCGATTAAATTGTAATAAATATTTGTGGTTAGGGGCTTTGACGGGTGCTATATTGGTTGGACTGATTTATTAAATTGGAGTGCTTTATTAAATAGGCGGCAATTTGGTGAAACAGAACATACGTTTTTAGACTAGTAAAGTCTGTTGCTAACATAACAAACCAAAAGAAAGCGTGTTTTTGCAATATTTTTTTTAAGAGCGGCGGTTTCGGTATATTAACAATAGATTGAAATGAAAAAAGGAGATTTATTTCTCCTTTTAAATTTGAGCTAAATTAGCGAATATATTGTTGGAGGATCCAAGGGAATTTGTCTGTTTGCAGAGCAACGGTAAGTGAAGCAAATCGGAACGCTACGTCATTTCAAACTGTCCGCATTACCTCAAAAAGCAAAGCGATGTAGAATAAGAAAACAATAAAAAAGGAACGCAAAACGATGCGTTCCTTTTGTTGACCCAAAGCAAGGCGCTATTTGGTGGAGCTAAGGGGATTTGAACCCCTGACCTCTTGACTGCCAGTCAAGCGCGCTAGCCAACTGCGCCATAGCCCCGTATATTAAATTTGCTGTGTTCACGCTGTGCGTACCGTTTTCTTTTCTGTCTGCGTGAGCGACGCAAGAATGCACACAATATATTGAAGAGAATAGATTCAAAAGGGTGGTGGACGATAAGGGAGTCGAACCCTCGACCTCTGCGTTGCGTGCAAGGAGTTGAAAACTCCGCCCCTCAGCGGAATTGCGAAGCAAAACGCGTGTTCGCAAGCGCAAGAGTGCTGCGTGAGCGACGCAAAAAGGCAATCAATATATTGAAGAGAATAGATTCAAAAGGGTGGTGGACGATAAGGGAGTCGAACCCTCGACCTCTGCGTTGCGAACGCAGCGCTCTACCAACTGAGCTAATCGCCCGTATTCAATTATTTTACATTTAAAACTAATTCTCGAAGCCGATTTTAAGCAGTAGCGTTGGTAGAGCACTGCGCGCTCTTCCGATCGCAAGTAAACTTGCTCTACGCTTTGGCTACAAAATCCGCACAGCGGATATTCGTTTGACGCGTCGCGCCAACTGAGCTAATCGCCCGTAATTTGCTGCTTATGTATTATATCAGTATTGTAAATTATTTGCAAGCAATTTTATTAAATTGCAAGGTTATTTTGCAAATGCAGATATATAACTTGCAAAAAAAATTATTTGTGATAAAATAGAATATATTATAATTGTTTGGAGCACCCGATGACAAATTTAAAGGCTTCGCGTTTAATAAAAACTCTTAGGATTGTGCTGACATTAGTATTATTGACGACGGTAATTCTAATCGCGTCTGCGTGCGCTCACAAAGATAATTTTGTTCTGCAAGAAGAGAGAGCGGCGACTTGCGAAAACAAGGGTTACAGATATTACGAATGCGAATGCGGTAAGCATTACTCGGAAGAAATTCCCGCATTAGGGCACAAAATCAAATACGAAGTTGAAGACGGCAGACATTATCAAAAATGTTTAAACGAAGGTTGTATTTACCAAACGGTTAAGACGGAGCATACTTATTCTGTCTTTATTGCGGAAGAAAGCCGCCGTCCGACCTGTACTGCCGACGGTCTCGAAGTAAAAGCGTGCGTATGCGGAGAAAAACAGCAAACAGTTTTGACTGCACAGCACAGTCTTGTTTACAAGCAAACTGCAACGGGACACAGGGCGGAATGTACGAATTGCGAATATAAGGCAGAGGAAGCCGAACACAGTTATTCGACGCTTGTTCAAAGTCAGCCGTCAACCTGTCAAAGCCAAGGTTTTGAAACAAAGTCGTGCGTGTGCGGCAAGCAGAATACGCAAATGCTGCCGCTAAGCGGCCACGATTATTCTAAATACGTAACCGACGGAAGTGAATATCATTGGCGTTTGTGCACGGTATGCAATCAAGAAATGGAAAATTCGCGTCTGCCTCACGTAACGGACGGAACAGTCGTTAAACATACTCCTGCCGACTGTCAGCATTATGCCGTGTGGACGTATCATTGTATAGAGTGTAATCAGGATATCGACTATCCCGATGAAGTATCGGGCTACGGCAAACACGACAACAAAGAGTTTGACGCCAAAGACCCGACAGAAACTGCCGACGGCAATATCAGATATTTTCAATGTCAGGTTTGCAACAGGTATTTTACAAGCAAGGAGGGTACCGAGTTAACGTGGGAGGAAATAGTTATTCCGCGCACTCTTACCTTTGTAGAAGATTATCGGCAACTGCTGGAAATCGGAAACAAAACTCCCGACGGCGAATACGCTTACGGAAAGTACCAATTTACATTTGAAGTGTTCGCTGTCGAAAACGGCTGTTTGTCATATTGTTACGAAGACGCAGCGGGCGAAGATATTTTGGAATTTTATGTCGATAATGCCGACGTCGACGTATCTATGGAAGGCTGTATTGCAACGGTAAATCTGCGTATTTATAAAAACGGCGACAACGTTGTTTACTATGCCGAACTTATAAACGTAGAGTATAAAGACCCTGTTGTAAAAGATAAATTTTCGTTGCGTTTTAGCGCGGTGCTAGAAAATAACGTCAATCAGGTAGGGCTTATAAAAGCCGTTGTTAATAGCGTCGACCAATACGATAACGACTATTATTACGACAACAAGTTCTTCCCAAATGTGTTAAATAAAAACGACGTTATACATTTTGAGTTGGAAGTATACGGCAATCAACTGCTAAAAAGTTTAGTAATAAACGGTAAATCGTATACGCTTACAAACGGCAGAACAGAAGATATCGAAGTTACCGAAGACATAGTTGCCGAGTTTACATACTCCTCCCAATATGTATTGCAACTTACCAAAATTAACAAAATAGATACGTCGCAATGGAATGCGCCCGTTCAGGTTGTCAATCCGTATCTTTCGTACGAGTACGATTATTCGGGCAGCCCTAACGACGACGGCAGACTGTACAAAGGCTCGATTACTCGGTTTTATTTGGATAATGCTTATATTACAAAGGTTAGTATAGAGTACGAAGATTATCAACTGACGGAGGTAGTAAAAAACACCGTCAAAGTCGGAAAGAAAAAGGACGGGTATCTTGAAACTTCAAAGCAATCTATAGATGCCGAAAATAAAGCGGAATTCAATTTTGCCAAATCTCAGGAATACGCATACTTTGAGTATAATGCCGATAACAGTCAGGCGCGCATCGTTTCGATTACAATTTATTACGAAACATACAATACCTTTGCAAACAAGTAAAACAAAAATTTGCAACGACGTAAAATTTACGTCGTTGTTTTTTGTAGTCAATCGGTTTTTTAAGCAAAAAGGAAATTTTGTAAGGCGTTGACACTGACGGCAAAATTTGGTATATTTTGTATATGAAGTGCGATTTACACATACATTCCAATTGTTCCGACGGGATATTTTCGCCCGAAAAGATAGTGGAAATAGCAAAGTTAAAAGGGCTTGACTGCATATCTTTGACCGACCACGATACGTTCGAGGGCGTTATGCGTGCAAAACGTCGTGCCGAAGAATTGCAAATCAAGTTTTTGATAGGCGCAGAACTGTCCAGCGTCGGCATTGCGGAAACACATATTTTGGCGTACAACGTCGATATAGATTTGCCCGAATGCCAACGCGATATGCAGGAAATTGCCGCTATGCGCGACAGGCGTAACGTTGCAATAGTGGAAAAACTTGCCGAGCACGGTATCGTTATCGACTTAGAAGAATTGAAAAAGCAAGGAACCGTAGGACGCGCGGTAATAGCGCGCGAAATTGTAAAGGCAGGCGTATGCCAAACAGTGCAGGAGGTATTTGACAGGTATCTTGGCGCAGGGCAATGCTGTTTTGTTCAGACGCGCAGGCTGACGCCTGTCGAAGCAATTCAATTCACTTTAAAATACGGCGGTATTCCCGTTTTGGCGCACCCCAAGCAACTCAGGCTTTCGCGCGGAGATTTTGAACGGTATCTCAAAACTCTGGTTTCGTCGGGGCTTGGTGGTATTGAAGTTAACTATTTTACACACAATATGTCTGAGCGTAATTATTACGGCAAATTGGCGAAAAAATACAAACTTGTTGCAACGGGCGGCAGTGATTACCACGATCACACGCACGGCGTTGAACTTGGAACAAAAAGTTTTTCGCCTAACGGCTACACTAGGACGATATTGGGAATATGAAAAAAATTTTACTTACAGTAATGTTTGCGCTCGCAGTTATTGCGGGCGTTTTTGTTTGTCAACCGGCTTATGCCGAGAGTTATTCGCCTTGGAATATTGACGTAACAATAACTTACAACGGCGATAGTTATGTATATAATCTGCAGGATAATATCGGTCAATTTCAAGGAGAATTTGAACAGCGCGGATTTTATCTCGGCAAGCGCGGCAAGGCGGAACTTTATCAAAACTTGGTAGACAGCGGTTTGCCTTCCGAAGCCGTTTGCGAGTATATGCTGCCGAATTTTTCTCAAATTACCGCTTGCTTTAAAAACGTTGTAAAAGAAAGGAAAGACGCAACTCTTTCTTTCGATAACAGCGGTTTTACTTACGTTAAGGGGCAGGACGGTGTCAGCATCGATTGCGAAAAACTGTTTTACGCTATGGTAAATACAGGCGGACGCAAAACGGTAATAAAGTTGCCGTTGCTTGTAGACAAAGCCGTCAGCGTTGCCGATTTAAAAAAGGTAACCGTTTTAAAAGGTAAGTTTACAACTTCCTATCCGTCAAGCGGAGCAAACCGCTGTTACAATATTGCGCGCGCAACAAACAGCATAGGCGGAATTACGATTGACGTAGGGGAAACATTTTCTTTTAATAACGTTGTCGGTCCGCGTAACGAACAAAACGGTTACAAACAGGCAAAAGTAATAATGGACGGGCTTTATACCGACGGCGTAGGCGGAGGCGTGTGTCAGGTTTCCACCACACTTTACAATGCTTTACTGCTTGCGAATTTTATTCCAAAGGCAAGTCAGCACAGTCTTGTATCGAGTTATGTAAAGGCGGGGTTTGACGCTATGGTCAGTTACGGCGTGGCAGATTTGACGTTCGTCAACGATACGGCGCATCCCGTTTATATCAAAGGCGAAATAAAAAACAAATCGGTAACTTTTTATATTTACGGCGAGTCTAACAAGTACCGCGTCGAGCGTGAAAACGAAGAACAGCGCGACAAGTTTTTGACAAAGGAAATAGTAGACAAGGTTAAATATCCCGAACTTGTTTATACTGACCAAACCAAAGTTGTAGTTGCGGGAAGCGACGGTGTTAAGACAAAATCTTACCTAAAATACTACGACGGAGATACTCTTGTAGAAACAAAACTTATAAGGACAAACAGTTACAAACGCGTAGACTGCATTATTGCGCGCGGCGAGTTGGAGCGGACGTCAGAAGAAAGCAATATATAATATCACAAGATTTATGCCCTTATTTTATTGCTTTATATCGTAAAATTTAGTATAATTGTACTGTATCGGATATGCAAAAACGGCGCGTTTTTTAAATGAAGTGTAACGCTACCGTCTTTTTTGCGTATTTGAGCGAGCAATAATTTGACATTCTAAGGAGAAAGGACAAATGACGCCAACTGATAAAGAGCGTAATTTAAACGAAGTGATGCGCACTATGCCTAACAGCGTAGAGGCGGAGCAAAATATACTGTTTTGTATTTTGCGTAATCAAGCCATACAGTTGGAAATTTTGTCTAAATTGGTAGCAGACGATTTTTATCAACCTAATCACGTTACGATATATGAAGCCATGAAGGAAATTGCCGCCCGTTCGCATAAAGTGGGCGAAGACAATATGGCAAATACAATCAACTTTGTAAGCGTGGTCGACTGTCTTAGACGTAACGGAAAACTTGCGCAGGTGGGCGATATAGACTATATTTTGCGTTTAAACGAACTTTTGCCTTCTGCCGCAAATTACGACGAATACCTTTCGATAGTAAAGCGTGCTTCTATGATGCGCAAACTGATAAATATCTGCGGAGAAATAGTAAGACGCGCATTTATATCCGACGACGTGGGCGACGTTATAACTTATGCGGAAGAAGAAATATTCCGTTTGTCGCAAAACGACGTCAATAACGGTTTGGTGCCTTTTTCGGATATTGTTGCCCGCACAATGGTAAAGATAAACCAACGTTATGTAAATCCCGACGATTGCCGCGGCATATTGACGGGTTTTAAACGCTTTGACGCAATGACAAACGGTTTGCACGGCGGCGAACTTATAGTTTTGGCGGCGCGCCCCGGTGTAGGTAAGTCTACTCTTGCAATGAATATTGCCGAAAACGTAGCCAAAAACGGCAAAACGGTAGCAATCTTCAGTTTGGAAATGTCTAACGAACAAATTGTAGAAAGAATGCTGTCGAGTATGTCTACGGTACCGCTGCAATATATTAAAAACGGACAGCTGCAAAACGGAGAAAGCGATATTGCAAGACTGCGTACCGCGCAGGAAACAATCAGTACCGCAATGAAAGTATACGGCAACGATTTTGCAAATATCCGCCCTTCGGAGATTGCTTCGCAATGCCGCAGATTAAAAGCGCAGCACGGTTTGGATATGATAGTAATCGACTATATCCAACTTATGAACAGCGATTCTAAGGACGCTAACCAAGGCAGACAAAACGAAGTAGCGGCTATTACCCGCAGTCTTAAACTTATTGCAAAAGATTTGAACGTTCCGGTAATTGCCCTTTCGCAATTAAAGCGCGATGCGGAAATACGGAATATCAAAGGCGAAAAAGCAGGCGGCGGCGAACCCGTTTTGTCCGACTTGCGCGAATCGGGCGCAATCGAGCAGGACGCCGACATAGTATTGTTTATCCACAAGGAACAGGACGCGCAGACGGGTTCGGCAAAGCACAGCCTTATTGTGGCAAAACACCGTAACGGCGAATTGGGCAATATCCCTATTTATATGCTGGGCAAAATCGTTCGCTTTGTAGATGACGACTACATTATCGAACACAGTATTAAGCCCGACGCCGAAGTTCAATCCAAACCGCAATATGACGACAATATAGAGTTGTCTGGCGGAGAAGAACAGGTGGATACTATCTTAGGCTTAGACGAAGAGGAAGAATAATGAGCGAATATAAAAATTTTATAGAAGATATAATCGATAACGATATTGCAAGCGGTAAAGTAAAGACGGTTTGCACTCGTTTTCCGCCCGAGCCTAACGGGTATCTTCATATCGGGCACGCCAAGAGTTTGTGCATAAACTTCGGTATGAAGGAAAAGTACAACGGAACGTGCAATCTGCGTTTTGACGATACCAATCCCTGCAAGGAAGACAAGGAATATGTCGAAAGCATAAAAAACGATATAACTTGGCTTGGGTTTAAATGGGATAAACTTTTGTATGCAAGCGACTATTTTGACGTTATGTTCGATTGCGCGGTTAAACTTATCAATAAGGGACTTGCGTACGTTTCGGACGAAACGGCGGAAGAAATACGCGTCCGCCGCGGAACGCTTACCGAGGCAGGCGTAAACAGTCCTTACCGTAACCGCACTGTAGAAGAAAATCTTAAATTGTTTTACGAAATGCGCGACGGCAAATACGGCGACGGCGAAAAAGTATTGCGAGCCAAAATAGATATGGCTTCGCCGAACGTCAATATGCGCGACCCCGTCATTTACCGTGTATTGCACGCAACCCATCATAACACGGGGGACAAGTGGTGTATTTATCCTATGTACGATTTTGCGCATCCTATCGAAGACGCGTATGAAGGAATAACCCATTCCATTTGTACGCTGGAATTTGAAGATCACCGTCCGTTATACGATTGGGTGGTAAAAAACTGCGATTTTCCAGCGCCGCTTCCGCAACAAATAGAATTTGCGCGTTTGAACATTACAAACACTATAATGTCTAAACGCTATCTTAAAAAACTTGTAGACGAAGGCAAAGTTATGGGCTGGGACGACCCCCGTATGCCTACTCTTTCGGGGTTGAGACGTCGCGGCTATCCTGCGGCGGCATTGCGTGATTTTTGCGAGCGCATCGGTGTGGCTAAGGCGAACAGCGAAGTGGAAGAAGGATATTTGCAAGCGTGCGTGCGCGAAGAACTTAACCGTACTGCAAACCGCGTAATGGCTGTATTCGACCCTTTAAAAGTAACCCTTACAAATTACGACGGCAGTGAAGAACTGTCTGTGGAAGACAATCCAAACGCCGAAAACGTAACGTATAGAAGCGTACCGTTTTCTAAAACGCTGTATATAGATAGATCTGACTTCGCGCTTGTTCCGCCGCCAAAGTACTACCGTTTAAAGCCTGACGGATATGTAAGACTTAAAGGCGCGTACATTATCCATTGCGACGAAGCCGTATTGGGCGACGACGGAGAGGTTAAAGAACTGCGTTGTTCGGTTGTTTTAAACAGTAAGTCGGGCAGCGATGAAAGCGGAATAAAGGTCAAAGGCGTAATACAGTGGGTAGACGCCGAAACTTGTATCGACGTTACTGTAAGAAAGTTACAAAGTTTGCTTACCGACGTTGTAGACGGTATAACCGATTTTAACGAGCGTTACAATTACGACAGTATGAAAGTAGTAAACTGTAAAGCGGAAAAAAGTCTGCAATCTGCCAAAGTCGAGGATAAATTCCAGTTTATGCGCGTAGGATACTATGTTTTGGACAAGGATTCTTGCGGAAATAAACTTGTATTTAATGAAATTGTAGGCTTAAAAGACAGTTTTAACGCAAATAAGTAAAGCGAACGCCTGTGCTTTTTGGCATTGACAAAATTTATATGATAGTATATAATTTAAGTTGTAGGTTTTAACTTTTGGGTGAATACGATGAAAGTATGCAAAAATTGCGGAGAGATAAACACCGGAGATTCGACATATTGTTGTAATTGCGGTTATACTAACTTCATATATCAACAAGAGACGGTTTGCCAAAATTGCGGCGAAGTAAACGATAAATCGTATACTCACTGTATCAATTGCGGCGCTACTCTTGCTGTGGACGTTAGCGAAGACTACAATCCTGCGCCCAGTATTGCCGAAACTGACGATATAGTTTTAGAGCCGGTTGATGCGGTAAACGAAATAAGCAATTCGTACGGAAACGTTGTTATGACGCCGTCCGAGACAGCAAAGTGTCCTTCTTGCGGAGCGGTAATTCCGTTGACGGCAATATTCTGCAACAAGTGCGGAGCAAGCGTTGCCGATTTGCACGATCACCGTGTGGTACAACGCAAAGTTTGTCCGCATTGCGGCAGACCCAACTCGTTAGAATCGCATTATTGTTCGTACTGTTACTGTTCGCTTGCCGATTCGGAAACGGAAGAAATGCAGGTTGTTCACGAAAGCCAACACTTGGGCGAGGTAACGGTGAGACAGGCGTTTTTGGAGAATTTCGACGGTAAAAAGTTAATATGTCCTAACTGCGGTACGCTAAATAATAGGGAAGAACCTTTTTGCGTAAACTGCGGTTTAAAATTAGAAGTGGACGAGCCGAAATCTTATTGTCCAAACTGCGGCGCAGAGAATGCGATTGACAGTACTTTCTGTACTAAGTGTAGATGGTCGTTTAACCATACTGCCCCCGATTCGGTGGAACAATGGGTTTGTAAAGAGTGTGGTTTTGCAAACGATAAAGATGATAAATTTTGTTCTAAATGTGGTAAAAAGAGAAAAAAATAAGGAGATATCTTATGACTTCTAACAGTTTCAATATCTGTCCGCGTTGCGGTAATTCCAATTCTCTGAACGCAAAGTATTGTTCGAGATGCGGTGCGCAGCTGAAAGTGCCCGAAGAAGCAGTAGTTTGTCCGAAGTGCCATACGCGTAATTCGTCTTTGGCTAATTTCTGCCGTAATTGCGGCGCAACATTGAAAGTAGGCGCACAAACTAAAATTTGTCCCAGATGCGGTAAGGAAATTAACGCGGACGACAATATTTGCGCTTGCGGATATTCGTTTGTAACTTTGCAGCAAACAGAGCCTAAACGCGTCAATGTTGAGTCTACCAACAAAAAGGATAAGAAACGCGATAAAAAGCATCAAGAGCAACTGCCTGTTGTTCAACAACAACAGGCAACAAATTCATCCAAAAAGAAAAAGCCCGTATACAGTAAAAAAGGCGGTAGGGGTTTTGCGATTTTTGCGATGTTGTTGCTCGCGGTATTTTGCTATTTGGTTATAGCTCCGGCAACCGCGCGTCCTGCATTTTTGGTAAAATTCGACAAGGGCTTTTATAACTATGTCGAAGATTCGAGCGGCGAAGCTACACCTCCCGCGGCAGACGACGGAACGGATGTAACAACGCCCGATGACGGAACAACAACCGATCCTTCCGGTAGCGGTGAAGATACTGATCCCACTCCTCCGACAGGAAGCGGAAACGAAGGTGAAGGCGGAGATACAGAACCTACTCCTCCGACCGGTGGAACCGAAGGAGACGGATCCGGCGATAACACGGGAGACAATACCGGAGGCAACGAAAACACGAGCGGCGATACACATTATATGTACGGTTACAGTTGCATTGCCGAAATCATTCGCGTTGCTAAGGAATTTAAAGCTAATCCCGATCTCGTAAACGCTCAAATGTTCAGTTATATTATGGAATCTGTCGGCTCGGCAATATTCTTTATGATTGCATTGGTAGCATTGTTTATCATCACTGCGGCATTCCATTTAGTAGTTTGCATTATCCGTATTATATCGCAAAGACGTTCTAAGAATATGAACATATTGTTCTTGATACTTGCGATTGTAACTACTTTGCTTGTTACGGTTATGGTATGTTCTAAATACTTGCCCGAAAGCAACGAAACGTTTGCTACAATTAAAGAATTCTTTACTCCGTTGCATGACGGACACGCAGGAAGTTACGGTTACGCGCTGTTTGTAATTCCCGTTTATTACTGGGTATTCTGGCTGTATTCTTGTTTGGCAAAAGCAAAGAAACTTAAAGAAAAAACGGCTTAACTTGACAGCGTTTATCTGACAAAATTATATGAACAACCGAAAGACCGCTTTGTTAAAAATCGGTCTTTCGTATCGTTAAACGCCCAATAACAATAGCAGCAAAATCATAGTTCGTTGTTAAATTGTAAAACTAACGGTGCAAGTCGGCTTGCAATGTTTAAACAGTATTAAAACCCCGTGTTATTCGTAATTTTGGCAAGGTCAAACGTTTGTGCGCCGAAATTTTGCTTTTTGCTTGTTTACGGACAAGAGAATAATCTTTAATAGCAGGAATGTAAAACGCACAGTTTGCGGTTAAAACATATCAAGTTAGATTGATATAAAAATAATATTGATACACAAGGAAATAAAAGAATGAAAATTACTTCTCAATACTTAAGAGAAAAATATTTAGGCTTTTTTAAAGAGCGCGGACACGCAGTAATCAAGTCGGCGAGTCTTATCCCCGAAAACGATCCGTCAGTTTTGTTTACTACTGCGGGAATGCATCCGTTGATACCTTATTTGCTAGGAGCAAAACACCCTAACGGAACGCGCCTTTGCGACGTGCAGAAGTGCGTCAGAACAGGCGATATAGAAGAAGTCGGTGATGACTCTCACCTTACTTTTTTTGAAATGTTAGGAAACTGGTCGCTAGGGGATTACTTTAACGAGCAGTCGATAAAATGGAGTTACGAATTTTTGACGGGAAAAGATTATTTAGGCTTGGACGTCAACCGCTTGTCGGTAACTGTTTTTGCCGGCGATGATGACGCAAAACGCGACGTCGATTCGGCAAGAGTTTGGGAGGAATGCGGTATTCCCAAAGAGCGTATCTTTTATCTTCCGAAGGCTAACAACTGGTGGATAGCAGGCACAACGGGACCTTGCGGACCCGATACGGAAATCTTCTGGGATACGGGCAAACCTGCGTGCTCCGAGCATTGCGATCCTAGTTGCGACTGCGGTAAGTACTTGGAAATATGGAATAACGTATTTATGCAGTTTAACCGTCAGGCAGACGGTACATATCTGCCGCTTGCTCAGAAAAACGTCGATACCGGTATGGGACTTGAGCGTACCGTATGCGTTTTAAACGGAATGAAATCGGTATACGATATAGACTTGTTTCAAGACGCGTTGGCAAAAATCGAAAAACTTTCGGGCAAAACTTACGGACAGGACGACGTTACGACAAAGGCAATGCGTATAATCGCCGACCATATCCGCACGTCAACGTTTCTTCTCGGCGACCCCGTTGGCGTTACTCCTAGTAACGTAGACCAAGGTTACGTTTTGCGCCGTTTGATTCGTCGGGCTGTACGAAAGGCAAATTCGCTCGGAATGCCTAAGGGAAGCATAGTTGAAATTGCGAAAGTGTATATAGAAGTATACAAAACCGCCTATCCCGAATTGACGGAGAATTCCGCAAAAATTATAGACGAACTTAACAAGGAAGAAGAAAAATTTACAAAGACGCTTGTTGCGGGCGAAAAAGAATTTTTTAAAGTTATCTCGCATATTCCGACCAAAACGGTATCGGGCGGAACGGCATTTAAACTGTACGACACATTCGGTTTCCCTGTGGAGATGACGGTGGAACTTGCCCAAGAAAACGGATATACCGTTGACGTAGAAGGCTTTAAACAGAAGTTTGCCGAACATCAGGCAAAGTCTCACGCAGGCAGCGAACAGCGTTTTAAAGGCGGTATGGCTGAAGGCGGCGGAGTGGAAACTACCCATCTGCATACGGCAACGCACTTGTTGCAAGCGGCATTGCGCAGAGTGTTAGGCGACGAAGTTAAACAAAAGGGTAGTAATATAACTCCCGAACGTCTGCGTTTCGATTTCAGTTTTTCACGTCCTATGACGGCGGATGAGATTGCCGAGACCGAACGTCTTGTAAACGAAGCGATTGCGCGCAAACTGCCTGTTACTTGCGAAGAATTACCGATAGAGGAAGCGCGCAAGACGGGTGCAATAGGACTTTTCGGCGACAGATACGGCGAAGTGGTAAAAGTATACACAATGGGCGATTTCAGCAAGGAAATTTGCGGAGGGCCTCACGCCGAGAATACGGGAGAATTGGGGCGGTTTGTTATTACAAAGGAACAGTCTTCGTCATCGGGAGTACGCCGTATAAAGGCGGAGTTGAAAAAAGACTAATCATTTTGACTTATGCCACAAGTTAAAAACTTTTGTAAATATACAATGTTTCTAAAACTGTAATTCAAAATTTTTTAACTTTAAAGTATGTTCGATTAAGTAGTCAGTTTTAATGTGTATTAAGTTAGTTGCGCTAACGTAATACACATTTTTTCTTTAAACAAACAATTTATAGCGTTGAGTCCTTTTTCTGTTAGACGTGAAAAAAACTATAAATTTCATTTAAGTCATCGTAATACCGATTTTATAGTAAAATGCCGCGGTAAATATTGACTGTTATTATAGGGTATGGTAAAATATTATTGTAAAGCGGTTAACAGCGTCCGCATGGGGGAGTAGTTTTGCGCGTAAGCGTTACTCTGTATCGTCAACACAGTTTGAAATACAACTCGGTAAGAGATTAAAAACAAGACTCAGGCAAATTTTTGCAGGAGTCTTATTGTTTGCCCAAAAATTCGATTTGATTGAAGCATTTTTAACGTAATTTGTATTGTTAATCACGGACAGACTTGGATTATTGCAAACAAAATGTGTATTATTAGGAGATAAATATGAAAAACACAGTATTTTTAGTTGTTTCGGCGGTAGTCTATATTTCGGCAATTGTTTTAATTGCTCTTAAAATTAGAGATATTGTTAAATATCCGGATAAATATAAACACGAAGAATTAGTGGCGCAGGGAGATAAGCTTGTAGCGACTAAAAAATACCACATACCTTTCAAGTCGCTCAGTCATCAATACGGTACGGTTGGTTTGTTGTTTACTTTAATTCTTACCGCTATTGAAGCGTTAGTTTTATACGGATTGCAAAGATGGATATTTGTAAACGGAAGCGTTATTAAGTTCGGAACAAGTGTTATAGGTGTAATTTGTTTGTTTTTTCTGAATATTTTTATCGGAATGAACGTTATACCGCTTGCAATTAAAAAGCCGTTTTTCGAAGTATCGACGCGTGATTTATTTAACGTAACAGGGCGCAACGAAACATATAAACGTACTTATATTCTCCTATTGATTACTTTTATTATCGTATTTCCGTTTACAATTCTAGGCACTAATAATTATGCTTACTATAACGAAAACGGTATAACGTATTCTAAGTTTTTTCAGTTAAACGAAACTAGTATCGACTATAACGACATAGAAACAGTCAAGGTCAATATTCATCACGACAATAGCGGCAACGTTGACGTCTTCGAGTATATAATAATTTATGACGGCAAGGAAGTAAATTTAAACAATCCTAATACGTCTGTTAAAGGATTTACGGAAGAAGTATTTGAAATTCACAAATATATTGAAAGTAAAGGCAGTTCTGCAATAGAAATAACTCCGCTTAATACAGTCGATTGCGAATATATTGCCGATAAACTCAATGACCGACAAAGACAAATAGTAAACTATATTTTTGAAGGCTTTCATAATGGTTAATCGTACAGTGTAAAGGACGACAAGAAAAATGTGTATTCGCTTAATGGTGGAACAAAGTTGAGTAAATTTTAAAATAAAGACTTGGCGCTTGTTCATACACACGCAATGCTTGAATTTAAGATTGCAGTTGGCGACAGACAAGTTTCGTTGCGAAAGGACCACAATAAAACATTATCTTCGCTGAACGGTTTCTCTGAAACTTTTATGGTAAAAACCTATAAAAAATCTGCGTTTCCAAATTATACGGAAACGCAGATTAAGATTTATCCGTTTTGTTTAATTATTTAACTTGCGCCAATATCTCTTGCGCTTGTTTTTCAAGATTGCTTTTTAAATTTTCATCGTTAATAAAGCAAGTGTTCGCGTGAACGTTTTCGATTGAAAATCTCATTACAGTTTTAAGTAAACTTATGCCTATTTCGCAATCGGACACAATGTATTTAGACAAATTAGGCAATACCCGGCTTTCGGCGCGCTTGGCTATATCCGAGCACAGGCGCATAACGTCCAACGGAACAAGCGTTGCCTTGTGAAATTCTTTTTGCAGTGCGTTTGTGCGCGATTTTATTTCGTCATCGGTTGTTTTGGGTAATTTGCGGGCGTCTACAATGCGCTGATATGCCGTTGCGTCGTCGTTGGACAGTTTGTATAGGCACGCTCTTGCTCGGTTGCAGGCGTTTAATTCACGGGTTAAATAACCGTATTTTTCGTCGTCTTTCGATAATTTTTCTACGGTTACGTTTATTGACATTTCGACAAGCGCGCAAGCGGTAGCGCCGACAAGAGCCAACGCGCTTCCGCCGCCGGGTGCAGGGGCTTTGCTCGATAATATCTCGCAATATTGTTCGACTGTCATTTTTTCAAACATAATTTTCTCCTTTGTTTAGTAATGAAATTTTAAAATTCTCAAAGCATTGTGCGTGTGATTGATGGTGCCGTACCGATTCATTATTATAACCGACAAGCGATGATTGTAAAATGCACATTGTTTATATCTCGCCGTGTCGAGAAGTTAATGACTGTAAATTTTAACGAGAGGCAAATAATTTATCTATAAAAACTCGCTTATTTTTATTATCAAATTCAATACGACAGTTTGGCGATTATGTATTGTTAAACGTATTTTTATAGCTATATGCTATGCGTTTATAGGATAAAGTATTTATTATTTATTTCTTCTTTTATTATACACATTATCGGTATGTCGGTCAATGTCTAAACGTTTTAGCACAGTAAATTTTTTTATCGCAGTTTTGCCGAATAATGTCAAAATATAATTTTTTGAAAAAATCGGTATAAACATTTGACACAACGGGCATATAGTGGTATATTAGAAGCATAAATTAGCAGTCGATAGTCAAGAGTGCTAACACTCAATAAAAAACGTTGATAGGTAAACGACAAATGTTATCCGACAGAAAGAAAAAAATACTGTGCGCGGTAGTGGACGGTTATATAGACAAGGCTACGCCGGTGAGCAGTAAAGATATTCAGCAGGAATACCTTACGGAATGTTCTTCGGCTACTATCCGTAACGAGTTGTCGGCTCTCGAGAGTATGGGGTATTTGATTCAGCCGCACGTATCGGCAGGCCGTATTCCGTCGGAAAAGGCATTCCGCTTTTATGTAAACGAACTTGCTTACGACTACAATTTAACCGTTGCCGAAGTCGAACAAATCGAACGTCATTTCAGCCGCAAGATAAGCACTCTTGAAGACGTTATGACGGCGGTAACGCGGATAATATCCGATATAACTAACTACACGGCTGTAGTTGTTAAGGAGGATATGTCGGATACGATAACGGCTATAAAACTGTTGGATTTGTCTAACGGCAAAATGCTGGTTGTAATAGTTACCGATTCGCGTGTACTTAAGGACGGAATGTTGGATATTCCCGACGACTTTAACGGGCAAATGGTTATGCAGGCAGAGCGTTGGCTCAACAAACTGTTTGTCGGCAAACACGTTTCGGAATTTATAAATTTCAACTATCCGTACGCACTGGTAAACGACGAATTCTCTCAATTTAACGCGTTGTTTAAAAAGATTATCGACGTATTAAAAAAGCAATCTCTGTTTGGCGGAATGGACGTTGAAACTTACGGCGAAAGTAAGATTTTGCAGCATAGCGAATACTACGACGCACGTTCGGCGCAAAAGTTTTTGACGGAGATAGAGGACAAAGAAAAAATTGCCGAAATGTTTACTTACGACGGCGGCGAAAACGGCAGTGTTACGATTAAGATAGGCGCAAACGATTCTGCGCCCGACGGGTGCTCGGTGGTGTCTACCCGTGTGAGTCTAGGCGAAAATATCAGCGGGTCAATCGGCGTAATAGGACCTATGCGTATGAATTATAAAAAGGTATTGTCGGTACTGGATAAGATAAGCGAAATCGTTATTGATTTGATTGGTAAGGAGAATAAATGAAAAAGGAAACTAAAAGCAAAGCACCCGAAACGGAAGTAAAGGAAGAACAGCCTGCGCTTACCGAAATGGAACAGGCTTTGACGGAAGAAAACGAAAAACTGATTGCCGAAAACGAAAAGTTGACGGAAGAAAACAAATCTTTAAAAAAGACGTGCAACAGACTGCAAAGTTCAGCCGATAAGTCGGATACTTATTTGAACCAACTTGTTGCAATGAAAAACGACTTCGAAAGTTACAAGCGTCGTATGAAATTTAACGGCGAACAAGCCAAAAGCGAAGGCATACAGGCGGTTTTGTCTAAGTTGATTGCCGTTCTGGATACGTTTGACATTGCCGCAAAACACTTAGACGGAGACAATCTAAAAGCGTTTACAATGGTGCAATCTCAGTTTGAGCAGATTTTGGCAGACTTTAACGTTGTTAAAATGGAAGTAATGGGGCAACCTTTCGATCCGCTCAAAATGAATGCTTTGTCAAAAATGGACTACGGCGAAGACAAGAAAGACCTAGTTGTAGAAGTTTATAAAAACGGTTACGAACTTGACGGTAAAGTGTTGCGTTATGCCGAAGTAATCGTAGGGTGTTAACGGCGCATAAACGGCGTAATACTGCGTTAAACTTACGTTTTTGCTAAGTCGCGTACGTTTTAGTACGCTCCTGTCGCGAAATTCGCGTTTGCCTTGTCTTACTTGTTTCTTCGCCGTTAACACGGGTTAAAGCGAAAAAAAAACGATTTTGGACAAAACGGACGTAATAGCGTATAAACGGCGTTAAACTTTCGTTTTTTGCCGGTTGCGTACGCAACATACAACAATTTACAATCAATTCTGTTTGCCGAATTACGGCAGACGGGCAAAATACAAAAATACATCTAAAAAGGAGATATAGATCATGGGAAAAATTATAGGTATTGACCTTGGTACGACTAACAGTTGCGTAGCGGTTTTGGAAGGCGGCGAACCCGTCGTTATAACTAACGCAGAAGGTAACAGAACTACCCCTTCGGTAGTTGGCTTTGCAAAGGACGGCGAACGTCTTGTAGGACAGGTAGCTAAACGTCAGGCGGTAGTAAACGCCGATAAAACCGTGCTTTCTATCAAGCGCGAAATGGGTACGAATTATACTGTCGATATTGACGGCAAAAAATATTCTCCGCAGGAAATTTCAGCGATTATTCTTTCAAAATTGAGAGCCGATGCCGAAGCGTATCTCGGCGAAAAAGTAACTCAAGCGGTAATTACAGTTCCCGCATACTTTTCGGACGCACAGCGTCAGGCAACAAAGGACGCAGGCAAAATAGCAGGTCTCGAAGTTTTGCGTATTATAAACGAGCCTACGGCGGCGGCGCTTGCTTACGGACTTGACAAAGGCGAAAACAAAAACCAAAAAATTCTTATTTACGACCTCGGCGGCGGTACGTTCGACGTTTCTATTTTGGAAATCGGCGACGGCGTATTTGAAGTTTTGGCTACTAACGGTAATAACCGTTTGGGCGGCGACGATATCGACAAAGTAGTTATGGATTACATTATCGCAGAATTTAAGAAAACCAGCGGTATAGATCTTTCCAACGACAAACAGGCTCTGCAACGTTTAAAGGAAGCGGCTGAAAAGGCAAAGATTGAACTTTCCGCAACGCTTAAAACAACGGTTTCTTTGCCGTTTATCACAGCGGACGCAACAGGTCCTAAGCATTTGGAAGTAGAAATTACGCGCGCTAAGTTCGAAAGCCTTATTGACGGTATTATCAAAAAGACAATCGAACCGATGAAAAAGGCTATGGCTGACGCAGGCGTTACGAATAACGACCTTAACCGCGTAATCTTGGTAGGCGGTTCAACCCGAATTCCCGCCGTTGTAGAAGCCGTTAAAAATTACAGCGGCAAAGAGCCTTACAAAGGAATTAACCCTGACGAATGCGTTGCTATCGGCGCGGCAATTCAAGGCGGCGTTTTGGGCGGCGAAGTCAAAGACGTGCTTTTGTTAGACGTTACTCCGTTGTCGCTCGGTATCGAAGTTTTGGGCGGCGTTATGGCAAAACTTATCGAACGCAATACGACAATTCCTACAAGTAAATCTCAGGTATTCTCTACTGCGGCAGACAATCAAACAAGCGTTGATATTCACGTTTTGCAAGGCGAACGCGAAATGGCGGCAGATAACAAGACTCTCGGTCGTTTCTCTTTGACGGGAATTGCTCCCGCTCCGCGCGGAATTCCGCAGATTGAAGTTAAATTCGATATTGACGCTAACGGTATCGTACACGTTACGGCAAAAGACCTCGGGACCCAAAAGGAACAGTCCGTTACTATTACTTCGTCCACAAACCTTTCGGACGCGGATATCGACAAGGCTGTTAAGGATGCGGAAAAGTATGCCGAAGAAGACAAAAAACGCCGTGAAGCGGTAGAAGCGCGCAACGGACTTGACCAAATGATTTTGTCGTTAGAGCAATTTATCCGCGAAAGCGGCGACAAACTCGAGTCGGCAGATAAGGAACATCTCGAAGAAGACATAAAAAAGGGTAAGGAAGTACTTGACAAGAAAGACGTTACTACCGACGAACTCAAAGCCGAAACGGACAGAATAGCGCAGAGTTCTGCGGCAATCTTCCAAAAGTTCTATCAAGCGGCTCAGCAAAGCGCGCAGCAACAGGACGGCAGTGAAGTTAAGTATGACGTTGCTGACGAAGATAAGAAATAGTTTGTAGAATTATTGTAATTACCGTCGGTAATGCGTACAAACTAAATAAAATGTTGAAAGTTATCGCAAAGTCTTGCTAATTTACTAGCAAGGCTTTCGCGAGTAATAAGAGGAAAAAATGCCAAAAAAAGATTACTACAAAACGCTGGGCGTTGATAAAAACGCAAGCGCAGACGAAATTAAATCGGCTTACCGTAAACTTGCAAAACAGTACCATCCCGATTTGCATCCGGGGGATAACGCCGCCGCCGAAAAGTTTAAAGAAATAAACGAAGCCTATTCGGTAGTGGGAGATCCCGACAAGCGCGGCAAATACGACCGCGGCGAAATGGATATGGGCGCAGGCGGTGCAGGATATAACCCGTTTGGCGGCGGAGGTTTTTCCGCGAGCGGATTTGACGATATTTTTGATATGTTCAGCGGCGCGTTCGGTTTCGGCGGTTCGTCGTCAAGGCGCAGGTCTCAGCAGTTTTCTGTAGGCTCGGATATTACATATACCGTCGAACTTACGTTTATGGAATCTGTTTTAGGCTGTAAAAAGCCTATCAATTTTACCCGTATCGAAAGATGCCCCTCTTGCGGCGGCAGCGGCGCAAAGGACGACAGGAGTCTTAAAACCTGCGATAAGTGCGGCGGTTCGGGACAGGTAAGACAAGTTCACAATACGATTTTCGGACAGCAAATTACTGTCGGTCCATGCGATAAGTGCGGCGGTTCGGGTAAGATTGTTACCGACCCTTGTAAATCGTGCGGCGGTAAAGGCGTTGTGAAGAAAAACAAAGTTATAAACGTTACAATACCGGCAGGCGTCGAAAACGGCGCGGTACTGCAACTTGCAGGGGAAGGAAATGCGCCCAAGGGTAAAGGCGGACGTTCGGGCAACTTGCTTTTGGTTATGTCTGTTAAGTCAAGCAAACTGTTTAAGCGAGAAAATTACGATTTGTATGTAACCGTTCCCGTCAGTTTTTTAACTGCAACCTGCGGAGGAGAAATAGAAATCCCGTCTCCAGACGGAGTATTTATTCACAAACTAGCAGAGGGAACTGCCAACGGCGAAACATTGCGGTTTAGGGGCAAAGGTATCCGTACTGCAAGAGGTTTGACGGGCGACTTGTATGTAACAATCAGCGTAGAAGTACCCAGAAATATCAGCCGTTCGCAGCGGCGCGCGCTCGAAGACTTTGAACGCGATTGCTCAATGAAAAACTACTCCAAAAAGAAAGAATACCTTGACGAAGTAGCAAAACTGTACAATAAATAACACAAATACCGTTTCGGCAAAAACCGAAACGGTATTTCTAATTGTCGGTTTTTGCTGAGCAGCGAGATATTGTTAGGATATTGCTAAGAGTAAGCAATTTTATTTGTATATTGATTTAGCATTGAGATTATGATATACTATCCCTACACATATTCAATAAGAGTTTTATTGTGTTTTGTCGTAAAGGGTAAGTTACAAAAAATAAAGTTATATTTACAAATCCAGTCTTTCAATAATACTATTTTTTTACTGAATAGATGGACAATGTTCATTTTCTATAAGTAGAGATAATGCAGGAGGTAAAAAAATGGTGGACTTGAAATGTAAAAGGAATAGAATTGCTAGTATGATAATTGCGGTATGTATACTTCTTTCACTAACAATCGGGATTGCTTCATATAATGCGGTGAAAGCGTCGGCGCAAGTTTCTGAAAGCGCTTTTGCTGAAATGCAATCAATGATAGAGTGTACAGCATCGGAAGAGAATGTCGATATGCTTGGAGCAGAATACTTTGTTGATGAAGTGTTTTATTCTAACGAACAGTGGGCAGGATATGTTATTGATTTTGCTGCCGACAGTATACATGGGTACGCGATTTTCTTCTATATGGATGAAAACTATAAATTAGTTGAAATCAGTTTTAACGAAGCGTCGGCATTTTACGGCAAAGACGGAATGTTTATTTGTCCGTCGCTGGGATATTACATAATAAAAAAAGGTAATAATTACTACGATGCCGAAACAATGACCGTTTTAACGGATTATAAGCCTGCTGAATTCCCGACATATTCGGCGGCGTGCGGCACAGGAAAGCGCGAAGACTATGTGAAGAATATCGAGTGCAAAGACTTTTACAGTCTTAGTTACGAAATTAAAGATTTTTCTTGTGCGTATAGTAGTACTGTTAATACTCACGAATACAATTGCGCTAATGTTGCGGGTGTTATTATGCTTAACTACTGGAACAAGTATTATAATAATCAACTTCTGAAAATTGATCGGGATTCATTGTATCCTAATGGAGATATGAATGGAAACACATCAGTAATTTACGGCAATATCTTCTATGATTATATGAACACCAACTGGTTTTTCGGAGTGGGCGGAACTATCCCGACAGACGGATACAAAGGTTTTGAAAAACTGATCAAGGAAAAGGGATATAAGGTAGAAAGAAAAACGGGATTATCCTACTATGAAATGCGGCAAAGTATCGACGCAGGTATACCCGTCTTTATTACCTGTTCAACGTATTATTTTGCCGATACGCTTCCCGATGATCAACCCGACAAAAAAACATTAGGATATTATAATTTTACCGTCAATTATATTAGGCATTATGGATCGGCTCATACATTTGTAGGGTTTGGTTACAGATATTTTAATTATCACAACAAAAGCGACCAACTTTATTACGAACTGTTTTTAAAAGTTGCAGATGGGGACGGTGCGGCAAAATATTTTAACTTCGATATGAGCAAAATTAAAAGTTCTGCTAGCATAAGAGTGTATAAATGAGGAAGTGTATGAAAAGAAAATTTTTGGTAATACCGTTATTTCTAGCGTTGTTGCTTTATTTGACATCTTGCGATTACGGCTTCGGTTTTGTTGATGCTATCGAACTAGTTAAGCAAAAGTATAATGCGGAAGAGGTATACTCAGTATGTCATATCAACGCTAAAAAAGTTTACGATAAACAAAGCGGTAAATTATTGGAAAAGTTTTATGATCCTTATTTTATCGTATGTACTTGTCAAGGACAGGAAAAATATTATGTAGTAGAAGATTATAACGATCATCGGTCGTTGGAAGTGGAATGGATATTTGATACGCCGTTTTTAACTATCATCGAAAAATTAAATTCTGTTATCAAGAACGGAATAGTGAAAAATGAAGACTGGGTATACCCGTATTATACTTATGTAACTGCAGACATAGATACGATAAGGACGTTTTATATAGAAAATATCGACAACTATACTCTTGACGAGAATGCTCCGTTTATGTTGCAAATAAACGATTATGTATTTATTCAGCAAGACGGGCAAATGATATGTTTTTCTCTGAAATACGGAGAAGCGAACATCGAAATAAAATTGTAACTGTTGAATAAATAGTAAGAATAAATATGCAAACAGATAACGTTTACGATGTTGTAGATATTTTAATAATCATAACAAGAGCGACCAACTTTTCTACGAACTGTTTTTAAAAGTTGCCGACGGAGACGATTTATCAAAATATTGTAACTTCGATATGAGTAAGATTAAAAGTTCTGCAAGCATAAGAGTGTATAAACGAGGAAATGTATGAAAAGAAAATTTTTTATAATACCGTTGTTAATAGCGTTGCTGTTTTGTTTGGCTTCCTGTGATTACGACTTTAGTATAAATAAAGCCATAGAATTAGTACAACGACAATACGGCATTGAAAAAGTATTTTCGGTTTGTAACATAGATGAGAAAAAAGTGTCGATAAAAGAAAATAATAAAGAATCCTTGAAGAAGTTTAAGCAACCTTATTTCTTAATAGGAATATATGAAGGAAAGGAAAAGTTTTATATTGTAGACAAATATAACGACCATCCTTCTTTAGAAGTAGAATGGATATTCGATACTCCGTTTTTCACTATAATAGACAGGCTAAACGCCGTCAAATCTAATGCAATAACAGAATATAAGGATAAGAATGATTTTTGGATGCCTTATTATACTTATATCACTGCGGACATAGAAACGATAAGTACGTTTTATATAGAAAATATCGACAACTATACTCTTGACGAGAATGCTCCGTTTATGCTGCAAATAAACGATTACGCATTTATTCAGCAAGACGGACAAATGATTGCCTTTTCAACTAAGTACGGAGAGGCGAACGTCGAAATAAAATTGTAACCGACAAATAAACTTTAGTAAGGAATAGGCAAACGTTATCCGTTTGCCTATTTTATGATTATAAAATTGGATTATGTATTTGTTTATGTATATCGCAATCAAAATTAACGACAGTGGTTGGTTTGACCTATAAAGGGCGTATTTTATATTAAATTTTTGCATATTTTTTAACCTAAAATTATCTTTTATCCCCAAATAGGCATTATAAGACTTAATTCGGGCGCACAAAATTTTAATTTAATAATTATGTTATAAGGGCGTTTTTGTGTTTCACGTCGTTTCATATTTGCGAACAAATTTTTAGATAATTATTTTTTAAAAAATGGCGTATTGTCGCTTTACAAAATCGGGCGGTAGTGTTAATCTATATGTTAGACATAGTATAGATTATATTTAATTTAAACAAACGTATGCTCGATTGTTTTCAATATCAAATGTGTTAAGTCCGTTATCGTTTGGTCGCGTTAAGTCAGTTGTGTTTGAGCGTCGGTATTGTTAAGTTAAATATATTGCGGAGAACGAAAGATGAAAGTAATTTCCAGCGACCTGTTAAGGGGACATATCGACACATTTGTGTTAGCTGCTTTGATGAGCGGAACAAAATACGGCAACGAAATCCGTAAGTTTATTACCAAAAAGACGAACAATTTGTATGTTCCCAACGAACAGAGTTTGTATTCGGCATATCACCGTTTGGAGGATATGGACTGCATAAAGGGCTTTTGGGGCGAAAACGTCGGCGCGACGCGCAAGTACTATACCATTACCGAAAAGGGGCGCGACTTGTACGAGGTTAACAAGCGCGAATGGGAAAACGCAAAACGTCTTATAGATATTCTTATCAAATAGGTTCAGTATGAAATTTTCGGAAATATCCGTTTGTACGACAACGGAAGCGTCGGAAGTAGTAGCGTACTTTTTGCAGGAAGCGTGTATGGACGGCGTATCGATATATGATAAAAACGACCTTTACGCAAACTCGTCGTGGGATTATAAGGACGACGGTATCGATAAATCTTACGGCGAAGAAGTAATAGTAAAAGGTTATTGCAATTTAGAGGACACAGACCGTGTTCTCGATTTTTTACGTCAAAGTTTTGTCGTTATTCAAAATGCAGGCAGTCTTAATATGACGGTTAACCAAGTAGACGGCGACGCGTGGGTTAAAACGTGGAAAGAAACTTTTAAACCTATCGAAACGGACAAACTGGTAATATGTCCCGAATGGCAAAATGTCGAAACGGACAAGAAAGTACTGCTTCTCGATACGGGGGTAGCATTCGGTACGGGTCAGCACGAAACAACGTCTATGTGCATTAAACTTTGCGAGCAGTTGCCGTTAACAGACAAGAGCGTATTGGACGTAGGCTGCGGAAGCGGAATACTGGGACTTTCGGCACTTTTGCTGGGCGCAAAAAATGCCGAACTTATAGACATTGACAGTCAGGCAACAGATATTGCTAGGCACAATGCGGAAATCAACGGTCTTACCGACTGTTGCTCAATTAAAACGGGCAACTTGACCGAGCAAACAAACGAACGTTTCGATATTGTATTTGCTAACCTTACGGCGGATATTTTAGAGTTATTGCACAAAGACATTTTAAAGGTAGTAAAAAGCAATTCTAAGGTTGTTTTATCAGGCATTTTAGACGTCAAATTACAACAGGTTATGAGCATATATTCCGATTGTTTTAGCGTAGAACAAGTCGTAAGTCAAGGCGAATGGCGTGCATTGCTGCTTAGTGTAAAAAGGGATATTTAGTATGGTGATTTCGGTTTTTACATTGGGCTGTAAAACTAATTTGTACGAAAGCGGACAAATTATAACGGAACTCAACAACGCGGGGCATACGGCGTTTCACGGGCTTAAACGTGCAGACGTATTTGTACTCAACACTTGCGCTATAACCCGCGAGGCTGAAAAGAAGTCCCGTCAACTTGTTGCCCGCGCAAAAAAACTCAATCCTTACGCGCGAATTATAGTGGTAGGTTGTGCTTCCGAAAAGGACGCAAACCAATTTGTAGGTATAGACGGAGTTACATTCATAAAAGGCGTTGTCGGCAAGGAAAAAATAGCCGCGGTTTTAAACGCTACAGGGATAGACGTTGAAACCGTTCCGAGCGTTTACCAAGAAGGACAAAGAGCGGCGCAGGAACGCACCAGAGCATTTGTTAAAATTCAGGACGGGTGCAATAATTTTTGCAGTTACTGCATAGTGCCTTATTTGCGGGGGCGTAGCCGCAGCCGTAAAATTGCAGACGTTGTAAACGAAGTAGAAGCGTGTTCTTCCGCCGAAGTGGTGTTGATAGGTATCGATATTTCGCAGTTCGGTGCAGATACCGGCGAAAGTTTAGAGAAACTTTTTTGCGCGCTAAAAGACACAAACAAGCGGATACGTTTGGGGAGTTTGGAAGCCCGCGTTGTAACGGACGGATTGTTATGCGCGCTTAAAAACGTCGATTTTTGTCCGCATTTTCATTTGTCGTTGCAATCGGGGTCTGATACCGTTTTAAAGCGAATGAACCGCAAATATACTACGGCGCAGTATTTTGACGCGGTACAAAAGATAAGAAACGTCTTTCCCGACGCCGCTATAACTACCGACATTATAGTAGGCTTTTGCGGCGAAACAGAGGAGGAATTTAACCAAACTGTAGATTTTGTCAATAAAGTCGGTTTCAGCGATATTCACGTTTTTCCGTTTTCTCCGCGCGAGGGTACTGTGGCATATAGTTGGGAAGATACTTTAGCCGAGATTAAAACCGCGCGCGCGGCAAAACTAGGAGAAATTAAGGCAGAATTAAAAACAAAATTCGCACAAAAATTTGTGGGACAGACAGAATCGGTTTTGTGCGAACGTAAGCGTAACGGCTACTACGAAGGTTACACAAGAGAATATTTGCGCGTATACTTTACGGGCGAATGTAAAACGAACGGCATAGTTAACGTTAAAATTTTAAAGCCGTATTTGGACGGTGCGTTAGGAAAAAAGGTCTAGTTGTAGTATATTAAGATATATTCAAGGGGATAAAATTTATGGACGATTGCATTTTTTGTAAAATAATTAAAGGCGAAATTCCTTCGTATAGAATTTACGAAGACGACAAGACGTATGCTTTTTTAGATATTTCCTGCGACAGTTACGGACATACGCTGGTAATACCCAAAAAGCATTGTGAAAACGTGCTCGATTGCGACAGAGAATATCTTGAAGCGGTTATAAACACAGTGCAGAAAATATCCAAACATTATGTTCAAAATTGCGGTTTTACGGGATTAAACGTACTAAACGCCAGCGGTGCTTCGGCTCAGCAATCGGTATTCCATTTGCATTTTCACATAATACCCCGTAAACAGGAAGACGGACTTAATACTTGGGGTTTAAACGAAAAATTCGATTTGAATTTAAGTGAAATTTGCGGAGAACTGGCTATTTCTAACAAGTAAATTCAGCGTTTGAGCAAGTGTTCATTTGTACCTCTGTGCATACAAAAAAGACGCAAGTTTTACGATATAAATAATTGACAACAATGTTTAGATGTGGCATAATTACAACATACGGATTTTAACCAAGATACGGAAAGGAGGCGAATAGGAAATGGCTACAATCAAAGTCGGTGAAAACGAAACATTAGACAGCGCATTGCGTCGTTTCAAAAGACGTTGCGCCCGCGACGGTATCATTGGCGATCTTCGTAAAAAGGAACAGTACGAAAAACCTAGTGTTAGACGTAAGAAGAAGGCAGAAGCTGCAAGAAAACGCAGTAAGATGTAATTTTGCTTTTTACTAAAGATTTTTAAATGTACACAAGATAAAAACTGCTTACTTAATTTCGGTAAGCAGTCTTTTATTGTCTACCTTTGCAACAAAAATTGTCGAGCCGCTGTTAAGCGATGACAATTTTTATTTTAATTTACTTTTACCTGACGGTTCGGGGGTACTTATGTCTACATTTAAAGAATATGCCAAGCGCGCCAAGGAGCGTATGAAGAGCGGTTTTTGGGAAGAAGCAAAGCAAAATATACAAACGGAAAAGCAGGTTGCGGCAACGCTTGGGCTTAATGCCCGTAAAGTGGGAGAAGAACAGCACCGTTTGTTGCAACAGCAAATTTACGATTACGACGGTTTTTGCGAAGAACAGGAATTTTACAAAAAGGTCGAGGAAATTTTAGACAGTACCGAAACCGTATCTAATCCCATAATGCGCCTTGCCGATCAAGAGTATATGGCAACCTTATCCGCAAAAGATAAGCAGGCGTACATAAGTAAAGTTGCGGCAAAGTACAGGCAGGCTGTGGAAAGATACAAAAATTTACATTCGGTTTAATGTCGCAATATATTTCTATCGGATATAAAGATTGAATTTGTATTTGTTTTCGAATTGAAAATATGTAACGTGAGAGTACAGACAGAATGCGTGTTTGCTTAAAGCAAGCCGCTTTTTTCTTATCATTCTTTGAGCAAAAATTGTCAAGCCGCTGTTAAACGGCGACAGTTTCACATTGAGTTTTACTGTCAGTAAATCCGTGATATGTTAAAAAAAGTTTCATTGATAAGATATTGTATCCGTTTGTCGGTCGACGCGCTTGAAATTTTGCGCGGCGGGTAGTATAATGATATGCATAACAACAGTTAATGACGTTAAATCACAACTAACTCGATAAACCGACTGTTATTATATTGTATCACGCACGCAGTAGGTATTTGTAAAATCACATTTCTGTAAAACATTTAAATGGATTTGTAGCGGATATATGTCGGTTTCTCAAATAAGCAATATCCTATGTCAAAGATTACTGTAATTACTTATTTTGACATTGCTTAATACTTTCAACAGGGAATAATATGTTTGTGTGTTTTACATTGATACATAATTGTTTAAATAGTGCAGGACGGAATTAGGAGATAAAATGCCGAAGATAACGGATATGCAAATTCAAAAAAACAATAAACCGCGCGCCAACGTTTACATTGACGGCGAATTTGCTTTCGGGTTAGAAATGCTTACGGTAATGAAACTCGGGCTTAAAATAGGCAGAGAAGTCAGTGAAGAGCAACTTGCGCAGGCAGTTTTCGACAGCGAAAAATCGGTTGCGTTTGAAAGGGCGGTAAACTATTTGTCGCGTTGTATGAAGACGTGCAAGCAAATGCGCGAATATCTTACAGGAAAAGGGTATAGTCCCGATGTTGTTTCAAATGTAGTCGACAGGCTGAAAGAATTGAAATACTTGGATGACGAAACGTATGCAAGGCTTTATGTCGAGCAAAATTCACAAAGCAAGGGCGAATACAGACTCAAACAGGAATTAAGCGTAAAGGGCATTTCTAAAGCGCTTATCGACAAGTATTGCGTACAGGACGGCGAAAGGAGTGTGAATGCTGCGGCGCAGCTTGCAGTAAAGTATATGAAAGGAAAACCGTCAGACGTTAAAACATTGCAAAAACTTCAACGCTATTTAATCAGCCGAGGATACGGCTTTGACACTGTAAACCAAGTAATACATAACTTTAAGCAAGATGACGAATAAACAGAAGCTAACAGGTAAAATACCTTTGAGAAAAAACATACAACAGCCGCTACCGTAGCTCCCATAGGGAATTTTACTACAAAATATAAGTATGGCGCACCATACCTTGCAAGCAAGGCATATGCGCTTGTTTACTTTACTTTTTATTGTATTTATAATAAAACATCCCCAAAAAAACAAACAGTAATTTAGCGGAGATTAAAATGAAGAAAAAAGCAATTGTCATAGGAGCTATCATTTTAGCTATTGCGATTATATTTTTAAGCGTCTATTTTATAACAAGACCAAGCACATTGGGTAATATCAATTATTCTTGCAGGCAATCGACATCAAGCATTTCCGATTTTACGTTCAATGGAGAGAGTGGCGATAATTTGAAATTTTCATTTTCGTCCGATATTGAAAGCGGAACCTTAGACATCACACTATGTGATTCTCAAGGGAATGTAGTTTATAATCTTGACAGTGCAAAAGAGTCGGTAACTTGGTTTGTTTTGAAAAAAACGGATACATATTCGCTTGTTGCGGAATACAATAATTTTATTGGTAAATTTAAAATTAAAGTTACGAAATAAACTATAACGATAAATTACAATTTATCGGGCAATAAAAAGAGCGAAGAATTCTGAAATTCTTCGCTCTTTTTAATCTATATGGGAAATGCCGTTTAAATTGCGACTGTTTTTGTCAGAAAATACCGTAGTTGTTTTATAAAACTATCAAGGCAATATTTTAGGCGTATATTCTTTGTTTTGTTACGCATACTATCCGTACAACTAACAAGGAGGGAAAACACTGTGAAAAAAGTTTTCAACGTTTTTTCGGTTATCGCGCTTATTTTGACAATCGTCGGCGCGCTTAACTGGCTGGCGGTAGGTATTTTCGGTTTCAACTTTGTAAACTGGATTACTTTCGGAATGGTTTGGTTGGAAAGATTGTTGTATATCTTAGTGGGTATCTCAGGTATATTTATGATAGTATGGCTGTGCGTATCGCGCTTTAATATGGTGGAAAGCGATACAACCGCAAGAGATTACAAATATTCCGAACACCGTGCGGTAAAAAACAACAATTAGTTGTTGCAATGTGAAAATTTAGGTCTGTAAAACCGATATGTTTACTAAATACAATGTTGCTTTGTAATGCCGACAGGATGAGACAGTACGGTCTATTAAAGAGTTAATAACAAATTTACAATTTAACTTTAGAGATTTGTCGGCGGATTAGAAATAAAACACTCGGTTTATCAGAACTTAATTTTGCTTTGCTAAACAAAACGCGGCTGTTATTTGAGCCGCAAAACGTAATATATTTACGTTGGCAACTGTCAACCTACTTGTTTAATCAAGTAGATTGACAGTTGTTTTTTTGTTTTAAAATCATAATTCATTTGCAGTTTATTGCACGTATCGGACGGTGAAAACCCGACGTTTGTTTATACGCACGATATTAAAAGCATTTTTGCAATAAAACAGCAAACTAAATCTAACGGTAGATATCCGAAGTTAATTAAATTGTAATACGCTAAAATGTATTGATTAAGTTGTATTACTATAAATTAGCATTCGCGGAATTTACAGTGCTTAATCGCATTAAATTACTGTTTTAACCGTTGGGCTATCTTACCGCTTTTCGCATTTAGGGCATAATTCCCGACGGATACATAAAGAAGGACTCGAACGGCGTATATACTCCTGCGTGCAGAAAGAAATCGTCGGTATTTTTTACGTCGGAGAAATAGTTGTTTTCTTGTAAACTTTTGTTTGTCATAAAAAACTATCTGCCCACGGTAGTGTTGTCGTGCTTACGGTCGCGCAGTTCTTCAATGGGGTGCGCCGCCGTTTCGTAGCGGTAGTCTTTGCGGTTATCGGCTATATACTTTTTTAATACGTTGTGGCTTGCAACATAGTCGTCTTTGTAGTTAACTTGATGCTGATATTCAAAGAATTTTGCGTCAGAGTCAAGTTTGTCTACGGGTATATATTCTTCGCGCTTTGCAGTAATGTTTACCGTGTTTGCCAATACGTCGCGTACGTACTGGATATTTGAACGGAAACTTAGCAGTTCGGGGAATTCTCCTTGCGGGATTACTTGCTGCCATTGTTTGTTTTCGTGTTTTAACAGCAATTCTTTAACTTTGTGCAAGTGCGCCAATTCGTCGTTAAAATGCTGTTCCCATATACGTTTGATATAATCGTCCGTTTCGTCTTGCATCAAAGAGTAATAAAGGTAACATTCGGTATACTCGTGCATCAGCGCTTCCTCAAGCCAAGTACAAGTAGTGTCTTTAAGTCCGCCGTAGAGCGTAACGTGCTGTTCTTCTATCATACCTATTTCCGTATATAGTTGTCTGCCGAGTTTGTTTTGGTAAAAAGCCGCTTGATTCATATAATAGTTCATTGTTTGCTGTTCGGCGGCGGTAAGAATATTTATGTCGAGTTTAGTCAGACTGCCCGCTTGTTTAAAGTTGACGTAACGTTTTACGTCGTCCATAGGATAGCGGTGTTCGGATATCGTAGGACGCCCCGGCATAAGTTCGGTATATTTACCTACCAATTTTTCGGCAATTACGCCCTTGTCCATTTCTAAAAGGTCTGCGTAACGGTACAGGTGGTCAAAGTCTTCCAGCAATGCAAAATTCATTGCTTCCTTGACGTATTTGTTGCTTTCGCGTTCGGCAAAAATTGCAGTAAGGTCTACGGCAAGTTGTTCGTAGCCGATTGTGTGTTCCAGTATGCCTTCGCCGATAGGTTTTAACGCCGAGATGCGTTTTTGCTGTTGTTGCTCTTTACGGCGCAATAACGCAAGTTCGCGGCGAATGTCGTTATCGGGGCAGTGGCGGTGAAACTGGTGGCAAAAGCCTACTGCCTCGTATTCGGCGCCGTTTGCAAGTATAACGCGTACGCGTGTATACGGGTCTACGTCAAATTTGTTGTACGGTTTGGGTGCAAGTTCTTTCCAATTATAAAAGTCTTCGCAAGTTTTAATCGGTTGCTCGTTAAACGGGTTTAACATATAGTTCTCCTTTTTTTGTTTTTTTAAGTATTAACTTATTGCGGGCGTTTTAGACTGTGTATTCCAATTTAAATATAAGACAAATAAAGTAAGCGTGCGTTAGCATTGTTTGATTTTTGTGAAGAAGGAAAATGTGAAATGCATTGTACAAAAAAAAATAATTTGACGCGGTTTTTGCAGAGTTGTTTAGAAACGGAATCGTAGTTTGTGTAATTTGTTCGATTGATTTTTGTTAAGATTGAAGTAACGGTCAACTGCCGTTTTTCAATACAAACTTGTTCTATTTTTCTGTCGGAGTATTATTTATTAACAGGTTTAAATACAAACTTGTAGTTTATATAACTTTGCATTCAAAAGTAGTCGATACTATTTGTAAAATAGTTCAAATTTCTACAATAAAATATATAAACAGCAAAGTCAATAAGGTGATTTTTTGCGTTTGGACGGCATAATCTAGTCTTGTAATTAACGCTTGTCCGTTTCACAAAAAATATGAAACAGTTTGTCCACAATGGAATTTGTCATTGTGGATAACTCTGTGGATAAGTGTATAACTATGCACATTTTTAGTCAAAATCGGGCGAAAAATGTCGATTTTTGAATTTTTCGGCAAAAAAATGTGTTTACAGCATTAAAAAATTCAAAATAAAAAACAGGCGAATTCAGCCGTAAAAAAGGGGCAAAATGTTTATTGTTGTTAAAAGAAGAAGACTAGTGTTGGTACTGTTGATATTGATTGCCGCAGAGTTGGCTTTGACTGCCGTCGTGTGTGTAAAACAGTTTGCAAACAGTAACAATTCGCTCATTGATTTTACCGTAGTAATCGACGCAGGACACGGCGGTATTGACGGAGGAGTGGTCTCTTCCGACGGCGTTAAAGAATCGTCGTTGAATTTGGCGTATTCTAAAACTTTGGGCGAGATATTTGCAAACAGCGGTTTTAACGTAGTGCAAACGCGCAAGACGGAGGACGGCTTGTACGGGCTGCCTACAAACGGATTTAAACTCAGGGATATGAAAGCGCGCAAAGCAATAATCGATAAGGTACAGCCTAACTTAGTTATCAGTGTACATATGAACAAATTTTCGCAGTCGTACAGGGCGGGTCCGCAAGTGTTTTATCAAAAGGGCAAAGATGACGGACAAAAACTTGCCGAATGTCTGCAAAAGGTGTTTAACGACAGCACCGGCAATAATCATCAGGCAATAGCCGGCGATTATTACGTTTGCCGAGAAACAGACTGTCCAGCAGTTATTGTCGAGTGCGGATTTTTGAGCAACGATGCTGAAGCGGAACTTTTGCAAACCGCCGCTCACCGTGAAAAGATTTGCAGTTACATTTTTAGCGGAGTTATGTTTTATTTGTACGAAGCAGAATAGAGAAATACAAATATTATTGTAAACAATTGATTTTTCGGTGTTAGTTTGCTATAATTTTAACATAATAATAAGGAGGGATATGCATTATGTCTAAGAAACCAAGAAATCCTATCAGTCTTAACAAATTGTCGTTTTGGCTTATGGGTATTGCAGCTATACTGTATTTGTTGGGTTTGATTTTCTCGTTTATACCTGCTGTTGCAGGCGTATTCAACCTTTTGCTCGCAGTCGCTTCGGCGTTGATGCTGTGCGTAGTAGCCGTACTTGCTTGGCGTTACGTTGCAAATAAGGAAGTTGTTTGGAAAGTTCTGTACTTCTTGATACTTTTGGTTGCGCTTGTAGGACTTATTTTGCCCAACATTCTTGCGCTGTTTTAAGGTGTAAACTGAATTTGAATTTTCAACAATAAAGCGCGGCTAAAATTTGCTTGGTCGCGCTTGTTGCTTACAAAGGAAAGGTATGTTTAAAAACAAAGTTACCGATTATTTGGACGGCTTGGGTATATCTTACGAATTGTTACGGCACGATGCGGTAGTTACTACGGAAGAATCGCGCCTTGTAATACACGTTGATAACTGTATGTCGTGCAAAAGTCTGTATGTAAAGGACAAAAAAAGCGACAATTATTATTTGGTCGTGTTGCCTTTTGACAAGCGTGCGGATATGCGCAAACTTGCCGGATATGTAGGAACGGCAAAGTTTGAATTTGCTACGGAAGCAAAACTGCTTGCCGATTTGGGCGTTCACCGCGGCAGTGTTTCGCCGTTTGCTTATCTCAACGAGGATACGGCAAAGTACTCTGCGCCGCTTTTAATAGATGAGGATGTGTGGAATGCCCAACGCGTCAAATTCCATCCTTGCGATAATACGGCAACGGTTGTTTTGAATCTTTGCGACTTTAAAAAGTTTCTTGCAAGCATAAATAAAACGACCGTAATTGTAGACGATTGATTGAAATTTGGTTTATTCTAAACGGCAAGCGGTTGCATTGAAGTATTTGGAATACAGAAAATGACGGCTAACATATAGTCTGAATATGAATACATAACATATATAGACTCCGTTTATAATATCTCTATTTCCATTAAAAATTATTGCAATATTTTTTTGCGTATACGGTATTGACAAAACGGAAAAAATACTGTAACATAACATTTAGACATAACATAAATATAAATTAGGAGGTTTAATATGTCGGCACTCAGCGGTTTTAATAAATTACCCAGACTTGTACAAATAATTTTACTCCTTATCCCCGGTGTTAACTGGTTTACGGAAATTATAGTCCGTGTTTCAGCAGCACTTCACGGAAAAGCAGGTAAGCAGATTTTAGTATTGATTTTGGCAATACTTCCTACCGGTGTTCTTCTCGGTTGGATAGACTTGTTCTCTTGCTTGATTCAAAAGAGACTTATTTTGACCTGATTTAAAATATTTTATCAAGTATACAAAATGCCGACCTAAAAGGTCGGCATTTTTACGTTTGTCGGATTTGCAACAAGAATTATCGCCGTTGTTTAACCGAGACAATATTTTTTGTCGGTTATTGACTGATTACTATCCTTGAAGTCCGTTTGCCTGACGTACCATATTTTCGATAACAACGTCGTACACTTCGCCGAGCGACGCGCAGTATTCCAGTACTTTCCAAGGCGTGTTAGTGTGATAGTGCAATTTTATAAGTTCGTCGTCGCCTACAACTAACAGGCAGTCGCCTTCGATATTTTTGTTTATGTAATCTATTATTGTTTGGTCGTTTAAATTTTTGCCTTCAAGCAGCAGTTGCGTGTCGTAAGTGTAGTCCATAACTTTCTCCTTATAATTTATGTTTGTTTGTAATTTTTAAATTCAGTAATCTGATATGATTTCTATTTCGGGTAAATTTTTACCTTCGGGTATTTCTTTACTAATCGCGTGAGTCAAATCGGTATAGTATTTTGAGATTATTTCTATTTCATCTTTTTTAGATTTAGCGCGCACGATTAGGACAATTTATTTGTCGTCGACAACAATAAGTTCGTATTTGTCGCTACCGATTCCCAGTTTGACCGCTTGGGTTATTTGCGAACGCCAGTTGGTGTTTGGGTGCGCGTCGCAGAAACAGTCGTGCGAGCGGTGATGACTTTCGCCTGCCGCGCTGTTGGTAATTACGGGCTGTTTTAAGCATAAGTCAGCCGCCGCAACATCTACGGCAACGGGGTCGAAAGAGCACAACATTCCTACATTGGGAATAATCGGCGCGTCATTTTCGCCGTGGCAGTCGCAGTTGGGGGATACGTCCATAATGATATTGATATGGAAACAGGGTTTGTCTTTAATAACCGCCGCCGCGTATTCGGAAATTTTTTTGTTCAATATCTCTTCTTCGTTGCCTTCTAAGAAGTGAATTGTCTTTTTAGGACATACGCCTACGCAACGTCCGCAACCTACGCATTTGCTGTGGTCTACGCGCGCCTTACCGTTATTGACGGTAACGGCGGAATATGCGCATTGGGTAGTGCACAGTCCGCAGCCGATACAGCCTGCTTCGTCAACTTGCGGACGGCTTCCCGAGTGTTGGTCCCGTTTGCCTGCTATGCTCGCCGCGCCCATTCCCAAGTTTTTAAGACAGCCGCCGAAACCTGCCATTTCGTGTCCTTTAAAGTGAGATAAAGTAATGATTGCGTCGGCGTCGCGAACGGCTCTTCCTATATAGGCGTGTTTAACAAACTCTCCGTCAATATCTACAATTACTTCGTCATCGCCTTTAAGTCCGTCTCCGATAATGACGTAACAACCTGTCGTTGCGCTGTTAAAACCGTCTATTTCCGCCGCATACAGGTGGTCCAGTGCGTTGTGTCTAAGCCCTGTGTACATTGTATTGCAGTCGGTTAAAAAGGGTCTTCCGCCTAGTTGTTTTATTATGTCTGCAACTGCTTTAGGAAATTGCGGACGTAGGTATGCGAGATTTCCCGGTTCGCCGAAGTGGAGTTTTATCGCTACAAACTTCTTTGACATATCTATATCGGCAATGCCTGCGCGTTTGATAAGATTTGCCAATTTTTCAGGCAAACTCATTCCGCCGGCTTTAGTGCGCATATCGCAAAAATATACTTTTGACAGATTTGACATAACGCTCTCCTTAAATTTAGTGTTCTATGTTGCTAAGTATATAATATCCGCCCTTGTTTTGTCAAGGGCGGACAGGATAAATATGTTATATCGAGTTTTTGTTAAATGACTTATAACGAAATCATAAACAATATTCTGCAGAAAAACAGAGTATTAAAGACATAAGATGACTTGAGTATTTACGTTTCAGTTTTGTAATAACGTAAACAACCGATGACTTCTTATTAGGTATAGCTAAAACTACCGTTTGTTATGTTTCAAAAACAATGTATCGTTAAACGGTAATCGGTGCTTATTTGATTTGAGAATATCGAGCGCTAATCTTGTATGTACTGTTTTATTTTGTCTAGCGCGCGGGTTTCTATGCGCGAAATATAACTGCGGCTTATACCGAGTTTTTTTGCTGTTTCCAGTTGCGTCATAGGCGTTGCGTTTTCTTCCAGTCCGTAACGCATAAGTATGATTTTCTGTTCGCGGTCGTTAAGCCGTTCGCGGATAATTTTGAGTAAATTCTGCCGCAGTATTGACATCTCCGCTTGGTGGAACACGCTGTCCTCGTTAGTTGCCAAAACGTCCATTAGAGTGTACTCGTTGCCGTCGTTGTCAACGCCGAGCGTATTGTTTAAGTATACCGTATTCTGATACCGTTTGTTAGAGCGCAGCGTCATAAGAATTTCGTTTTCGATACAGCGTGCAAGATATGTTGCAAGGGTGGTGCCTCGCTCGGTAGAGTAGCTTTCCACGCCTTTTATAAGTCCTATCGAACCTATTGAAATAAGGTCGTCTAGGTCGTTTTTGCCGTATTTTTTGGCAATGTGCGCAACAAGGCGTAAATTGTGGCAGATGAGTTTGTTGCGCGCTTCTTCGCTACCCTCTTTCATACGCTGTAAACAGCGCGCTTCTTCTTCGGCGGAAAGCGGTTGGGGATAACTTCCGTTAGAAAAGTATCCCGTCATAAAAAATATCCGCCGTAAAAAGTTAAGTAAAGTTGTAAACAATTTAAAACTCCTGTACAACTAAAATATGGCTAATAGCGTTAACTTATTTGTTAAGGCTTGTTTCATTTTTAAAAAAAGGTGTTTTACTGTTTAATAATAAAATAGTTTGGTCGACCGTGTTTTTTATTAGTAATAAAAAAAGCGAAGATTTTAAATCCTCGCTTTTTGTGTTTTGCCGTATTTTAATAAAAGTAAACCGTA
>Ga0137307_100626_pt1 | contig 43316 bp, 34 predicted proteins | sample NAcewD2O_March_2_FD_97180 | JGI IMG/M metagenome (GOLD analysis project Ga0137307, IMG submission 97180) | Mouse cecal microbial communities from Vienna, Austria - N-Acetylglucosamine amended D2O_March | ecosystem: Host-associated > Mammals > Digestive system > Large intestine > Cecum | place... | reverse complement strand
CTAGACAAAAGGCTACCGTACTTTTAGCTCTTTCTTCCCTCCCTAATCATAATTTTTATTGACAGAAAGAATGGGATAACGTAAACTATAGTTGTGTTACAAATGTAGCACGTTTGAGGAAGGAGTCACGAATGAATCCGGTGGATTGTAAAATTTCTGATGCAGAGCTTGAGGTGATGAATATACTTTGGCGTGAAAAGCAGCCGGTACCGTTTAGTAGTATCCGTACTGAATTGCATAATAAAATGGGCTGGGAAAAATCCACAATCGCAACGCTTCTAAGAAGGCTGCAGCGAAAAGGGGCCATTTCATTCCAAGAGAAAGAAATTCATTATTATATGCCGAATATCTCAAAAGAAGATTATATCCGGTTCAGGAAAAAAAGTTTTATAGATAAACTTTTTGAGGGCAGTGTAAAGAACTTTGTCGCATCCCTTTGCCAAAGCGGGGAACTCACAGAAGCTGATATAGACGAGCTAAAAACATATTTCCGAATGGAGGAGGAAAACAAATGAGTGTTGCCGAAGAGTATGTTATGGAAATTGTTAAGCTTATTCTTGCCATGACATTGACCGGGAGTACCGTATCATTTTTTCTATTTGCAATAAAGCCAATCATCAAAAACAAGCCGCCAAAGGCCTTTCAATATTACATGTGGTTTCCGGTGATAATGGCTTTCCTGCTGCCGTTATCCCAAATCGTTGCAATACCTGCTTTGGGCAGTCCGGCAATGCCAATGAAGTCCACGCAGGATATTGCCCAATGGATTGTTGATAAAGCGTCTGTCCAGCCTATTGATTTCTTATTAGCACCCCAGATGGAAAACGGGCAAGAAGCCCTGAAAACTACTGCACATTTTCCAAATGTTGCAACCGTATTCTTTCTTTTCTGGCAATTGGGAATGATTTTGTTCTTCAGCTTTCAAATTGTCTGTTATGCACTATATGTCCAAAGACTCAAAAAATATAACAGAAATGCAAATCAGCAGGAAATGGAGTTGCTGCATGGGCTATCCGGAAGTAAGAATGCTCCTGGGTTGTATAAAAATCCGGCAGCGGCAACCCCTGTTTTGGTTGGAATATTCCGCCCGGCAATCATTTTGCCCGATAAAAAATATGAAGATATAGAGCTTCAAAGTATTCTTTTACATGAAATTACACATATGAGGAAGCATGATATTGTAATCAAATGGTTGTTGATTCTGGTTGGCGCACTGCATTGGTTTAATCCCGTTACCTACTTTGTCCGCCGGGAGATTGACAGAGCATGTGAATTAGCTTGTGACGAGTCTGTCATAAAAAAATTGGACAATGCCGGAAGGCAGCATTATGGCAATGCACTAATTATGGTTGCCGCTGATATAATAAGGAAGGTTCCTATTTCGATGCCTATGCTTAAAGACAAGAAAAATCTGAAAGAAAGGTTAAATGCCATTATGAAACACAAAGATTTTCCTAAAAAGACCATTTATTTATCCGGAATATTGCTTGTTGCTATTCTTTGTGGCACCTTTTATCTTGGCATAGCAAGGAGTTTAACGGTCCAAAAGAATGAAGGCATGGCGGCAGTTACAGATTCAACCCCTATACAGGAACAGAAGGTTCAAAAAGAAATCGAATTGATGCAGGCACTATATGATTATGATAAGGAAAATATTGTTGGAGTTTGGGTTGCTTTGGAGGATTCTGATAACGAAATTATCTCCGCGAATATTTTTGTTGTCAGCAAAGACGGCATTATGGATGCAAAAGAGCAGGATAAGATAGAAGCGATTGCGTCAGGGCATCTTAATCTCGATGCTCAAAATATCAGTTTGCAATACATGGACAGTGAAACATTTTATGCACAGGAGCTACAGAAGCCCTGAGCGCCAGACGCTTATCTATTTCCTTATCTCATTCATATTTTCTGTCCATATTTCCTCTTCAGCAGCTTCCCTTTCTCCTGCTGCCCCCGCTTTCCATCCATAAAGCAACAAGGAAACGATACCAATGTCATTTAGTTAGCGTCTTGATTCAGCCGTGAGGAACATAAAATGCTCAAGGAACCCGTTAAAAAACGTCGGCACTTAACGAGGTTCCTCACGAGTTTAGTGTCCGTTACGCTTTTTACCGAGCGAAAGCGTGGTGACGGAGCATTTTATGTTCCTCACGGCGTCCGGTACCGTTAACTAAATGACATTGGAAGAACCGGAGGTTCTTCATGAAGTATCGAAGACACTTTTTAGTGTAATAGGAAAACAAACAAGAATGGGGAGCAAATCTTGGGGAGCTGGCTGTTTGGGAAAGTGGGAATGGAAAAGAAAAAGGAGTATGGTGATTAAAAGTTTGTGTCTGCGCGGCATCCACAAACTTGTAAGCCAAATGAAATTGGCTTTGAGCAAAAAGCCGCGTAGAAATGGGGTTAAAAATGAAAATAAGACTTCCGAAGGGTTATCCTTATTTATATGAGACGCACCTTCATACTTCGCAGGGAAGCGCCTGCGCAGTGGATACGGGAAAGCGGATGGCGGAGACCTGTAAGGCGGCGGGATATACGGGGATTATCGTGACTGACCATAACTGGGGCGGGAATACGGCGGTGAACCGGTATTTGCCTTGGAAAGAATGGGTGGGTCAGTTTGCCGAGGGCTATGAGGACGCGAAGCGGGCCGGGGATGAGGTTGGTTTGGATGTTTTTTTCGGGTATGAAGCGGGATATAGAGGAACCGAGTTTTTGATTTACGGGGTGGATAAAGAGTTTATGCTGGCCCATGAGGAGTTGCGTACGGCAACGGTGGAACAGCAATACCGGCTAATCCATGAAGCAGGAGGAATGGTAGTACATGCCCATCCGTTCCGTGAAGAGTATTATATTCCGGAAATCCGTCTCTATCCGGAATATGTGGATGCGGTGGAGGGGATTAATGCGACTCATTCCAACAGAAAAAGTAAGGCGCATAATGATAAGTCTTTTGATGACAAAGCGATTGACTATGCAGGTCGACAAAAGCTGCCGATGACAGCAGGGTCGGATATCCATCGGACGGATTTGTTTGGTGGGGGCATGGCATTTAGCCGGAAACTGGAATCCATACAGGATTTTATCCGGGCGGTATTGGACGGGGAGGATTATCTTCTGACAAACGGGGAGTTTTGGTTTACAAAAGACGGGCAGAAAATAGGGGAAGCAGCGGCGGATGACAGATAGATTCGGACCGCTGCAAAAAGCTGCGTAGAAACGGGGGATATGGCATGAAATTTGTACACACGGGGGATTTGCATATAGGGAAAATTGTAAATGGTTTTTCCATGATAGAAGACCAAAGATACATTTTAAAGCAGGTTTATGAGATTTCCCGCAGGGAGAAGGCGGATGCCCTCGTCCTTGCGGGAGATATTTATGATAGGGCAATTCCGCCTGCGGATGCGGTAGTCCTGTTCAACGATTTTTTGACGGATATGGTAAGGGCAGGGATTCCCGTTCTTATGATAAGCGGCAACCACGATTCGCCGGAGAGGCTTGGTTTTGCCGACGCGATATTAGAAGAGGAAGGGATTTATATCGCGGGGGTTTACAAGGAAGAGCTAAAAAAAGTGGAGATTGCGGACACTTATGGGAACGTGTCTTTTGTTTTGATGCCTTTTGTAAAGCCTGCTTCCGTAGGGGCAAAAACCAGCGGGGAAGCGGTAGGGAATATGCTTTCTATGGAAAAGGGAGGGAAAGAAGATAATATAGATAAAGATGACATGGATAAGGATAACACAAATAAGGAAGGGGAAGACGGAATACGAAGGGTATTGGTGACCCATTATTTTGTGACGGATCAGGGCAGGGAGCCGGAACTTTCCGATGGGGAAACGACAATCCATGTGGGGGGTCTGGATAATGTGGAAGCTTCTTTGTTTGACGGGTTTGACTATGTGGCTTTGGGGCATATCCATAAACCTCAGAAGATTGGAGAACGGGAGGTTTATTATGCAGGGGCGCCTTTGGCATATTCTTTTTCGGAAGCAGGGCAGGAAAAAGGGATAAATCTGATAGAAATGGGGAAAAAGGGGGAAGTAACCATGCGTCGGATACCCCTCAAACCGCTGCATGAGATGCGGAGAATCCGGGGGAAATTGCAAGAGCTGATGCAGCCGGAGGTGGTGGGGGCGGCACAGGTCGAAGATTATATTAGGGCAGAACTGACGGATGAGGAAGAATTGATTGACCCAATCGGTACTCTTAGAAGCGTTTATCCGAATGTGATGCAGATTCTACTGACAAAAAATGAAAGAAAAGAAAGTATGGATTATATAAGCCGCCCGGAAGAAAAGAAAAAAAGCATCCCGCAGCTTTTTTTGGGTTTTTATGAGATGATACGGGGAGAAAAACCGGATGAAGGGCGGATGAAAGTGGTGGAAGAGGCGGCAAAAGAAGCGGAGGCAAAGGAAGTGGAGGGGATGGACGTATGAAGCCGAAAAAACTGGTTTTGTCCGGCTGGGGCCCTTATAAGGGGCAGACGGAAGTGGATTTTACGAAATTAGAGGACAGAGGGCTCTTTTTGATTACGGGGGCTACCGGAGCGGGGAAAACTACGCTTTTTGATGCCATTACCTATGCGCTTTATGGGAATATGAGCGGAAGTATGCGGGAAAAAAACAGTGTGCGCAGTGACTTTGCAGAGGAAGATACCGTCACTTTTGTGGAATTTGTGATGCAGCACGGCGGGAAAGAATACCGGATTGTAAGGAACCCGGAATATATGCGCCCGAAGAAAAAGAAAGGAGGCAAGAGCGCTTATACAAAGGAAAAAGAGAAAGCGGCGCTATATCTGCCGGATGGGAAAACAGTGGAAGGCAGCAATGAGGTAAACCGTAAAATCCAGGAAATCCTGATTTTGGATTACCGGCAGTTCAAGCAGATTTCCATGATTGCCCAAGGGGAGTTTGCCAAACTTTTAATCGCTTCCCCGGCGGAAAAAACAAAAATTTTCCGGGAGATTTTTTCCACCTCCGTGTATGACCGTTTTGCGGGCATATTAAAGAACCGGGCAGGGGATATTTATAAGAAAATCATGGAATGCAGAAACAGGATGGATGAGGATATCCATATGCTCCGTATGGGGGATGCGGGGGAAGAAGAGGCCTTTGCCGGTATGCTGGCGGGAGAAAACCGTAATTATAAAGAAATCATCGACGGGTTAGAAACAATGGCGGTGTATTATCGGGAAACATTGACAAAAGCGGAAGCCGATTATTCTATCTGTGAAAAGGAAACAGCCGCAATGGCGGAAAAGATAAAAGAGGCAGAGCAGATAAACGGGAAACTCAAAAAGCTGGAAGAGATGTGGGAAGAAAAAAAAGGGCTGCTTAACGGCAAAGAGGAAACAGAGCGGGTGGAAAAAGAGCTGAAAGAGGCAGGGAAAGCGGCCGCTTTGCGGGAGGACTACCTGAATTGGAGAAATGCCGGGGATTTGCTGGATTCTATGGAGGGGAAAAGAAAAGAAAATGAAAAAGAACTGGGGATTCTTGCAATAGAATGGGAAAAACGGAAAAGCTATTATGAAAGGCAAGGAGAAATTAAGGCTGCTTATGAACGGTTGTCTCTTTATAAAGAATTGGAAAAAAAGCTGCAGGAATCGGAACGATGGATGAAGAAGAAAGAAGAAGAGCTGGAAAAATTGCATAAATGCTATCTCGCCCAGGAAGAAGCGGCGGAGAAGAAGAAAAAGGAATTTGAGATGGCGGACTTAACCTATAAAAGGGCGGTGGTGGGCATTGCAGCGCGTCAGGTACGGGAAGGGGAGCCCTGCCCGGTATGCGGTTCCTTAGTGCATCCCCATGTGGCTGAGGCGGCGAAGGAAGTCATGGACGAAGAAGGGCTCCAAAGGCTGCAGAAGCAATACGAAACAGAAAGGGAACAGTTGATGAAACTTCACGGCAGGGCAGCGGGCTGTAAAGGGGAGGCGGAAAGCCAAAGGAAGCAGCACGAAGAGTGGATGGAGACGATGGCAAAGCTGGGGCGTGGCCTTGGGCAGATGCCGGAGGATATACGGAAAATCACGGATACGATGACGGAAAAAGAATATGAGGAAATATTAAAACATTACCATACGCTGCAAGTACAGATAGAGGAAAAGAAAAAACAGCTTTCCAAAGATACTCAGGAAGCGATACATCAAAAGGAGAAGAAGGAGAAACTGGAGAAACAATTTGTGGAAGGGTATCAAAAGGCAGGTTTTGCATCCGGACAGCAATATGAAGCTGCGCTACGTCCGGCAAAGGAAATAGAAGAAAAGGAAAGAAAGATAAAAGAATACTATGCGAAACTGCAGGCGGCAGAGGGTAGGATCCTTTCTCTGGAGGATGAGACGAAAGGGAAGGGGAAGGAGGATATAGCCGGGCTAAAGGGGCTGTGGGAAGAAAAAAACAGACAGAAGCAAAAAGCTTTCGATTTACTGAATGCCCAAAACCATAGCCTGCGGGAAGTGAAAAAAATCGGGAAATCTTTGAAAGACAAGGAAAAGCAGCTTGACGGTTTGGAAAAGGAATACGGCATTGTAAAGGATTTGGATAATATGGTTTCCGGGAACAACGCAAGAAGGCTGGTGTTTGAACAATATGTGATGGCAGGGTATTTTGAAGAAATTTTGAGGGCGGCCAATGTAAGGCTGGCAAAGATGACGGGAGGACGGTTTGAACTTTCCAGAATGGAGGAAATCAGCGACGGGCGGGTGAAGGACAATCTGGAAATGCAGGTCTTGGATTACTATACCGGCAAATACCGTCCGGTGAAAACGTTGTCAGGAGGGGAATGCTTCAAAGCATCCCTTGCCCTTGCCCTTGGAATGAGCGATGTGATACAGGGCTACAGCGGCGGAATCCGTGTGGATACGTTATTCATTGATGAAGGGTTTGGGGCTTTGGACGGGGAGTCCTTGGAACAGGCATGTCAGACGTTGATGTCGTTGGTGGAGAAAGACCGGCTGATTGGGATTATATCCCATGTGCCGGAATTATCGGAGAAAATTGAAAAGCAGATTATAATTACGAAAACAAATGTAGGCAGCAAGGTGGAAGTTGTGGTATAGTTTAAATGAGTTAAGTGCTTCGGCAGGCGAAACGGAATCTGCGCCTGTGACCGGGCAGTGGGAAAGCGGGAAAAAGGAAGACGAGGTGTCGGATATGGAAAATAAGTATGATGTAATTATTATCGGTGCAGGGCCGGGAGGCATTTTTTGTGCGTATGAGTTAATGCGGCAAAGGAAAGGCTTGAAGGTGCTGCTGGTAGAAAAGGGGCGGTCGATTGAAAAGAGGAGCTGCCCGAAAAGGATAACCAAACAATGTGTGGGCTGTAAGCCTTGCTCCATTACCACAGGTTTTGCCGGGGCAGGTGCTTTTTCCGACGGGAAGCTTTCTCTTTCCCCGGATGTGGGCGGCAATCTTCCGGCGATTTTGGGATATGAGGAGACGGCGAAACTGATTCATGAATCGGACAGCATATACTTGAAATTCGGGGCGGATACCAGTGTTTACGGAGTGGATAAAGAAAAAGAAATCCGGGAAATCCGCAGAAAGGCTATTAACGCCAATTTGAAATTGGTTGAATGCCCTATCCGTCATCTGGGCACGGAGGAAGGGTATAAAATTTATTCCAAATTGCAGCACCATCTGGAAGAAGAAGGGGTTACTCTGCTGTTTCACACAATGGTGGATAAAATATTGGTGGAAGACGGCAAAGCCGTTGGCATAGAAACCGAAAAAGGGGAAACCTTTTATGCGGAAGAAATTGTATCTGCCGTAGGGCGGGAAGGCGCGGACTGGTTTAAGGATAAATGCGGGGAAATCGGTATTGAGACAATGCCGGGTACGGTGGATATCGGTGTCCGCGTGGAAGTGCGGGATGAGGTCATGCAGTTTTTGAATGAAAACTTATATGAAGCCAAGCTGGTATTGTATACCCCTACTTTTGACGATAAGGCGCGGACTTTCTGTACCAACCCTTCCGGCGAAGTGGCTACGGAATATTATGAAGGCGGGCTGGCAGTGGTAAACGGACATGCCTATAAGTCCAAAGATTATAAGACGAATAACACGAATTTTGCGATTTTAATCTCGAAGAACTTTACCAAACCTTTTAAGACGCCGATTGAGTATGGGAAACAGATTGCGCAGCTTTCCAACATGCTTTGCGGCGGCAAGATTATGGTGCAGACATTCGGCGATTTTAAGAGGGGCAGAAGGACGACGGAGGAAAGGCTTTGCCGTAATAACATTATCCCGACATTAAAGGATGCGGTACCCGGGGACTTGTCTTTGGTATTTCCGCATAGGATTATGGTCGATATCCAGGAGATGCTGGAGGCCCTGGATAAGGTAACGCCGGGCATCGCCTCGGACGAGACGCTTCTTTACGGGGTGGAAGTAAAGTTCTATTCTAACCGCGTAGTGGTGAACAAAGAATTTGAGACGAGCATTAAAGGCTTGCGCGCTATTGGCGACGGCGCCGGGGTGACGAGGGGGCTGCAGCAGGCATCGGCGAACGGCATCAGCGTAGCAAGGAGTATTCTGAAAGGGATGGATTAAGAAGAGGTGCTTTGGGATAAAAAAAAGGAAAAGGAAAAAGGATGGAAAAGCAGAAACAGGGCGAGCCGGCATCTGGCAGTATTGGCGGTGTCCATATGGCTGTCCGGTGTTTCTGCAGGCTGCGGCGCCCCGGTGGACAACAATACAAAAGTGGTGCTGACGACCGGCTTTGCCAAGGACGAAATCTTCCGGATTGAAGGAATCTCCTGCCGCCTGCCGGAAATTATGGTATATCTGACCAATTCCCAGAACCAGTATGAAAGCGTTTATGGCCCGGAAATATGGAAGGCCAATGCGGAGGGGGTTACGCTGGAACAGAATATCAAGGATACCGCTTTGGCGAGGATTGCCCAGATTAAGACAATGAACCTTTTGGCGAAAGAGCATGGGGTGGAGTTGTCGGACCAGGAAACAGAGATGGCAAAGGAGGCGGCAAAGGCATATTTTTCTTCTTTAAACGATACGGAAAAAGTGCAGATGGGTGTGACGGAAGAAGTCATAGCCGGGTTATATGCGGAGTATGCTTTGGCAAATAAAGTGTACCAGTTTATCATAAGGGATATCAATCCGGAAATCAGCGATGACGAAGCGCGGACTATTACAGTCCAGCATGTGCTGGTGAAAACATATGCCTTGGACGGCACCGGCGCAAGGATAGAGTATACGGAAAACGCCAAGGCAAAGGCTTACGAGAGGGCGAAGGAAGTGTTGGAGCTGGCCAGACAAGAAGATACGGATTTTGAGCAGTTGATTGAAAAGTACAGCGAAGATAATAAGGGCACTTATTCTTTTGGCAAAGGAGATATGGAAGAAAATTTTGAGAATGCGGCATTTAATCTGGGAACAGGGGAAATCAGCGATATCATAGAGACAAAATACGGCTACCATATCATTAAATGTATTACCACCTTCGACCGGACGGAGACGGATGCCAATAAAGTGAAGATTGTGGAGGAGAGGAAAAAGGAAGTGTTCGGGCAGGAGTATGATACTTTTGTGAGATCCCTGACAAGGAATTTAAACGAAGAATTGTGGAATAACGTTACATTCCTAAATGACCCTGAGATAAAAACCTCCAATTTTTTTGATATCTACGGCGAGTATTTTAAGGATTTGCAATAAAAACCCAGGGCGCCGGGAGAATTGCCCTGCGGTGATGCCCGGAATCATTGTCCGGAGTCATAGTCCGGAGGAGGGCACAAAATATATGAGGCAGCCACTTCTGCCTCATGGAGATTGGGTATAAAAACCGAATTTACAAAAATTTTAGAAATGTATAAAAGCCCGTATTTATGGGAAAAACAATGGATTATTAGCACTCGTTTTAAATGAGTGCTAATTTTTTCTTGACTTTTTCTTTTTATGGAATTAAACTAAATATCAAGTTAAGAAAAAAGAAAAGGGAGTGGCGCATTTATGGCAGCAAAACACGGCAACTTATCAATAAACAGCGATAATATTTTTCCCATTATAAAAAAATGGCTATATTCCGACCATGATATTTTTATGAGGGAATTGATTTCCAACGGATGCGATGCGATTACGAAATTGAAGAAATTGGAAATGATGGGGGAATGTACCCTAGCGGATGATTATAAGGCGAAGATACAGGTGATTGTAAATCCGGAGGAAAAAACTCTGAAATTTATTGACAACGGCATTGGTATGACGGCGGATGAAGTAGAGGAGTATATCAATCAGATTGCTTTTTCCGGGGCAACGGACTTTTTTGAAAAATATAAGGACAAGACAAACGAAGACCAGATAATCGGCCATTTTGGGTTGGGCTTTTATTCTGCATTTATGGTGGCGGATCAGGTACACATTGATACCCTTTCTTATAAGGAAGGCGCCAAACCGGTACATTGGGAATGCGACGGCGGCACAGAATTTGACATGGAGGAAGGCGGCAGGACGGAAGTAGGTACGGAGGTGACGCTTTTTATCAATGAGGACTGCCTGGAGTTCTGCAACGAATATAAGGCAAGGGAAGTGATTAAAAAGTATTGCTCCTTTATGCCGACGGAAATTTACCTTTCCAAAGCAAACACCACGGAAACCCAGATTATCAAAGAAGAAGAAAAACTGGATACGGATACTGTGGTAGAGGAAATTGCGAAGGAAAAAGAGGAAGACGAACAGAAGCTGAAAATTGTGAAACGTCCGGAACTTTTAAACGAAACGGCTCCTCTTTGGACGAAGCATCCTAACGAATGTACGAAAGAGGAATATCTGGAATTTTACCGCAAAGTATTTCAGGATTACAAGGAACCGTTGTTCTGGATTCATTTGAATATGGATTATCCTTTTAATTTAAAGGGGATTTTATACTTCCCGAAAATCAATATGGAATATGAATCCATTGAAGGAACGATTAAACTGTACAACAATCAGGTGTTTATTGCAGATAATATTAAAGAGGTTATCCCTGAATTTCTGCTTTTGCTCAAGGGTGTGATAGACTGCCCGGATTTGCCGCTGAACGTTTCCAGGAGCGCATTGCAAAACGATGGGTTTGTGAAAAAGATTTCCGACTATATTTCCAAGAAAGTGGCGGACAAATTATCCGGCATGTGCAAAACGGAAAAAGAAGAATATGATAAATATTGGGATGATATCAGCCCGTTTATCAAATTCGGCTGCTTAAAGGACGATAAGTTCTGCGAAAAGATGACCGATTATATTCTTTTCAAGAATCTGGATGGCAAATACCTGACATTGCCGGAATGTCTGGATGTGAACAAGACGGATGCACAGGAGACAGACGGCGCAGCGGAAGGCAGCAAGGAAGAAACGGCGAAGACAGGGGAGGATGGCAATAAGGAAGAAGGAACCGTAGCGGAGGATGGCAGCAAGGAACCGGAGGCGGCATCTGAAGACGGGAATGAAGCGAAGGCTGTTGACGAAGACGGCAATAAGGTGGAAGCTGAAGTGGTAAATGCGGACGGCAGCAGTGCTTCTGACGATGAGGACATAGAAGACGGGGAAGAAGAGAAAAAAGAAAAGGTGATTTATTACGTAACCGATGAACAGCAGCAGAGCCAGTATATCAATATGTTTAAATCTGCGAAAATGGATGCGGTTATCTTAACCCACAATATTGACCAGCCGTTTATTTCCCAGTTGGAAGCAAAAAATGAAGGGATTAAGTTCCAGCGTATTGATGCGGATTTGACGGATTCCTTCAAAACAAAAACTTCCAAGAAGGCAGCAAAGGAGATGGAAGAGCAGGCGGAAGAGATTGCGAAGATTATGAAGAAAGCCTTGAAAAAGGACAATCTGTCCGTGAAGGTGGAAATGCTGAAAAACAAACAGATTTCTTCCATGATTACCGTTTCCGAGGAAAGCAGGCGTATGCAGGATATGATGAGGATGTACGCGGTAAACGGCATGGATATGGGATTTGGGCAGGAAGGGGAAACCCTTGTCCTGAATGCGAGCCATCCATTGGTAGAATACGTTTTGGATCACAAAGAAGGGGATAACGTGGAAATGATTTGCGAACAGCTTTATGACTTGGCCCTTCTTCAGAACGCACCGCTGAAACCGGAAGCAATGACGAAATTTATCGCAAGGAGCAATGATATTATGCTGCTTCTTACAAAATAGAAGTATAACGGCGAAACCTTGAGTTGTGGAAAGGTTAAGCAATAAGTATTTCACAGTCAGGAAAACCTCTGCATATAATGGGGTAAACGTATATGCAGAGGTTTCATTATGCCCGTAAATATAATACATGCCGCACAGAATGCCGGGCCGGATACCGGAAGGCTGAAAGTCAGTGTGACGTCATCTATCGGCTTGCTTCCGGTTACGGACGCTACGGTAAAGATTTCTTATAAAGGAATGCCGGATGCTGCCATAGAGACATTGAATACCGATATCTCGGGGCAGACGGAGGAAATTTCACTGCCTTCGCCGCCTTTGGAGTACAGTCTGGAACCGGGGGCGTCACAGCCTTATTCGGAATATAATATTGAAGTAACTGCGCCCGGATATGAGCCGGTTATGGTATCCGGAACAGAAATCCTGCCGGATGCCCTGGCATTGCAGCCCATTTCCATGAATCCTGTAGAGGTGGAGCAGGAGGAAGAGGAAACAATAGTCATCCCAGACCATACGCTATATGGAGAATATCCTCCGAAAATTCCGGAAGACGAAATCAAACCGATAGACGAAACCGGGGAAATCGTACTTAGCAGGGTGGTGATACCGGAATATGTCGTTGTCCACGACGGAACCCCTTCCGACAATACCGCCCCTAATTATTATGTAAAATACAAAGATTACATTAAAAATGTGGCTTCTTCCGAAATCTACGCGACATGGCCCGAAAATGCCATTTACGCCAATATCCTTGCAATTATGTCCGTTACTTTAAACAGGGTATATACCGAGTGGTACCGGAATCGCCGTTGGACGGCGGCAATGGAAAACAGACGGCTAAAAATCTTAAGAAATTGGTAATATATTGCTTTTAACGGGTAAATAAGGTATGATGGTTTTAACTAACATGTAAAATTTGGTCTGTTTATGGTATTTTACGGAGGCAGGGTTATGAGAAGATGTGGAATGACAAAATTATGGGTAACAATTTGCCTTATATTCGTTATGATTATGGCTCCCGGGAACGGGTTGGAGGCACAGGCGGTTGAGATTCTGGCGACCGTACACGGAACGGTTTTATCGGGGACGAATGCAGGGTTGCTGAAGCTTTCTACCAAGGAAGGGTATATGGAGATTAAGATAGACAGCGGAACGGATACCAGCGCCTGCAAAGTGCTTTTACCGGATAGCCGGGTGAGCGTTTCCGTGTCTTATGGTTCGGACAAGTACCTTCATGCGGTAAAGATTACCGGGGAGGCGCAGGGCGGGGCGGTTACACTGGATACTTCTACGAGCGCTACCGTAACAGGCACGATTGGGGAAAAATCGAAAAGCGATATTTTATATGTGAATACACAGCAGGGCGAAATGGAAATTAAATGGGATTCGACTACTAATATAAACGGATGCTCCATCCTGATGGTGGGCAAAAGCTACGGCATTACGTGCGTAAGAGGTTCGGACGCTTATATGCATGCCGTAAGCATTTCGGATATGACGGCAGGAGGAACGATTGTGAATAACGGCTCGACAGGTGCGTCGGGAACGACAGGAGGATCCACGTCTCCGGTAAATCCTGCGCCGGGTTCTCAGGTAAATGTTTCCACAGTAACGGTCACCGGAACAGTAACCGACAGCACAAAGGAAAATCTTTTGTACCTGTCCACCAACGGCGGGGTTATGCAATTGGTTATTGACAGCAATACGGATGCCAGAAGCGGTATGATGTTAACACCCGGCAATAAGCTGACGGTTGCCTGCTATCGTGGTTCGGATGCCTATATGCATGCGGCCAGCATCGTGGGAGTGAAGGATAATGCGGCGGCAGCGGAGCTGGATACTTCATCCCCTTCAACGGTTACCGGAACGGTAGGGGGCAAATCTACGGAAAACATACTTTATTTATCCACCAGCGGCGGGGAAATGCAATTGAAATTAGATGCGGTAAGGAGCATCAACAATTGTAAGGTTTTTGTCAGCGGCAAGAAGCTGACAGTAACTTGCGTGCGCGGCTCGGATGCATACATGCATGCATTGGATATTACCGGGAATTGACAGATTCCGCGGTACCGGAATCAAGGATACAATTTTACGATTACTTCATCCACGGCTTATGACCAGAAGTGGATGAGAGGAAGGAATATTTATAAGAATATAGATAACCTGGTAGATAGCATTTTTGCCAATTATCTTTCACGCCCTGGCGTCCGTCAGCCTATTTTTACGTCTTACTGCGATGGGAACCGCGTCACATGCAGCGGTTTGAGCCAATGGGGTTCCAAATATCTGGGGGAGGAAGGATATTCGGCAATAGAAATAATCCGCTATTATTTTGGGAATGATATGTATATCAATTCGGCAGAGAGCATTGCAGGGGTTCCTTCTTCGTGGCCCGGCTATAATCTGACAGTGGGCTCCAGCGGGGAAAAGGTACGGCAGATGCAGCAGCAGTTAAACCGGATTGCCCAGAACTATCCGGCTATTCCGGTAATTGCGGCGGACGGTATATATGGGAGCCGCACGATGGATGCGGTAAAGATGTTCCAAAGGATTTTCGATATGCCCCAGACCGGTGTGGTGGATTATCCCACATGGTATCAGATTTCCAACATATACGTAGGGGTAAGCCGGATTGCGGAACCGGTATAATGTGATAGATAAAAAGGGGGTAAAGTTCCGGGATGGACAGAATACGCAAACCGAAGAAGAAAAAAATGAAATGGACCAAAAAGATAGGGAAGCCGGTGGTTAGTATGCTGAAAGAAAAGCAGAAAACGATGAAAACGAGAGAGAAGATTTATAGGAAGACGATGAAAGCGAAGGAAAAAATCCATAGAAAGGCGATAAAGGCACGGAAAAAGAAGGTGGAGAAGAATGTAGACCGGTTATTAGTGGGGGGATGTTTCCTTGTCTGCCTTCTGGCTGCCCTTATAGAAGCGAAATACGAAAAAAAATAGCGTAAGAATTAGTGATTGCCGTTTATAAAAACAGGGAGTTGGTCTTAGGCCAACTCCCTGTTTCCATATGGTAAAAAGCAATCATCGCATTTAGTCCAGATTCAACCTGTTTTTCAGCATGTGTTCCGTAAGGAAATACAGGGCTCCGCTGAAAATAAGGGAGAAGGCGATGGAACCGAGCATGGAAGGTACTAAATAATCGCCGACGCTGTCGTAATAGTAATATCCCGTGCTGAAAGCAAAGGGGGAAAAGATATTAAACATGCTGGGAACCCTTTGCATGAAGGATGTAATAATTTCAAAAACAACATATTCCCCGATATACCAGATAATGGCGCCAGCGACTTTATGGCGGGCAAAGAGCTGCCCAAGTGCGATGGCAGTATATATTTTCAGGATAGAGAAAGTGTTGTTTAATAACAGTTGAATCAAACAGATAAAAAGGAACAAAGGAAGGCTTATACCCATTTCTTCTTCAAACGCTATGAGGATTTCAGGAAATTCATGCAGCAGTTCATAAATAATATCCACGTCCTCATAGGAAAGCATGGCAGTGTATATAAGGGACATTACGCTGATGCATACAACCGCGCCGGTGATGATAGACCATAATATTCCGACGGACAGTTTGGATATTACAATTTGCCTTGCCGTAACCGGTAAGGTATTTGTCAGATAGCCTTCGTCCGTATAAACATTTTTGTAATAACGGACGGCGACACAGACCGTAACAGCTATGGAACCTGCCGCAATGGCAAGGACATAGAAGAATATCGACAGACCGAGCATAATGTCTATTCCAGCCAAATCCAGGGACCAAAACGGGGAAGCCAAAGAGATAACCCCAATAAATGTGATGATGCCAAGGAATATATTGATGGATGCCGGGATTTTCCAAAAATGTTTCCATTCATATTTAAATAGTTTTTTTAACATGCGAATACCCCCCTGAAATAAGCGTCTACGGATTGGCCATATTGTTCCCTGATTTGGTCAACAGGCATGTGGGTAAGTACCTGGCCTTCCCGGATAAAGATGACTTCATCCAAAATATTTTCAATATCCGAAATCAAGTGAGTGGAAAGAAGAATGCTTGCATTCTCGTTGTAATTGGTAATAATCGTTTTTAAGATATAATCCCGGGCCGCCGGGTCAACGCCGGCAATAGGTTCGTCAAGGATAAAAAGGTCGGCATCCCTGCTCATGACGAGTATGAGCTGCACTTTTTCTTTCGTTCCTTTGGATAATGTCTTAAGCTGTGCGGTAAACGGGATATTCAAAGCGCTTAACATAGTAAAAGCCTTATCCCGGTTAAAATCCGCATAAAAATCCCGGAAAAAATCCACCAAATCAGAAACTTTCATTCCGCTCTGGAGGTAAGTCCGTTCCGGCAGATAGGCAATCCTTGCTTTGGTTTCCGGACCGGGTGCGAAACCGTTGATTAATATCTGCCCTGCGGTGGGTGTAAGAAGACCGTTAATCATTTTAATTAATGTAGTTTTGCCGCTGCCGTTTGGTCCGAGCAGCCCGATAATCCGGCCGCGGGGAATTACAAGGTTCAAATTATTGACTGCTAAAGTATTGCCGTATACTTTTGTCAATCCCCTGATTTCTGCTAATGCTTCCATGATTTTGCTCCCTTCATTCTTTTTCAGCCATTTCTTTTACGAGCGATACGATTTCTTCTGCCGAGTACCCTAATTCCTTCATTGTGTGGAAAAAATTCCTAATATATTCATTCGCTAAATCCGATTGCGTTTTCTGAATCAATTCTGTATCCTCCGTTACGATGCGCCCGCTGGTACGTTGGGTGATGATTAATGCGTTACGTTCCAGTTCGGCAAGAGCTTTTTGCATTGTGTTCGGGTTGACGCTTGCCTCTGCTGCTAATTCCCTGACGCTTGGAAGCCTATCTCCGGCTTTGTATCTGCCCGAAATAATTTGTATCTGTATTATTTCTACAAGCTGGGAATAGATGGGCTTATCTGCACTCAAATTCCATGCCATACAATCCTTCCTTTCTGTTAATATTTTGTACTACTGTATTACTTTATTAATACAATATAACATTGGAAAGAATTTGTCAAGGAATAATTTGAAAGTTGGCGGTGATATTTTCCAGACATAAGTTTTGCCCGGCAAAAGGGATATTTGACTTTAAAAAAAGAAGCGGATATACTGTAGGGAAAGGGGTGCATTGCGCAAACCGGCAGATAAATGATATAATCAATATAATCAAAAGATAAGAAATGTTTAGGTTTGAAAAGGAATGGATATGGCAGAAACGGTGGATAGGATGGGAGTAGCAAATGCTACGGCAAATGCTACGGAAAATGCGGAGCAGGAAAAAGCAGAAGCGGAAAGGGTAGAGGCAGCGCTGGAGTTTTCGGAGGTGTCTTTGGAGCTTTCCCTGAAGAAAGGGGAAGTAAAGGAAGGGGCTTTTACTGTTTTTGCGCCGGAAGGCACGCTGGCCAAAGGGTGGGTTGTATCTTCGGGGATGGAAATGGAATGCCTCGTGGAGGAATTTGTAGGGGCAAAAGAAGAAATTGCCTATCGCTTTTCGGCAAAGGAAGTAGAAGCGGGGGATGTGCTGGAAGGCGCTTTTTTTATCATATCCAATTATGGGGAATATGAGCTGCCTTACCGGGTGGAGATAGAAAACGATACGATAGAATCCAGTATGGGAACGATAAAAAATATGTTCCATTTTGCCAATCTGGCAAAGGAAAACTGGGAAGAGGCGGTGAAAGCTTTTTATTCCTCGCCTTTTCGGAAATTGTTTTTAAAAGGCGCGGATAGAAGGTATTACAGCGCTTATAAAGGGCTGTCGGCGATACCTGGAAATGAATGGAATGTAGAAGAGTTTCTTCTGGAAATCAATAAAAAACAGAGGGTGCAATTTATCCCGGAAAAAACGGAAGTTCTTATCGAGGACCCGGCAGGGGTATCCGGGCATGAAATCATGATTGCAAGAAGCGGCTGGGGATATACTTCTTTGAAAATTGCAGCAGAAGGGGGATTTTTGCGGGCGGAAAAAGAGAAGGCAACGGAATATGATTTTCTTGGAAATTCATTCCGGCTGGTTTTTTACGTAGACAGCAGCAGGCTCCACGCAGGTCGTAATTTCGGAAGTATCCGTATTTCCCACGCTTATGAGGAAATCGTAATCCCGGTGACGGTAATCTGCAATGGGCAGAGGAAACGGCCGCATGGGATACGGAAGGAAAAAAGAAAGCTTCTGATACGGCTGGTGGAAAATTATTGTGCTTTCAGGGGGAAAAAAATCAGCGGCAGGATTTGGATGGGCGAAACGGAAAAGCTGGTGGACAGGCTATCGGTACTGGACAGCAAGGATATTCAGACAGGGCTGTTCCGCGTACAGCTTTTGATTACGCAGGAAAGGTTCAACGAAGTCAAATACCAGATGGAACGGCTGAAAACGGCAATTGATCAAGGGGAGTGCCGCCAGGAAGTCTGGTGCTATTACTTATATTTAACGACGCTATATACGGAAGACGATTCTTATGTGGATGAAATTACAGAAAGGGTTTTCCAGATATATAGGGCAAATCAGGACAATTGGCGGATTGCCTGGCTGATGATGCATTTATCGGAGGAATATGTCAAAAGCCCTTCCAGGCGATGGGCGCTTTTGGAAGAGCAATTTAAACGGGGATGTACCAGCCCGGTGTTATATATTGAAGCTTGGCATCTTCTGGATTTGAACCCCACGTTGTTGATGAAAATGGAAGGGTTTGAACTGCAGGTATTGCATTTTGCGGTGAAAAAAGGGATGCTGTCGAGGAACCTTATCGTGCAGATACGGTATCAGATGCAGAAGATGAAAGGATATTCAAAAACAGCATTTTCTATTTTGAAAGAATATTATGAAAAAATGCAGGATAATGAGACGCTTCAGGCTATCTGCGTGTTGCTGATGAAAGGGAACCGGACGGACAAAGACAGCTTCTTATGGTACAGCCTTGGGGTGGAACAGGAGCTGCGCATTACCAAATTATATGAATATTATATGATGTCGTTGCCGGAAGGTTTTGAAGGGGAAATTCCCAAAGTAGTGCTGATGTATTTTGCCTTTCAAAGTGAACTGGATTATAGGAAAAATGCTTTTTTGTATTCTTATATTTACAAAAGGAGGAAGGAACAGCCGGAATATTATATTAAATTCTGCGGGCAGATAGAGAAATTCGTGCTGTACCAGCTTCAAAAGGGAAGAATCAACAAAGACTTGGCCTATTTGTATAAAAATACATTGACGGAGGGGATATTGGACGAAGAGCGGGCAGGAAAGCTGGCGAGGCTGCTTTTTACCCATATCATCCATATAAAAAACAGGAAAATATGCCAGGTGGCAGTAGATTATGGATTGAGCAGCAAAGAATACCGGTATCCGGTCAGCGATGGCATGGCGGCGGTACCGCTGTATGGGGATGATTATAAAATATTGCTCGAGGACAGAGAGGGGAATCGTTTTACAGTCAGTGAACCGTTCCGGGAAGAGAGGATGATGCATCCGGGGAAGCTGCTACAAATGGCGCTGCCTTTGGTAAAAGGGCATAGAGGGGTGGACATCTATTTGTGCGAAAGCAATGGGGCCTTGCTGGAAATCCGGGAGGACAATGCGGTACGGTTCCGGCGCATTGCGGCTTCGCCTTATATAGAGGCGGAAAAGAAGAACGAGATTTGTTTGAAGCTGCTTCATTATTATTATGAGCAGGATTATTTGAAAGAATTGGAAGACTATCTGAAAGAGCTTGCGCCGGAAGGGCTTGGCAGGGAAGAACGCAATGAAGTCATACGCTTTATGGTAACCCGTGGAATGTATGAGAAGGCTTTTGCATGGACGAAGCGCTATGGCGTATCCGGGATGGATGTGAAAACCCTTATGAGGATGTGCAGCCGTCTGATTGCCAGAGACGGGCTGATAGAGGACAGGTATTTGATTAATATGGTTTACCATTCTTTCAGCAAAGGCAAATATGATGGCAATGTGCTGACATATCTTGTTTGTTTCTATAAAGGAACACTTTGGCGGTTGAGGGAAATCTGGAAGGCAGCCACGGATTTTGAAGTGGATACTTATGAAATTTGCGAGCGCATTCTTGTACAAATGATGTTTTCCGGCGGATATATCGGGGAACGGGCAGAGGTTTTCAAAGCCTATGTATCGGGAGGGGCGAAGCCGGAAGTGGAATCCGCTTTCCTTTTCCGGTGTTCCTATGACTATTTTGTCAAAGAAAAGCTGATAGACCCATTTTTGTTTACCGATGCGGTGAGGGTTTATGAAAGAGGGGAAAAGCTGCATAGAGTGTGCAAGTTTGCCCTATTGAAATATTATTCCGAAAATAAGGGGGAAATGACCCGGAAAATACAGGGGGTGGCAAGGATGTTTTTGGCGGATTTGCTGGAAGACGGGGTTTACTTTGCCTTTTTCAAGGAATATGTGGGGGAACTGCCGGCGATGGATGATTTTGTAGATAAAACGGTGGTAGAATATAAGACAAAGCCGGGCAGCCGGGTAGTTATCCACTATCTGATAGAGCGGGGGCGTTATACGGAAAGCGAATACCGGCAGGAAGAGATGAAAGACATGTACGGCGGTGTTTATGCGAAAGCGTTTGTCCTCTTTTTCGGGGAAAAGCTCCAATATTATATTACAGAAGAGTATGAAGGGGAGAAAAAATTTACGGAAAGCGCATCCGTTGGCAGGGGAGATGTGCTTTATGGGGAAGGGAACAGCCGGTTTGAACTGATAAACGATATTGCGGCGGCAAGGATGCTGCAGGATTATGATACGTTGAATTGTCTGTTGGAAGATTATTATAAAAAGAAATATGTTGTCTCCCGGATATTTTGCCTGATGAAAGATTAAGGCAGAGGATGATGCGGGAGCGTAAGGATGGAAAAAGGAGGAGCGGGAAAAAGGAAGAGGAGAAAGATTGCCATAGGTTATGACTTGGGCGATGATTATGCCCAAATCAGCTATTGTTTCCTTGACGGGGAAACGGTGGAAACCTTGGCGGTAGTTACGGGAACCGAGCAATATAACATACCGGTGGTCCTTTGCCGGAAGAAAGGGGTAAACCAATGGCTGTTTGGCAGGGAAGCGGTTAAGTTTGCCGGAGAGGGATTTAAGGTAGAGGGGCTGGTAGGGCTTGCGAGAAAAGGGGAGATGGTGGATGTTGGGGGAGAAAGCTTTGACCCGGTGGCACTGCTTGCCTTGTTTATCAAGCGGAGCCTTTCGCTATTGACGTTGGTTGCCCCGCCGGATTGGCTGGAAGGGTTGATGTTTACGACGGATAATCTGGACAAGCGTATGGTAGAAGTATTGGCGCAGGTAGGTGCAAATTTGCACCTGAAGACGGATAAAATTTATTTCCAAAGCCATGTGGAAAGCTATTACTATTATATGCTTCACCAGCCGGAGGAACTTTGGGTGCATGAGGTGCTTTTATGCGATTATGACAACAGACGGTTGAAGATATATGGGTTTAGCATAAACAATAGGACAATCCCCAAGGTAGCTTTGATTTCCATTGAGGAATATAAGGAAATGGGAAGGGAAGAGGCATTGGGGAGGATGGCGGCTTTGGGAAGGGCACAAAAAACGGAGGGCATTCAGGGCATGCCGGAAACCTTTGACGCGGCAGAAATGGAGCTGACGGAGGCGGAAAAAGGAAGGCTGGATGAAATCTTTTCGAGGATTATGAGGAAAAAATGCAACGGAAATGCCATATCCAGCATTTATTTGATTGGAAATGGCTATAAAGACGGATGGGCATCGGAATCTTTGCGTTACCTATGCCGGGGGCGCAGGGTGTTCCAGGGGAATAACCTTTATAGCAAGGGGGCTTGCCAGGGAATCAGGGAAAAGCTTGGGATAGAGCATATAGGGGAAGAATATGTGTTCCTTGGTTTGGATAAACTGAAATCCAATATAGGGATGCGTCTTTTGCGGCGAGGGCAGGAGTCCTATTTTGCATTGATGGATGCAGGTACGAACTGGTTTGAGACGGAAAAGGAATTTGATGTAATTTTGGAGGACGGGGAGTCCGTATCGGTGTTGCTGACACCTTTGGACGGAAAGGAGCCGACGGAAATCAGCATGAAGCTGGAAGGGTTGAAAGAGCGTCCGAAATGGGCTACAAGGCTGAATATTAAGGCAAAAATGCTTTCAGAAAAGGAACTGAGCGTTTCCGTAAAGGATATGGGGTTCGGCGACTTTTTCCCGGCTTCCGGCGGGGAATGGAATAAAGTATTTGAAATATAATTGCCTTCCGGGAGGCAGGAAAGACGGATGTGCCGGAGGAAAAGGAGGAGGACATTGGGCAGGATATTGCTTTGCCTCGGTAAGTATGCGGCAAAACCTTATTTTATGAAACGGGCATATATAAACGTTTATTCGATAGAAGAACTTTGTTATTGTCTGTTGAAAAACGGATATTTTGCGGACGAGGAAATTATGGATGATTTGCTGCCGGATTGGCTGGAAAAGGAATGCGGGCTGAAAGAGCTGTCCGGCCGGCTAAGGCAGATGAAAGAAGAGGGAGGAACGGTAAGCGACTGTGCAGCCCTGATTCTGGATCATGTAGGCTACGGGGAAAGGGAGGACATCGAGAGGGCAAAAAGCGGGCTGGAGAAAGAAACAGGATTGAGCATATATGAAAAAAGGAAAACAAGGGCGGATTATCTGGCGGAGAATAAAAAATATGCCCATGCTTTAAAGGTTTATGACAGCCTGCTGGAGGAATTGCCGGAAGGGGGGAATGGGCTTCGGGCAAAAATATTGCATAACCGGGGAGTGGCTTATGCCGGCCTGTTCCGGTTCCGGGATGCGGCGGAAAGCTTTCGTCTGGCCTATGAATGTACCGGCGGGGAAGCATCTTATATCGGTTATCTGACGGCAAATCGAATGTATATGGAAGAAACGGATTATCTCAATTTTACATCCGGCAAAGAGCAGGGATATGAGCAGACTTTACAAGTGGAGAAAAGGATGGAGAAGGCATTGGAAGCTTTTGAGGGAACGGAAGAAAACAGGATGTTGTTTACCTTGAAAGTGTGCAAGGAAGAGGGGAATGGGGGCAGTTTTGTTTCTTACTATGAAGAAATTGAGAAGATTACCGATGATTTAAAAGAAGAATACCGACAGATGATAGAAGAATAGACGGATTGCCCATAAAAGCGGATGGGCGCCGGAAAGATGCTATGGTTGGATAAGAAGGAATGCTTCGGCATAAAGGAGGAGTATGAAATTATTTAAGGACATGAAATTTTGGAAAAAGATTTTCCGCTCAAGGCAGGATGAAGAGGGCGATGAACTGGACTTTGAGGATGAGAGCTGGGAAAGGATTGAGAGCAACAGGAGTAAGTTCAATGTCCATGATTGGGACCAGCGGAAAGAATATGTGCAGGACTGCAGGGATCGCATCCGGGAAGCGTCGGAGGAATTGGAGAACCTGAGTTTTGAATATGGGAAAGTCACTTCTTATCTGAAAGACATTGAGGAAATCGAAGCGCTGCCGGAGGAAGAGAGGAAAGAGCTGAATGCCAGCGCGGAAAAGATACAAGAGCTGGAAAGCCGCAGGGGGGCTTATCTGGAAAAGAAAAACCGGATGAGCGATGAAAAATACCACCAGATGGAGCGGATGGAAGATGAGGCGGAGGAAGGCCTGCGCAAATTGTCGGAAACGGAAGACTATCAAAATCTGATAAGGAAAGATATGTCCCGGCTGGACGGGGAAAAACATGCCTATCTCTACCGGAAAGATGAGTTAAAAGGGATGATTGCGGATGCAAAAGGGATGACGGTTATCTGCTCAGTTGCTTTAATTGTCTGTTTTGTGGTTCTTTTTACATTGAAATATGCCTTGCGCATGGATATACAGGTAGGATTTTTGTTAACGACCGGGTTAGCGGCATTGGTGATTACGCTGCTTTTTATAAAGTATACGGAGTCGGTAAAGGAATTGAAGCGGGTGGAGAAGGGGATTAACCGGATTATTATGCTTCATAATCGGGTAAAAATCCGTTATGTCAATAATACGAACCTTTTGGACTATTTGTATATGAAATATAAGGTTTCTTCGGCCAAAGAATTTCTAAGCTTGTGGGAAAAATATAAAGTGGAAAAAGAAGAAAGAAGGCGTTACCGGGAAGCGGAGCTGGAACTGGATGAGTGCCAGCAGGAGCTTTTAAGCATACTGAAGTGCTATCAGGTAAAAGACCCGGCGATTTGGCTGCACCAGACAGCAGCAATCCTCGATAATAAGGAAATGGTGGAAATCCGCCACGGCCTGATTATCCGCAGACAGTCTCTGCGGCGGAGAATGGATTATAATAGAGAAATGATTATTGAAAAAACGAAAGGGGAAATGAAAGAATTGGCAGAGGCTTATCCGCAATATGCGGGGGAGTTAGGCTGGAAATAGGGGAATGGGAAGATGCCGGCAGGCAGAAATAGGACATTTACATTATTGCATAAAATGAAATGATAGGGTATAATGTCCATTAGCGTAATTGCATAGAGCGGCAGTTATGGAAATAGGAAAAAGAATATTAAGGGAAAAGTGAGGTAGTGAGAAATGAAAACAGTAAAGAAGACAGTGGTGTGGCTTGTTGTGGCCCTTCTTGCATTGACATTTGCTGGCTGTGGCAAAAAAGAAGCGGATAAGCCCACGAAAGAGTTTGCCTCCCCTGATGCAACGATGAGCGTTATGTTGGCGGAAGACTGGCAGACGGAAGGTGAAGCAACAGACGGTATGATTGGTGCATACAGCAAGAATGGCAATGACGGCGTTGTCATCCTGCAGCTTATCAAAGGCGTGGATGCTTCCAGTCTTCAGGACGTAAAAGATGTGGTGGAAAGTACATACAAAGTATCAGGGAAAGAAACAATGGACGGCGCCGGGGTAGCACCGGGGCTGGAAAATGTGGAAGCTTATAAGTGCAAGATAGATTTGGAAGGTGAATCTGCAGACGGATATTTCATTTATGGCGAATCCGGCTATGCATATTATGCGATGCTGTATGCAGCAGAAAAAATGAACGATGATACGATGGTTTATGCAAATCAGGTGTTTGCTTCCTTTAAAGAAGATGCACCGGAAATCCCGAATAATTCAACGGTAGAAGTTACGGATACCATTCTTTGGATGAACGGTACCCATGCCGTACTGACATCATTGAACGGCTGGGATTACACCGTGTTCGGAAGCATGCCGGCTAACGATGACTCTATGGCATTGCAGCAATCCATGTTGAATGAGTGGTGGGAAGTAACAGACCGTGCAACGGCGGATGAAACGATAGATTGGCTTATGAGTGAAGGGCACCGCATGGACTTTGCGGAAATGATGGATATGTTGACAGAAGACGGTCTTGGGGAAATGCCGGAAGGGGAAAGGGCAGATTACCTTCTCAACAATTATACGAATATGACGGAAGAAATTGCACAGCAATATGCGGATTTCTATGCTTTATATGATGAAAAAGGCATAGATATGATGTCGGCATGGGACTACAGCCGTGCAATGTCGGTATTGTCCAACGCTTATATCGCAGGTTATTATACGGAGACGGAAGCTTTGGACAAATCCCTGGAAATAGCTACCGTAATCCAGACGGTATTTGACTCCTGGGATGCTTTTGAAGACAGCTATATGGTAGGCTATGAATATTGGGCAGAAGAAAGCAGCGACGAAAGAAGGGCAGTTTATGAAGAATTAAAAGCAGCTCCTAACAGCCCTTATAGTTTGGATTGGAATATGACATTAGAAAAGAGTTGGTAATTCGGAATGAGGAAAAGAAAGCAGTTATGGCTATGCCTTAGTATTGCATTCTTTTTAGCGATTTCCGGATGCGGAAATATGGTGCCATCGGCGGAAGCGGAATTTGCTTCCGCCGATGGCACTATAAGCATTATGCTGAAGGAAAGCTGGGAAGAAAAGGATGCGAAGGAGGATGGCTGGATTGGTGCGTCCAGCAAAAATGGCATGGATGCGGTGATGGTGATTCAATCGGTGAAAGAGGGCCGTTTTGCCGGCAGGAAGGATGTGGAGGAGGCGGTGAAGACCGTCTATGGTATCTCCGGGTTAGAGGAGTCGGGCGATACGGGCATAATACCGGGGCTTACGGAAACGGAATCTTACCGCTGTAAATTGGATATGGAAGGCACCGTTACGGATGGCTATATCGTTTATGGGGAAACGGATTATGCCTATTATGCTTTTATTTATGCGGCAAAGGACATGGATGCGGATACTTTGGAATATGTGCGGCGGATAGGGGCTTCTTTCCGGGAAGATGCGCCGGAAAGGGTGAATATCCCTGCGGTGGAAACCACGAATACCATCCTTTGGATGAACGGTACTTATGCTGTGCTTACAACATTGAACGGTCATGATTATACCATATTTGGAGGCACATTCCCGAACAGCGATTGCGTGGAAAGGGAAAAAGAAATGCTGGACAGGCAATGGGGCGTTACGGACCGGGCGTCGGCGGACGAGTCTTTGGACTGGCTTCGCAGCGAAGGGCATCGTACGCGCTTCGTAGAAGAAATGGACGGGCTGGCAAAAGCCGGGCTTGCTTCTGTAGATAAGGAGGAAAGGGTGGATTTCCTTTGTGAAAACAACGATATGACGCAGGAAGAGGCGGAAAGATATGCGCGGTTTTATGAAGCCTATGAAGAAAAAGGCGAGGATGCCATATCGGCTTGGGATTACAGCCGCCTGGTTATGTTATTGTCCAGCTATTATGTGGTAGGGTATTATTCCGAAACGGAAGCTTTGGAGGAGGCTTTGGAAGTTTCCCGGATGATTCAGAAAAAATATGGCTCTTGGGATACATTTACGGACAGCTATATGATGGGATATGAATATTGGGCAAAAGAAAGCAGCGATTACAGAAGACTGGTTTATGAAATCCTGCAGGAAGAGCCGGATAGCCCATACCGGTTGCCTTGGGATATGAAACTGGTGAAAGACTGGTAAAAGCGGAAACAGATAAAAAGCTGCCGGAAAGGCATTAGGGAATTTATTGGAAAAAATATGCCTTTGTATTATTTTTTTTGTTAGAATGGGCATTTGACTTCAAAAAAAAACTGTTATATACTTCATATTGTTAGGCTATATTTATGCTCCGTTGCTTGCGGCGGGGTATTTGACTTTGCCAATGAAGGAAGGACGGAGGAAAGAATGAAGAAACTGGAACAGCTCTATGAAGGAAAAGCGAAGAAAGTGTATGCGACGGAAGACCCGGATGTAGTAATTGTAGATTATAAAGATGATGCTACGGCATTTAACGGGGAGAAAAAGGGAACAATTGTAGGGAAGGGTGTTATCAATAACCGTATGACGAACCATGTGTTCAAACTTCTGGAGAAAGAAGGGGTGCCCACCCACTTTATCGAAGAGTTAAGCGAGCGGGAAACGGCCGTAAAAAAAGTGGAAATTGTGCCTTTGGAAGTGATTATCCGTAATGTAGCGGCAGGAAGCTTTTCTAAGCGGCTGGGCGTGCCGGAAGGCACTCCGTTTAAAGAGCCTACGATAGAGTTTAGCTATAAAAACGATGAACTGGGCGACCCGTTGATTAACAGTTATTTTGCAGTGGCTTTGGGGCTTGCGGACTGGGATGAAATTGAAAAGATTAAGAAATATGCGTTTAAAGTAAACGAGGTACTGAAAGCATATTTCCTTCAGGCGGATATTAAGCTGGTTGACTTTAAAATAGAATTTGGGCGCTTCCACGGGGAAATCCTTTTAGCGGATGAAACTTCGCCGGATACATGCAGGCTGTGGGATGTGAATACGAATGAAAAGCTGGATAAGGATCGTTTCCGCAGGGATTTGGGGAATGTAGAGGAAGCATATCAGGAAGTGTTTAAACGACTTGGATTGGATTGATTCCGGTGTGGCGAGGCTGTGCCGTGCAGAAAGGCGCCGCTTTGAAAGCCGGGAGGGAAGCGTAGTTGCAGGATGGATAAGCCGGAAGAGGAATGTGGGGGTATCCGGGCCGGAAAGCTACGAAGTATAAAAAGGAGAAACATATGAGTACAGACAGATATCAAAGTCCTCTTTCCGAGCGTTATGCCAGCAGGGAAATGCAGTATATTTTTTCGCCTGACATGAAGTTCAGGACGTGGAGGAAACTGTGGATTGCCTTGGCGGAGACGGAAAAAGAGCTGGGGCTGAATATTACCCAGGAGCAGATAGATGAACTGAAGGCACATGCGGAGGATATCAATTATGAAGTGGCGCAAGCGAGGGAAAAAGAAGTCCGCCATGATGTGATGAGCCATGTATATGCATATGGAGTACAGTGCCCGAAAGCAAAAGGGATTATCCATTTAGGGGCGACGTCCTGTTATGTAGGCGATAATACGGATATTATCGTGATGGCCGAGGCGCTTCGTCTGGTAAAGAAAAAGCTGGTGAATGTAATCAAGGAGCTGGCGGATTTTGCGGACAAGTATAAAGCCCAGCCAACGTTGGCGTTTACCCATTTCCAGCCGGCCCAGCCAACATCCGTTGGGAAAAGGGCTACGTTATGGATGCAGGAATTTTGCCTGGATTTGGAAGATTTGGATTATGTGCTTTCCCATATGAAGCTTCTTGGCTCCAAGGGAACGACAGGAACACAGGCTTCGTTTTTGGAGCTGTTTGACGGAAAGCAGGAGATTATTGATAAAATAGACCCGATGATTGCGGAGAAGATGGGCTTTCAGGAATGCTATCCGGTATCCGGCCAGACCTATTCGAGAAAGGTGGATACCAGAGTGGCGAATGTATTGGCAGGTATTGCTGCCAGCGCCCATAAGATGTCCAATGACATCCGCCTGCTGCAGCATTTAAAAGAAGTGGAAGAACCCTTTGAAAAAGGGCAGATTGGTTCTTCGGCGATGGCTTATAAGCGCAATCCTATGAGGAGCGAAAGGATTGCATCTTTATCCAGATATGTAATGATTGATGCCCTGAACCCGGCTATCACTTCTGCAACGCAATGGTTTGAACGGACGTTGGACGATTCGGCGAACAAGAGGCTTTCCATACCGGAAGGTTTTTTGGCGGTAGATGGGATTTTGGATTTGTGCCTGAATGTGGTGGATGGCTTAGTAGTCTATCCCAAGGTAATTGAAAAACGCCTGTTGAGCGAGTTGCCGTTTATGGCGACGGAAAACATTATGATGGATGCCGTAAAGGCAGGCGGGGACAGACAGGAACTGCATGAAAGAATCCGTACCCTTTCTATGGAAGCAGGCAGGAATGTAAAGGTGGAAGGGCAGGAAAATAATCTGCTGGAGCTTATAGCAGCGGATCCGGCTTTTAACATGTCATTGGAGGAATTGCAGAAAACGATGGAGCCATCGAAATATATCGGACGTTCAAAAGAGCAGGTGGAAGCATTCCTGTCAAAGGTCATTTCACCGATTTTGGAGGAAAATAAGGATTTGTTGGGAATAAAAGCAGAGATTCACGTATAAAACGGGATAGATTTAAGCGTATTTTTAAAGCAAAGCTTTGAAGATGCGCTTTTTGCACTTGCAGCAGAGGACTGGAAATAGAAAATAGCTGCCTGCAGTGGACTTTTGGTTGGATGTATGGACAGTGTATCAGTTTTAAATAAGGCATGAGGAACAGGAAAGGAATTAGGTAACGGTTATGGGTGGATTTTTTGGAGTGGCGTCGAAGAACGACTGTATCTTTGACTTGTTTTTTGGAACGGATTATCATTCCCACTTGGGAACGAGGCGGGCTGGGATGGCGGTTTATGGGGAGAAAGGATTTGACCGTTCCATCCATAATATTGAAAATGCGCCGTTCCGTACGAAATTTGATAAAGATGTAAATGAAATGAAGGGGTATATGGGAATCGGCTGCATTTCCGATTATGAACCGCAGCCATTGATTGTGCGTTCCCATCATGGAACCTATGCGATAGAAACGGTGGGGAAAATCAACAATACGGATAAAATCGTGGAGACTATTTTTAAAAAAGGGAACACGCATTTCCTGGAAATGAGCGGAGGGGATATCAATGCGACGGAGCTGGTAGCTGCCATTATCAACCAGAGGGAGAACCTGGTGGAAGGCATCCAATATGCGCAGGAAATCATTGAAGGCTCTATGACTATTCTTTTGATGACGCCAAAGGGGATTTATGCGGCAAGGGACAGGATGGGGAGGTCGCCGGTTTCGATTGGGAAGAAAAAGGATTCCTATTGTATTTCCTTTGAAAGCTTTGCTTATTTGAACCTGGGGTATGTGGAAGAAAAGGAACTTGGTCCGGGGGAAATCGTAATTGTTACGCCGGAAGGGCTGCATACGCTGGCGGCGCCGGGGAAAGAAATGAAAATATGTACGTTTTTATGGGTATATTATGGCTATCCTTCTTCTTCTTACGAAGGAATCAGCGTGGAGGAAATGCGTTACCGCTGTGGTTCCCTTTTGGCAAAAAGGGATGATGTAAAGCCGGATATTGTAGCCGGAGTGCCTGATTCAGGCACACCCCATGCCATCGGTTATTCCAATGAGTCAGGCATCCCTTTTTCACGTCCCTTTATCAAATACACGCCTACATGGCCCCGCTCCTTTATGCCAACGATACAGAGCAAAAGGAATTTGATTGCAAAAATGAAATTAATACCGGTGCATGATTTGATTCAGAATAAAAGCCTGCTGCTTATTGACGATTCCATTGTCCGGGGCACGCAATTGCGGGAAACGACGGAATTTCTTTACCAAAGCGGCGCGAAGGAAGTGCATATCCGCCCGGCTTGCCCGCCGTTGCTCTATGGCTGTAAATATTTGAACTTTTCCCGTTCCACATCGGAAATGGATTTGATTACCCGTCAGATTTTGAAAGAGCTGGAAAGGGAAGGGCGTTTTACCCGTTTGGAAGCATATTCCGACCCGGAAACGGATGAATATAAGGAGATGGTAAAGCGGGTTGGGGAACAATTGAACTTTACTTCGCTGCGTTACCATCGGCTGGACGATATGATAGAGGCGGTAGGGATTGACAGATGTAAACTTTGCACATACTGCTGGGATGGAAAAGAGTAAAGGGGCAGAGCTGTTAAGAACTGTTTTGCTTTTATGCGCAGCCCCGTGCAGAAGAAATATGCCGTTATGCGGCGCACAGGGGGCACAGCAAGTAGGGGAAGATGAATCTTCCCTACTCGATTTTTTTACTCTCTTATCCCTGTGATATAAGAATATATTATAAAAAATATAAAACATATTGATTTTACTTATGAATAGAAATCGTGTATAATCATAAAGTAAAAGACAAAAGAAACAGGTTTTTTACAACCTGTTTTTTTGCCTTATAGGAAAGCCCTTCAGCAGAAGGATGTAGATTCAGGAAGAACCGAAGGTTCTTCAAGAAGTGTCGAAGACACTTCTTTATCATAGGAGGAGATTATATTATGGTTAAAGCAGTAGTAGGCGCCAACTGGGGCGATGAAGGAAAAGGGAAGATTACGGATATGCTGTCGAAGGAGGCGGATATTATTATCCGTTTTCAGGGCGGAGCGAATGCGGGTCATACCATTGTAAATGGCTATGGGAAATTTGCCCTTCATACACTGCCTTCCGGGGTTTTTTATGGGCATACAACAAGCATTATTGGCAATGGGGTTGCCTTGAATATTCCGGTTCTGATACAGGAGATAAAATCGCTGACAGACAAAGGGGTACCTATGCCGAAGCTGCTTGTGTCGGACAGGGCACAGATTGTCATGCCTTATCATATTTTGTTTGACCAATACGAGGAGGAAAGGCTGGGAGGGAAATCCTTTGGCTCCACAAAATCGGGGATAGCGCCTTTTTATTCGGATAAATATGCGAAAATCGGCTTCCAGGTCAGTGAACTTTTTGACAGTGGGCTGTTGAAAGAAAAAGTAGCGAAAGCGGCGGAAATAAAAAATGTGATGCTGGAACATTTATACCATAAGCCCTTAATTGATGAGGAGGAGCTTCTTGCCACTTTGGAAGGGTATAGGGATATGATTGCCCCTTATGTCTGCGATGTGTCTGCTTTTGTGGAAAAAGCGCTAAAAGAAGGGAAAACAATCCTTTTGGAAGGGCAGTTAGGAACGCTGAAAGACCCTGACCACGGCATTTATCCTATGGTGACCTCTTCATCCACACTGGCGGCATACGGGGCAATCGGTGCAGGGCTGCCGCCTTATGAAATAAAAGAAATTATTACCGTTTGCAAAGCATATTCTTCCGCAGTGGGAGCGGGGGCTTTCGTATCGGAAATCTTTGGGGATGAGGCGGAGGAATTGAGGAGACGCGGCGGAGACGGCGGAGAGTACGGGGCGACTACCGGACGGCCGCGGCGGATGGGGTGGTTTGACTGTGTTGCTTCCAAATATGGATGCAGGCTGCAAGGCACAACGGATGTGGCGTTTACGGTGCTGGATGTGCTTGGATATCTGGACGAGATTCCGGTTTGCGTAGGATATGAAATTGACGGGGAAATGACAACGGATTTTCCGGTAACTGCCAGGCTCGCAAAAGCGAAACCATGCTTTAAGACTCTTCCCGGATGGAAATGTGACATCCGGGGGATAAAGAAATATGAAGATTTGCCGGAAAACTGTAGAAACTATATAGAATTTATCGAAAAGCAGATTGGTTATCCCATTACGATGGTGAGCAATGGGCCGGGAAGGGATGATATTATTTACCGTAAAAGGTAAAGGGGCGAAAGGGGAAGTTTATGGTAAATCATCTGGAATATTACAAAGTATTCTATTATGTGGCAAAATATCAGAGCGTAACGGCGGCAGCGGAACATTTGGCAATTTCCCAGCCGGCGGTGAGCCAGTCCATAAAACAACTGGAAAATGTGATTGGGGCAAAGCTGTTCATCCGTACTTCCAAGGGAGTCCGGATGACGGCAGAAGGGGAACTGTTGGCAGAGTATGTGTCCAAAGGTTATGAGCAGATTGAGCTGGGGGAAAAGAAGCTGGTGCAGATGTTGAATCTGGAACTGGGGGAGCTGCGTATCGGTGCCAGCGATATGACGCTGCGTTTTTTCTTACTGCCTTATTTGGAGCTGTTCCATGAGAAATACCCGGATATAAAAGTGATGGTATCCAATGCCCCTACGCCGGAAACATTGACTTATCTGCAGGAGGGGAAGATTGACTTCGGTGTGGTAAGTACGCCTTTCGATAAAGTTCCGGGGATGGATGTGGTACGGGTGAAAGAAATCGAAGACATTTTTATCGGCGGCCGGAAATTCATATCCTATAAGAACAAAATGCTGGATTTGCAGGAGCTTCAAAGGCTGCCTATTATTTCTTTGGAAAAAAAGACGAGTACCCGGAAGTTTATGGACTCTTTTTTGGAAAAAAACAATGTGGTGATGAACCCGGAATTTGAACTGGCTACCAGCGATATGATTGTGCAGTTTGCCTTGCGGAATATGGGGGTTGGGAGTATAATGAAAGAGTTTGCAGCGGATTATCTGGAATCGGGCAGGCTTTTTGCATTACGTTTTAACAAGATTATCTCCAAACGGTATTTTTGTATTGTAACAGATGGGAAAAATCCGGTGTCCGCAGCGGGAAGGAAACTGCTGGACATGATTTACAAAGGCCATGAGGAGGTAATGGTAGAAGATGATAAGGACGGTTGTTTTTGATATCGGAAATGTTTTAGCCGGGTTTGCCTGGCAGGAATATTTTCTTGGGTTCGGTTATCCGGAAGAGACGTACCGGCGGCTGGTGAAGGCTACGGTAGGGAGCAGGACCTGGCAGGAGCATGACAGAGGCGCGCTTACGGATGACGAAATATTGAATTTATTTATAGAAAATGACCCGGGTATTGAGAAAGAGCTTAGGGAAACGTTAAGCAGCATTCATGGGATGGTGGTAAAATACGATTATGCAATTCCGTGGGTGCAGGAATTGAAGAAAAAAGGATATCAGGTGCTTGTACTTTCCAATTTTGCAGCAAAAGCATATACGGACTGCCAGGATGCGTTGGGTTTTTTGGACTATGTAGACGGGGGAATCCTTTCATACCGGGATAAGATGGTCAAGCCGGAACCGGGGATTTACAGGCTTTTGTTGGAAAGGTACGACTTGAAGCCTGAAGAATGCGTTTTTTTGGATGATACGGAAAAAAATCTGGAGGCGGCAGAAGCATTTGGAATTTATACCATTCATTTTATAAATAAGGAACAGGCAGAGGAAGAACTGAAGAAAATCGGTGTGGAATAAGGGCAATGCCTTAAGTGGCAGATGCGCCGTTGCTTAAGGCATTCCAGGTTTAATCCCCCGCTGTATACGCTGGGGCTTTGATTTACCATATAGGAAAGTCCTCCATAAGAAGGACATAAATTAAGGAAGAACCGAAGGTTCTTCATGAAGTGTCGAAGACACTTTTTTATATGTCTTTTTCCCTTTCTTTTATCCGGCCATAGAGCCACAGATACATCCATAATAAGGTGGGGAGGACAATAGTGGCGCCAAGGCAGGTACGGAACAGGTTGCCGGAGCCGGGAGTGTCCAGGATGGCGGTTAAAAAGGTGGCGATATAAAGGGAGGCAAGGGAAAGGATGCATATCCAGGCGGCAATCCGCTTGGATTTTTTACCATATAGGAAAGCCCTTCTCTCAGGCGGAGAATCCTGCTTGCAGGATTCTTGTTTATGCGCAGCCCCGTGTAGAGGAAATAAGCCGCTATGCGGCACACGGGGCGCGCAGCGAGTAGGGGAAGATGAATCTTCTCTACTCGATTGAAAACGGTTTGTGTTTTCGGGAGTCTGTTGTTTATCCTCCATCTTTTTTATTCCTCCTCTATTTGCCTTGCTACCTCGGCTTCACATGATTTCATCGCTTCTATGGTTTTTTCAAAAAGCTTGTCCAGTTCCCATCCAAGAAGTTCTGCGCCTTGCCGGATAATATCTCTGGAGCATCCGGCAGCAAAACGTTTGTCCTTAAATTTCTTTTTCAGGCTGGAAACTTCCAAATCCATTACGCTTTTAGAAGGGCGCATCCTAACTGCGGCGCCGATAAGCCCGGTCAATTCATCGGTGGCAAAAAGGACTTTCTCCATCGGATGTGTTGGTTCAATATCGCTGCAAATACCATAGCCGTGGCTGCAGACAGAATGGGTCAAGTCTTCTCCTGCGTGGATTTCGGCTAAAAGTTCCGGCGCTTTTTTACAATGTTCTTCCGGATAAACTTCAAAATCGACATCGTGCAATAACCCGGCCAATGCCCAATACTCGGTTTCTTCCCCATACCCCATTTCCTGTGCATACCATCGCATCACGCCCTCTACAGTGAAAGCATGGAGCAGATGGAAAGGCTCCTTGTTATATTTTTTTAATAAGGCGAGCGCTTCTTGTCTTGTAATAGATGTTGTCATGATGAATACCTCCTTGGAATTTTCGTTTTATCATATCGCATATTACCAATTCCCGTCAGGAACCGGGTGCCAAAGGGCGCTGTAGGGCAGGTCTTTTGACATCTGGGCTCTAAAGGGGGGATGGCTGCCCTGTTTGCCTGTCAATGAAATTCATTATATCCCAATCGTAAAGAATAGACAAGAAAAGACTTGTGTTCTTTAGGAAATTTAGTAAAATATGAAGTAAGGTTTGGCTTTATAGGGTTAGGGCGCCAAATGACCTGTCAAGCGGCGCTGTCGGATGGGTCTTTTGCCAACTCAATCTTTATGGAGTAAATTTGGGGAAGCCGGGCTCATAGGGATGAAAACAACAAGGACTGGATAAGGAGAAGCGTTATGATACGTTTTAATTGTGATTACAGCGAGGGCGCACACGAAAAAGTATTGGAAAAATTGATTGCTACCAACAGGGAGCAGACGCAGGGTTACGGGATGGATTCCTATTCCATGCAGGCAAAGGGGTTAATCAGGCAAATTTGCGGCAGGGGGGATGCGGATGTCCATTTTCTCGTTGGGGGCACACAGGCTAACCTGACCGTTATATCGGCGGGGCTTCGGCCTCATCAAGGGGTAATAGCGGCAGAAACGGGGCACATTAATGTGCATGAAACGGGGGCAATCGAAGCATGCGGGCATAAGATATTGGCGTTTCCCTCCAAAGACGGAAAATTATCGGCAAAACAAGTGGAAGAGTGTTGTCTGGCCCATCGGGAAGATATGGATCGTGAACATACGGTACAGCCCAAGATGGTATATATTTCCCAATCGACGGAGCTTGGAACGATATACGGCAAAGAAGAATTGGAGGAGATTTCTGCAGTTTGCAGGAAAAACGGGTTGTTTTTGTTTATGGATGGGGCCCGGTTGGGATATGCCCTTGCGGCTTCAGACAATACGCTTACCTTTCAGGATTTGGCCCGTTTATGCGATGTGTTTTATATTGGTGGAACGAAGGTCGGCGCTTTATTCGGGGAGGCTGTCGTCATCACCCACCCTTCTTTAAAAGAAGATTTCCGGTATTTTATTAAGCAAAAGGGCGGTATGCTGGCGAAAGGCAGGCTTTTAGGGCTGCAGTTTATGGCTTTATTTGAGGATGACCTATATATGGAAATTTCCCGCTATGCGGATGGGCTGGCGGAGCAGTTAAGGGAAGCTTTCCATCAAGCGGGTATCTCCTTTTTGGTGGAAAATACCACGAATCAGCTTTTTCCCATATTGCCGGACTCCGTTTTAGAACTATGGAAGGAAAAATATAGCTTTTCTTATCAGCAAAGGGTAGACGAAAGCCATAGTGCGGTAAGGTTTTGCACCAGTTGGGCGACAAGGCAGAAAGATGTGGACTGCCTGATGGAAGATATCAGGAACTGGAAAGATGCGGATGGGAAAATTTAAAACCATATTGCCGATGGCAGTTTGGTATGAAATATAAATAGAGGAGATGGTATTGATGTATCAGTTTTTTAAAGAGTTAAAAGTTAATTACATTTTATCTGCAGTCTTTTGTATTTTATTCGGGGGGACGTTGGTTGTTTGGCCGGATGTGTCTTTAAAAATCGTATGTATTGGCCTGGGTGCCGTGCTGGCGTTAAGCGGGATTGTGAATTTAATTACGTTTTTTGCCCAAAGGGATGGAAGCCTGCTTTCACAGATTAACCTTTTGGCTGGGATTATCTTAACCGTTTTGGGAGGATGGGTTATATTCAATCCTGACGTTTTGATAAAAATTATCCCGGTGGTTATCGGTGTGGTGGTGGCAGTGCATGGTGTGCATAATCTGCTTCAGGCATTGGAGCTGTTCCGGAATAAGTACAGCAAATGGTGGGTGGCATTGCTGCTTGGGGCGCTGACGGTAGGGCTTGGAATATTGCTGATATGCAATCCGTTTGAGGCGGTAAGCACAGTGGTTGTCCTGATAGGGGTTTTCCTTATTTATGATGGAGTGTCTGATATTTGGATTATTTCCCGGGTGTCGAAAACGGCGAGGGAGATAAAAGAAACAATGGAGGCTTTGGATGTGGAGGCCAGAGTGGATGATTAAGGGGATTGCTTTGGGGGAACGGAACAAAAGATGAAGAAAAGAGGATGGAAAAATGGCGGTTTATGAAATCAGTAACGGGAAAATAATAGTGTCGGTAGACAGCCGTGGGGCAGAAATGAGGTCTTTGCGTAGAATAGATACGGGGGAAGAATATATGTGGAGCGGCAATCCGGAATATTGGGGAAAGGTATCCCCTTTACTGTTTCCGTTGGTTGGGACGCTTAAGGGGAATGGGTACTGCTTTGGCGGCAAAGCATATGCTATGGGAAGGCATGGGTTTGCACGGGATAAAGAGTTTAAACTGGTTTCACAAGTATCGGCAGAGATGTGGCTTGCGTTGGAGGCGGATGAAGAAACCAGGAAAATTTATCCCTTTGATTTCCGTCTGGAGGTCGGATACCGTTTGGAAGGGATGCGGGTAAAGGTGCTTTGGAGGGTGGAAAACCCTTCCGATGAGCCGGTTTATTTTTCCATCGGCGGACATCCGGCCTTCCGGTGCCCGTTCAATTCCGGGGAAGACAGAAGCGGCTATTACCTTGACTTTGACGGGAAGGAGACTATTCAATGTACAAGGCTGGATGAAAATGGGCTGATTAGCGAAAGGAAAATTGTTTATAAAACGGAAGGGGGGATGCTTCCGGTTAGGGAAGAGCTGTTCTGCGAGGATGCAATGATAATGGAGAATGGGCAGCTACATAGCATTGCCCTGCTGACTCCGGAAAAGAAACCTTATATCCGGGTAGAATTTGCCATGCCGGTAGTGGCGGTGTGGACCCCGGCAGGGAAAAATGCCCCTTTTCTCTGCATAGAGCCTTGGTATGGCACGAGCGATTCATCGGATTTTGCCGGAACATGGGAAGAGCGTAAATGGGGGAACAAAGTAGAGCCGGGAAAAAGATTTGCGGCGGAGTATACGGTGGATATAGGGTAATGAAATAACGAAAAGTTGTCGAAAACGTTTAATCGCAAGTTTGTGTCTGCGCGGCATTCGCAAACTGGAAAGCCAAATTGGCTTTATGCAGCAAAGCCGCGCAGAAATGAGGGAAAATATGAAAGTATTGCTGATAAATGGAAGCCCCAATGAAAAAGGATGTACTTATACGGCATTGACTGAGGTGGCCAATGTGCTGGAAGCAGAAGGGATAGAAACGGAAATTTTCCATATTGGGAAACAACCGGTGAGAGGATGTATCGGATGCGGCGGGTGCGCCCGGAACAATCACCGTTGTGTATTCGATGACGATGCAGTAAACCGTGCCATTGACAAAGCGGAAAAGGCGGATGCTTACGTTATCGGTTCCCCTGTGTATTTTGCTTCGGCTAACGGTGCCTTGATTGCGCTGCTTGACCGTATGTTTTATGCAGGGAAGTGTTTTGCCTACAAGCCGGCGGCGGCGGTGGTTTCCGCAAGAAGGGCAGGAACGACGGCAAGCATTGATGAAATCAATAAATATTTTTCCATTAGGAATATGCCAATCGTATCCTCCAAATATTGGACGATGGTGCATGGGAATACACCGGACGAGGTAAGGCAGGATTTGGAAGGGATGCAGATTATGCGCACGCTCGGCAGGAATATGGCATGGATGCTGAAATGTATCCAGGCGGGGAAAGACGCCGGGATTATGCCGCCGGAAGCGGAAGAACCGATAAAAACGAATTTTATCCGGTAGGCGATGGTTGCGGGTTGAATGAGGTAGGTGCGGGAAAGTGGGCAAATGCGGCATGGTTGCGGGGAGAGAGATAAAGGCAGTATAGCAAAAATCTGCTAAGAGAGGCAAAGACAGAAAGTTGTTTTGGTTTCCGGAAGCAATGAGTTAAGTGGTGTAAGGACTAGAGAACAGGGTATTGGTATTTCGGGCATGTTGCCTGATGTTGTACAGGGTGGCGAATGGAGCAAAAAATGGAGAAAAAGACAAAGGGAAAGACGGGCAAAGGGAAAATCCAAATAATTGGGGCGGCGGCTCTTATCCTTGCGGCAGCAGGCATATTTTTTTTGAAGGGGAGCCGGCTGCCGGAACCAGTATACCGCCCAATCAGGGGCTTTTCCAATATGTGCGCATATGAGGGGAAAGTATATGCCGGGGCGAATGCGCCTTATGGAGAAGCCATTGTGCAGAAAAGCAGCATTTTTACCATATGGGAAGATAAGGTATATTATGTGGAGAAAGTGCAGGAAGCATATGACAGCCTGACGGATGAGTTGCTGGAAATCAAACGTTCCGACAAAGACGGGGGCAATCCGGAAGTGCTTGCGGATGATGTTTTCTTAGCAGGCGCCGGGCATGAAAAGCTTGTGGGGGATAAACTTTTTTACGGTTATGGGTATGACGAAAATTACCATATGCGGTATGCTTATGTCGATGTGGAGACAAAAGAGCGGGGAGAAATCCAATCCGGCCGTGTGGATGACATCCTTGGTTACGATGGGAATTATATGTATTATAAAGGAACGGATGAAGAAAAGGGGAATATAGTAGGCCGTGTCCACATGGAAAGCGGCAGGGATGAAACGGTGGCATCTTATGCGGAAGTGGATGAGGAAGGATATATAGACAGCATATTTTTTGAAAGCGGCAAATTGTATTGCTTTACTTTGATACATAAGCCGGACGGCTATGATTACCGCACATATACATACCGCTTGCAGATAAGGAACGGGGATACGGGGAAAATGGAAAGGGAGCTTCCTGTCGATTTTAAGGGTTCGTCCAATTATTCTCTTTTATTACATCAAGGGGAGATTTATACGGTATTGGACGGCGATATCGTTGCGGTTTCTTTGGATGACGGCAGCAGGAGGAAGCTTGGCAGCCTGCAGGAAGGGGAGTATTGGGGTATTATGCATTTTATTCCCGAGGACGGTTATCTATATTATGAAGCGATTGCGGAAACGGATGAGGAAACAGGGAATAATGATTACTTTTACAGGATTCCTTTAAAGGGAGGGGAAAGCGAGTTGTTAAAGGAATGGTTTACGGTCTCTAAAGGAGGTATGTCAAAGGCTTCTGCCTTTTAAACAGACTGAAAAAGAGAGATTTGGAACTTATATCCAATTCCCCATGAAATTGGAAAAATTTTTGCATTTAGGAGTACAAAGCAGCAATAATGTGGTATAATGAAATATCCTCAACGGGATAAGCTGTGGTTTGGCCTTACGGCATAGCTGCGGCAGGAATCCTGTTGGAAAATATTATGTAAGGAGAGGGCATAGAATGGCAAAATGGGTGTACTTATTTGAAGAAGGCAGTGCAGACATGAGGAACCTTTTAGGGGGGAAGGGTGCAAACCTGGCAGAGATGACAAGGCTGGGGCTGCCGATACCGCAGGGATTTACGGTAACAACAGAGGCATGTACGGATTACTATAATCAGGGCAAGAAGATTTCGGAAGAAATTGAAGCTCAGATTTTTGATGCATTGGAAGGGCTGGAAAAGAAACAAGGGAAGAAATTTGGCGATACGGAAAACCCGCTTTTAGTTTCCGTGCGTTCGGGTGCAAGGGCATCTATGCCGGGGATGATGGATACTATCCTGAACCTGGGGCTTACGGATGTGGCTGTGGAAGGTTTTGCAAAGAAGACGGGCAATCCAAGGTTTGCTTATGATTCCTACCGCAGATTTATCCAAATGTTTTCCGATGTGGTTATGGAGATACCAAAATCATATTTTGAAAGGATTTTGGATGATATTAAGGACAGCAAGGGAGTAAACTTCGATACGGAGCTGACGGCAGAGGACTTGCAGGAAGTTATTAAGAAGTTTAAACAGATTTATAAAGACAAAATGGGGAGCGATTTCCCTCAGGAACCGAAAGTGCAGTTGATGGAAGCAGTTAAGGCAGTATTCCGTTCCTGGGATAATGACAGGGCTATCGTATACCGTAGGATGAATGACATTCCTGGGGATTGGGGAACCGCGGTCAATGTTCAGGCAATGGTATTCGGCAATATGGGCAATACATCGGGAACCGGTGTTGCATTTACAAGGAACCCTTCCACAGGGGCAAAAGGGATTTACGGTGAATATCTTATCAATGCACAAGGTGAAGACGTTGTTGCAGGAATCCGTACTCCTCAACCGATTACTAAATTACAGGAAGATTTACCGGAATGCTATGGACAGTTTATTGATATTGCAAATAAACTGGAAGCACATTATCGTGATATGCAGGATATGGAATTTACCATTGAAGACGGAAAACTGTTTTTCTTGCAGACACGTAACGGAAAGCGTACGGCAGGGGCAGCTCTTCAGATTGCCTGTGATTTGGTGGATGAAGGAGTGATTACTCCGAAAGAAGCGGTATGCAGGATTGAAGCGAAATCCTTAGATCAGCTGCTTCACCCGAACTTTGACGAAGATGCATTGAAGAGAGGCGAAGTGATTGGACAGGCTCTTCCGGCATCACCTGGTGCAGCTGCAGGAAAAGTATATTTCAATGCAGAAGATGCAGTATTGGCGCATGAAAGAGACGAGAGAGTCATTTTGGTACGTTTGGAAACATCCCCGGAAGACATCGAAGGGATGCATGCGGCAGAAGGTATCCTGACAGTCAGGGGCGGTATGACAAGCCATGCGGCAGTTGTTGCCCGTGGGATGGGGACATGCTGTGTATCCGGATGCGGCGATATTGTTATTGATGAAGCGGCAAAGACGTTTGAATTAGGCGGATATCATTTTAAAGAAGGGGACTACATTTCTCTGGATGGTTCCACCGGCAAAATTTATAAAGGCGATATTAAGACAGTAGAAGCAGGGATTACCGGCAACTTCAAGAGGATTATGGCTTGGGCGGATGAGTTCCGTACATTAAAGGTACGTACGAATGCGGATACTCCGACAGATGCTGCAAATGCAGTGAAGCTAGGTGCGGAAGGTATCGGGCTTTGCCGTACAGAGCATATGTTCTTTGAGCCGGAAAGGATTCCTAAAATCCGTAAAATGATTCTTTCCTCTACCGTAGAAGCAAGAGAAGCGGCATTGTCGGAATTGATTCCTTTCCAGAAGGGTGACTTTAAGGAAATCTATGAAGTTATGGAAGGCAGGCCAGTTACCATCCGTTTCCTTGACCCTCCGCTTCATGAGTTTGTTCCTACAGAGGAAAAGGATATTGAAGATTTGGCAAGGGATATGAACCTGACCGTAGAAGAAGTAAAGGCAACCTGCGATACATTGCATGAATTTAACCCGATGATGGGCCACAGGGGCTGCCGTTTATCTGTTACGTATCCGGAAATTGCAAGGATGCAGACTCGGGCGGTTATGGAAGCTGCTATTGAAGTGAAGGCTGAAAAAGGCTATAATGTAGAGCCTGAAATCATGATTCCTTTGGTAGGCGACAAGAAGGAATTGAAATATGTGAAGGCAGTCGTTGTAGAGACGGCAGAAGCAGTAAAGAAAGAGAAAGGTTCGGATATCGTTTACCATGTAGGTACGATGATTGAAATACCGAGGGCAGCATTGCTGGCAGACGAAGTGGCTGAAGAAGCGGAATTTTTCTCCTTTGGCACTAACGATTTGACACAGATGACATTCGGCTTCTCCCGCGACGATGCAGGCAAGTTCTTAGCATCTTACTATAAGAGCAAAATATATGAGTCCGATCCGTTTGCAAAATTAGATCAAAATGGCGTTGGACAGCTTGTGAAGATGGCAGCAGAAAAAGGAAGGTCTACAAGACCGGATTTGAAACTGGGCATCTGCGGCGAACAT
>Ga0137307_100621_pt1 | contig 43743 bp, 36 predicted proteins | sample NAcewD2O_March_2_FD_97180 | JGI IMG/M metagenome (GOLD analysis project Ga0137307, IMG submission 97180) | Mouse cecal microbial communities from Vienna, Austria - N-Acetylglucosamine amended D2O_March | ecosystem: Host-associated > Mammals > Digestive system > Large intestine > Cecum | place... | reverse complement strand
ACCTCCGAACAAGCAAAAGATTATTTGTTGAAAATTGTTGAAGATGAAGTGAAACACGAATCTGCTGTAATGATTAAAGAAATGGAAAGCAGAGCGAAGGAAGAAGCAGATAAGAAAGCGAAGGAGTATGTGGTTACCGCGATACAGAAATGTGCGGCGGATCATGTTTCCGAGACGACAATATCTGTGGTACAGCTTCCGAATGACGAAATGAAAGGAAGAATTATCGGTAGAGAGGGCAGGAATATTAGAACCCTCGAGACAATGACTGGGGTTGACCTTATTATTGACGATACGCCGGAAGCGGTTATTCTGTCCGGTTTTGATCCAATTCGTCGTGAAGTGGCTAGGATTGCGCTTGAAAAACTGATTGTGGATGGACGTATTCATCCGGCAAGAATTGAAGAGATGGTGGAGAAAGCGCAAAGAGAAGTGGAAGTAATGATTAAAGAGGAAGGGGAAGCGGCTACACTGGAAGTAGGTGTACACGGCATTCACCCGGAACTTATAAAATTACTTGGGAAAATGAAGTTCAGGACCAGCTATGGTCAGAATGCTTTGAAGCATTCCATTGAAGTTGCCCAATTGTCCGGCCTTTTGGCTGCAGAAATGGGGCTTGACGTGAGGATGGCTAAGAGAGCCGGCCTGTTGCATGACATCGGCAAAGCTGTCGATCATGAAATGGAAGGTTCCCATATCCAGTTAGGCGTTGACCTTTGCAGAAAATACAAAGAGTCGGCGACTGTAATTAATGCAGTGGAATCACATCATGGGGATGTCGAACCCCATTCCTTGATTGCATGTCTTGTACAAGCTGCAGATACCATTTCGGCGGCAAGACCGGGGGCGAGAAGGGAAACATTAGAGACATATACAAGCAGATTAAAACAATTAGAAGATATTACAAATAATTTTAAAGGCGTTGACAAATCTTTTGCTATACAGGCGGGTAGAGAGATTCGGGTAATGGTAGTTCCGGAGCAGATTACTGATGCAGATATGGTATTGTTGGCAAGGGACATTTCCAAGCAGATTGAAGCAGAATTGGAATATCCGGGCCAGATTAAGGTAAATGTTATCAGGGAATCAAGAGTCATTGATTATGCGAAATAAGATGGCATAATAATACAAAAAATAATACAGAATAAGAAAAGTAAGGAAAGTATTGAGAATATAAAGTTTTCAAGACTTTCCTTATTTATATTTTACGCCAAATGGCAACAATGGAATAAAATATGAACTGATAGAAAGGTTTTCCTGCGGCATTGTTTGGCAGCCGAATTTCATGAAAAAAGTTCTTGTGCAATTGTATTCCTTGTAGTAAAATATACGAGGTGTATGATTGTATACGATTATCCAAAATGTATTTTGCAGAAGGAGCTGGGTGAAAATGAAAACATATGAAATGCTGGAGAAAGAAGAGTTACTTCAATTGCATGAGAAATTAGAACAGGAATATGAAGATGCTAAGAAAAAAGGGCTGAAACTAGATATGTCGAGAGGTAAACCATCCATATCGCAGATGAATATGGAAATGGGTATTATGGATGTACTTGGGTCTGTAGCGGATTACCAGACGGAGGCAGGCGTGGACTGCAGGAATTATGGTCTTCTGGAAGGGATTCCGGAAGCGAAAAAAATGATGGCGGCCATGATGGGGGCAGCCAGCCCGGACAGTGTGATTGTATGTGGGAATTCCAGCCTTGCTATTATGTACGATGCGGTTTCCCGCTGTATGTCTCATGGCGTTTTGGGAAGCACTCCTTGGTGCAAATTAGATAAAGTGAAGTTCCTTTGCCCGGTTCCGGGATATGACAGGCATTTTAAGATTACGGAGCATTTCGGGATAGAGATGATATCGGTGCCCATGACAGCTCAGGGTCCGGATATGGATATGGTGGAAGACTTGGTTCAAAAGGATGAAACAATCAAGGGCATTTGGTGTGTGCCTAAATACTCCAATCCCCAAGGGTACTCCTATTCGGATGAAACGGTAAAAAGGTTTGCTGCTTTGAAGCCTGCGGCAAAAGATTTCCGGATTTTCTGGGATAACGCTTATGCCATCCATCATTTATATGAAGAGGGGCAGGATGAAATTCTGGATATTTTGTCGGAATGTGAAAAAGCAGGGAATGCGGATATGGTATATGAGTTTGTTTCGACTTCAAAGGTAAGTTTTCCCGGCGGCGGCGTTGCGGCGGTTGCATCTTCTAAGGCAAACAGGGATGAAATCCTGAAATCTATGACAATACAGACAATCGGTTATGATAAAATTAATATGCTCCGCCATGTGCGCTTTTTTAAAGACTTGGATGGTTTGAAAGAACATATGAGGAAACATGCGCAAATCCTGCGCCCCAAGTTCGAAGCAGTATTGAAAGTGCTGAACGATGAGCTTGGCGGGCTTGGCATTGCGACGTGGACGGAGCCGAAGGGTGGATATTTCATTTCTTTTGAGGCTATGGATGGCTGCGCAAAAGAAATTGTGGCAAAGTGCAAAGAAGCAGGTGTGGTGCTGACAGGGGCAGGGGCAACATTTCCTTATGGGGTAGACCCGAAAGACAGCAATATCCGTCTGGCGCCTACGTTTCCCACACCGGAAGAACTGGCAGCAGCGGCAGATTTGTTTGTACTGTGCGTGAAGCTGGTAAGTGTAGAGAAACTGTTAGAAAAGTGTGCATAAATGTATAAACCGGAAAAACTGCATTTATGCGGTGAAAATGATGGAAAGGCAGGGATTATGGCGGAGGAATTTAAAAGGCTGGATAGGGAATTGATGTATCATGGAACTATTGTGGATTTCTATAAAGATACGGTTCAGGTACCCAATGGAAATATTGTAAAATGGGATTTTATCGGTCATAAAGGGGCGGCGGCAGTGGTTCCTGTCCGAAAGGACGGGAAGCTGCTGATGGTACGGCAGTACCGCAATGCGTTGGACCGCTATACGCTGGAAATTCCGGCAGGAGGGTTGAATGGAGCGGATGAGCCTACAAAAGAAGCGGCTGCAAGGGAATTGGAGGAGGAAACGGGCTACCGTTCCGACGATTTGGAATGGTTGCTTACTATCCGGACGACAGTGGCTTTCTGCAATGAGAAAATTGACATTTATGTGGCAAAAAATCTGATAGAAACAGAACAGCATTTGGATGAAGATGAATTTATCCATGTAGAAGCCTATTCCGTAGAGGAATTAAGCAAGATGATTTTGGAAGGGAAGATTGAGGATTCCAAGACCATTTCTGCTATCATGTCCTATAAGGACAAATATTGGAAGAGATAAGGAAAGATGAAGTATGTATTTCCGCCGGTACACATATATTGTATAAATATTTCGGCATCGGGGGAAAAGGGATTATGCATCGCATTTACAGGACAGACAGCCGGCATATTAGCTGGCTGTATTTGTTTTTGGGAGGTTTTTTACTGGGCGTTTTTATGATAAATATATGGAGAGGGCTGTTTTTGAAAGATATGGAGCTGTTAAACGCTGCATCTTTGAGCCGGTTAAGGTATTTGGAAGTGGATGGGGGTTCCTTTTTCTTATATGTGCTAAAGGAACGGATGGGGATGGTTATTCTCATGTGCCTGCTTGCCACCACTTATGTGGGTACTTATGCCGTTTCGATTTTTGCTTTATGGGCAGGAACGATGGCTGGGGTTTTTTTATCTGTGGCATCCATCCGTTATGGAATGAAGGGGATAGCGCTTGTCCTGGCAGGCATTTTACCTCAATACCTGCTTTTGGTTCCGGCTTGTATTATGCTGATGAACTGGTGCTATAAAATATGCACCGCCCTATATCATCCGGAAAAATCTTTGGATATCCGGTATGGCACCAAAAAACAATATTTGATGCAAAAGGCGGTGCAGTTGCTTGTGATTATAGGAGTCGTAATCGTTGGCAGCGCAGTGGAAAGCTATGTCAATCCGGTATTGCTATCTGGTTTTTTGAAAATGTTTTAAAATTCAGGCATTATTCGTAATCCGCAATATCGTAAATCAGGCGTTCCGAGTCTTCCCAGCCAAGGCATGGGTCGGTAATGGATTTGCCATAGATGCCGTTCCCGATTTTTTGGCATCCTTCTTCGATATAACTTTCAATCATGACGCCTTTGACTAGCTGATGGATGTCGGGGCTTAGTTTCCTGCTGTGCATGACCTCTTTGACAATGCGGGTTTGTTGCTTGAACTGTTTGTTGGAATTGTTGTGGTTTGCATCAATAATGCAGGCGGGATTTTGTAAATCCCGTTCGCCGTATAAGGTAAGAAGGGTATTCAAATCCTCATAATGATAGTTAGGGAGGCTTCTGCCGTATTTATTGACGGAACCTCTTAAAATCGTATGGGTCAAATCGTTTCCGGTAGTTTTAACTTCCCATCCTCTATAGATGAAGGAATGGGGGTGCTGGGCAGCAAAGACGGAATTTAACATAATAGAAAAGTCACCGCTGGTAGGGTTTTTCATCCCGGCGGGAACATCGAACCCACTGACGGTCAAACGGTGTTGCTGGTCTTCAACGGAACGGGCGCCAATAGCTACATAGGATAAGATATCGGAAACATACCCCCAATTTTCCGGGTATAACATCTCATCTGCTGCAGTCAGCCCCGATTCTGCGATGGCACGGATTTGCATTTTCCGCATTGCAATCAGCCCGGCAAGGAAGTCGGGCTTTTTTTCCGGGTCGGGCTGATGGACGATACCTTTATAGCCTTCGCCAGTGGTACGGGGCTTATTTGTATAAATCCTTGGAATAAGGATAAGCTTGTCCTTTACTTTCTCATGGACTTTGGCAAGGCGGGTAACATAATCGCAAACAGCGTCTTCGTTGTCTGCGGAACAGGGCCCGATAATGACAAGGAATTTATTGCTTTTGCCTGTGAGGACATCTCTTATTTGGGCGTCCCGTTCTTCTTTCCGTTTTGCTAAATCCGGCGGTACCGGGAATTGGCTCCGGATTTCATCCGGTGTGGGCAGCTTTTTTATAAAATCAAAGGACATGGTAAATACCTCCTTAAATATTTTTTATAGCAATCGGTCAAATACATTTAGCAGCAGATTATTTGACTGCAGAAGACAATCTGCCGCAGGCAAACGACCAAAGGAAGATGTGAAATCCTATTGGATGCCTGCTGTATTTGCCTACGCCATTATAATATATCGGAGATAGGGATGCAAGTGATAGAGGAAATTCCATTTATAATTTATTTTAAGATAGGATGCGGGTGCCAAACGATGCCGGGCGGCGGATCTTTTGACATCCGCGCATCATAGGGAATTGCTTTACAATTGTTTATGATACGGCAAGGTTCTATTTTAAGTATTTACGGACAGCAAGGACGCAGAAGGCCGTCTGCATAAGCTGGCTGGCTAAGAGGCCCCAAAGGTATCCCTGGATGCCGAATGTAGGGATGGCGAAGAAAACGAATAACAGGCGGAATAACAGGCTTATCATGCTGAAAGCAAAAGTATAGCCCGTTTTCCCAAGCCCGTTTAAGATGCTGTTTAAGGTGCTGGCAATGTACATAAAAGGGCAGACGAAGCTTAAGGTGATAATAAAGCTCCCGGCAAGGTGGCTGTGATATAAGAGCATTCCAGCCATCCGTCCAAAAGCAAGAAAAAGTGCGGTACAGAGGGAGCCGAGCAATAAACAATACTGGATAGATTTTTTCACCGCTTTTCGGATTGCTCCATAGTTCCCGCTGGAGTCCGCTTCCGAAACGATAGGAAGCAGAAGGACGGAAATGGAATTGGTAACGGCAGAGGGGAATAATATCAGAGGGAGCGCCATGCCGGTCAGGACACCGTATACGCTTAATGCTTTTGCATTGTCATACCCGTAATGCTGCAGGCATTGGGGGATGTAGATAGCCTCTATGCTTTGAAGGAAATTGATAAGGGTACGGTTTAAGGACAGGGGGACTGCCAGCGAGAGCAGATGCCGTACGTTGCCGCGGAAGGCGTAAGAGGGCTGCTTGACTTTGGAAATCAGGCTTTTGGATGCGCTCAGAGAATAAAAGCGGCAGTATATGGCAGCGAGGGAGACGAGCATGGATGCCCCTTCGCCGATGACTAGGCCGACGACGGCAAAAGTAATAGTAGGGGTATAGCCTTTGGAACGATAGGCAGCATAAATAAGGTAGACGCTCCCCACCCGGACAATTTGTTCCGCCAGTTGAGTCATGGAAGGGACTGCTGTTTTACGGATACCGTAAAAGTATCCGTTAATACAGGAATGGACGGTTGCCATCGGTATAGAAAGGGAAATAATACGCAAAAGAGGCGCCGTCCGCGGTTCAAACAGCAATTTTTGGGAAATCATATCAGAAAAGGTGTATATATAAGCGCTGCAGCTTACCGATAGCAGCATGGAGATGCAGAAACCGGTAAACAGAGTGCGGAAAGAAGATTGGTAATCGTGAGTCGTTGTTTCGCTGGCTACAAATTTGGATATGGCAGTCTGCATGCCGGAAACCGTAAGGGAAAAAGTAAGGGCAAGCACAGGGGCAGTCAACTGGTAAAGCCCCATGCCTTCTGCACCGAATACGCGGGATAAGAAAATACGGTAAAAAAAACCGATGAAACGGCTGGCAAATCCGGTGACGGTTAGAATAATAGTGCCGGTAATTAAAGGGTTTGTTTTCTTCATGGATTACCTATGAAAGGAATTTGTTTATAAATATATGCAAGCACTTTTATTGACAGAACAAAGGGGGAGTGGTATAGTGAAAGCACTTAATTCGTAGTGGTTTACTAGGAATTAAAAGAAAGGGTGGATGACAAAGATGGAAGATTTAAAAATAATCTATTTAGATAATGCAGCAACGACAAAAACAGCGCCTGAGGTGACGGAGGCGATGCTCCCCTATTTTACAGGAATCTATGGTAATCCGAGCAGCGTTTATTCCCTTGGGGCTTCTGCCAAAAAAGCAGTAATGGATGCAAGGGATTTAATAGCTTCCACGTTAGGGGCGAAAAGCAATGAGATATATTTTACAGGAGGCGGGTCAGAGGCCGATAACTGGGCGCTTATCGCTACGGCTGAAGCATATGCTTCAAAAGGCAGGCATATTATTACGTCAAAAATAGAACATCATGCCGTCCTTCATACTTGCGGGTATTTGGAAAAGAGGGGGTATGAAATTTCTTATATTGATGTGGACGAAAACGGCATCATTAAACTGGAGGATTTGAAGGCGGCCATCCGTCCGGACACAATTTTGATTTCGGTGATGTTTGCCAATAATGAAATAGGTACCATACAGCCGATAAAGGAAATCGGCACAATCGCGAAAGAGCGGGGAATCCTTTTTCATACCGATGCGGTGCAGGCATATGCCCATGTACCGATTTCGGTGGACGAAATGAACATAGATATGTTAAGCGCCAGCGGGCATAAATTTCATGGACCGAAGGGGATTGGCTTCCTGTATATCCGTACCGGCATAAAAATCAGATCTTTTCTTCATGGCGGCGGGCAAGAGAGGGGAAGGCGCGCCGGCACGGAAAACGTACCGGGTATTGTGGGGCTGGGAAAAGCCGCCCAGCTTGCATTTGAGCATTTGGAAGAACGGGCAGGCAAAGAAACCCGGCTCAGAGATTACTTGATAAAAAGGATTGGCGAGGAAGTGCCTTACTGCAAGTTAAACGGCGATGCCGGGCGGCGGCTTGCCAATAATGTCAATTATAGTTTTCGGTTTATTGAAGGGGAATCTTTGCTGATTAGCTTAGATAGGAAAGGAATCTGTGCATCCAGCGGTTCGGCATGCACTTCCGGTTCGCTGGATCCTTCCCATGTGCTTCTGGCAATTGGGCTACCCCATGAAATAGCCCACGGCTCCCTGCGTCTTACGGTAAGTGAGGAAAATACGATAGAAGAAATGGAAAAAACGGTAGAGGCGGTAAAAGAGATTGTGGAAAGGCTCAGGAATATGTCTCCTTTGTATGAAGATTTTATAAAAAGCAATAAAAATGTTTGAGAAGGAAGGGGTAAGATTATGTATAGCGATAAAGTGATGGACCATTTTGAAAATCCAAGGAATGTAGGCGAAATCGAAAATGCCAGCGGAATCGGTACTGTCGGGAATGCAAAATGCGGCGATATCATGCGCATTTATTTAGACATCGACGACAATGGGGTGATAAAGGACTGTAAATTTAAAACATTCGGCTGCGGCGCTGCCGTGGCGACCAGCAGTATGGCTACGGAGCTGGTGAAAGGGAAAAGCATAGAGGAAGCTATGAAAGTGACCAATAAGGCAGTGATGGAAGCGCTGGATGGGCTTCCGCCGGTGAAAGTACATTGTTCCTTGTTGGCAGAAGAGGCTATTCATGCGGCGCTGTGGGACTATGCCCAGAAAAACGGCATAGAAATTTCCGGGCTGCAGAAACCCAAATCAGATATCCACGAGGGAGAGGAAGACGGGGAAGAGTATTAAGAAATGCGTGTGACACATACATTTGAACCAATTTATGACGAAAAATCCAAAATTTTAATCCTGGGAACTTTTCCTTCCGTAAAATCAAGGGAAAATGCATTTTATTACGGCCATCCACAAAACCGGTTCTGGAAAGTGCTGGCAGCGGTTACGGGAGAAGAGACGCCTTCTTGCATTGAGGGAAAAAAGGCTATGCTTCTGAAAAATCATATTGCCATTTGGGATGTTATCAGTACCTGCGATATTGAAGGTTCCAGCGACAGTTCCATTAAAAATGTAACAGCGAACGATATTGCCGGCCTTTTGCAGGGCAGCAGTATTGGAACAATTTATGGAAATGGGGATAAAGCATGCCGCCTTTATGAGAAATTCTGTAAAGAGAAGACAAAGAAGGAAATTGTCAAATTACCGTCCACTAGTCCGGCAAATGCAGCATATTCCATAGAAAAGCTGGTAGAATGCTGGAAAGTGATTCGGGATTGCATGGAGGACTGATTTTAAATCCGTCTAAGCGGATATGGGGGATAAACGTGAAAAAGAAAGTAGTAGTAGGCATGTCAGGAGGAGTGGACTCCTCCGTGGCTGCTTATTTATTGAAGGAACAGGGATATGAGGTCATAGGTGTGACGATGCAGATATGGCAGGACGAGGAAACGGCGGCCAGGGAAGCGAACGGCGGATGCTGCGGGCTTTCGGCAGTGGAGGATGCCAGGAGGGTAGCCCAGTATTTGCAGATACCATACTATGTCATGAACTTTAAAGAGGAATTTAAAGAGAATGTAATTGATTACTTTGTCGATGAGTATCTAAAAGGAAGGACGCCAAACCCATGTATTGCATGTAACCGTTATGTGAAATGGGAATCTTTGCTGCAACGCAGCCTTGCCATCGGGGCGGACTACATAGCGACGGGACACTATGCCCGGGTGAAACAATTGCAAAACGGCAGATATGCCGTCTGTCATTCGGCAACTGCGAAAAAAGACCAGACATATGCCCTTTATAATTTGACTCAATACCAACTTGTCCATACATTGATGCCGGTAGGGGATTACGAGAAGGAAGAAATTAGGGAATTGGCACAGCGGCTTGGCTTGCCCGTGGCACAGAAACCGGACAGCCAGGAAATCTGTTTTATCCCTGACAATGATTATGCATCTTTTATCGACAGACAGGCGAAAGAAAGGGTTCCCGGCCCGGGAAATTTTGTAACAGAGGACGGGGACATACTTGCTACCCATAAAGGGATTACCCATTACACTATCGGGCAAAGGAAAGGTTTAAACCTGGCAATGGGGCATCCGGTATTTGTAACCAGGATATGTCCTGATACGAATGAGGTAGTGATAGGGGAAAACGAAGACATTTTTACGTCCTCGCTTTGCTGCAACAAAGTGAACTATATGGGGATGGAAGACCTGCCGGAACCAAGAAAGGTAACTGCAAAAATAAGATATGCTCATAAGGCAAGCCCCTGCACGATTGAAAAAGCAGGAGAAGACAGGATAAAATGTGTTTTTGAATCCCCGGTAAGGGCGATAACCCCTGGACAGGCAGTCGTATTTTATGAGAATGACTGCGTATTAGGAGGCGGCACTATTTTAGGATAAGCCAAGGAAACCGGTGAAAGAGTGATGGGCTAAAGACACCTTGACATTTTCCTGGCAGAAAGGAGTTAAAAATGCCTATTTTAACCGATTATCATCTTCATACATTTTATTCCGGCGATTCCCAAACCCCTATGGAAGAAATGATTGAAAAGGGGATTTCCCAGGGGATGGAAACGCTGTGTTTTACAGAACATATGGATATGGATTTCCCCTATGTAACAGAGGAAGAAAAAGGGCGTTTTGAGCTGGATATGGAAGCTTACCGGCAGGGATTTGCCCGGTGCAGGGAAAAGTATGGGGATAGGATTCAATTGAATTTTGGGGTAGAGCTGGGGATACAGCCCCATATTGCAGGTAAATTGGAGCAGTATACGAAACAAAATGATTTTGATTTTGTAATAGCTTCTTCACATCTATGCAACGGAAAAGACCCTTATTATCCGGAATTTTATGCCGGACGAAGTGAAGAAGAAGCGTACCGTGAATATTTCCAGTCTATTTTGGACAATTTAAAAGCGTTCCATAATTTTGATGTGTATGGGCATCTGGATTATGTGGTGCGTTACGGTCCTATGAAAGACAGAGGCTATTCTTATGACAAATATAAGGATATTCTGGATAAGATATTGCATTATCTGACGGAAAACGGGAAAGGCATAGAAGTCAATACAGGTGCTGTTCCTCATGGGCTTAGGGAATTGAACCCATGCACAGGCATCATAAGGCGTTTTCATGAACTGGGAGGGGAAGTGATTACCGTCGGTTCCGATGCCCATGCCCCGGGGCGCATCGCGGAAGGATTCGGAAGGGCGGAGGAGATTTTGAAGTCCTGCGGATACAAATATTATACAGTTTTTTCAAGGCGTCGGCCCGAATATATTAAATTGTAAAGTTTTTATTAAAAAACGGGCAAACGGCAATTATTTTTGAATTACATCTTGAATTTTCTGGACAAATTAGGTAAAATAATCCTACTGATAAAATTTTGACAATCGTTCAAGGATGATTGCAAAATGATATAAATAAATTTATTTTCTAGGAGGAAACTAAAATGGCAGTAAGAGTAGCAATTAATGGTTTCGGCCGTATCGGTCGTCTTGCTTTCAGACAGATGTTTGGGGCAGAAGGATACGAAGTAGTAGCAATCAACGATTTAACAAGCCCTAAGATGTTGGCACATTTGCTGAAATATGATTCTTCACAGGGTAAATATGCAAAAGCTGATACAGTAGTAGCTGGTGAAGATTCTATTACAGTTGACGGAAAGACTATTACAATCTACAAAGAAGCAGATGCTAATAAGCTTCCTTGGGGAGAATTGAAAGTAGATGTTGTTCTGGAATGTACAGGCTTCTATACATCTAAGGACAAAGCACAGGCTCACATCAATGCGGGCGCACGTAAAGTTGTTATTTCCGCACCTGCTGGAAATGATTTGCCGACTATCGTTTTCAATGTAAACCATGAGACATTGAAACCGGAAGATACTATTATTTCCGCTGCATCTTGTACAACAAACTGCTTGGCTCCTATGGCTAAAGCATTGAATGACTTAGCCGGAATCAAATCCGGCATCATGAGTACTATCCATGCATATACAGGCGACCAGATGATTCTTGACGGACCTCAGAGAAAAGGCGATTTAAGAAGAAGCCGTGCAGGCGCTGTTAATATCGTTCCTAACTCCACAGGCGCTGCAAAAGCAATCGGTCTTGTTATTCCTGAACTGAATGGCAAATTGATTGGTTCCGCTCAGCGTGTTCCTACACCGACAGGTTCTACTACTATCTTAGTTGCAACTGTTGAGAAATCCGTAACAAAAGATGAAATCAACGCAGCTATGAAAGCAGCAGCTACAGAATCTTTCGGATACAACGAAGACGAAATCGTTTCCTCCGATATCGTAGGCAGCACATACGGTTCTATCTTTGATGCTACACAGACAATGGTTGGCGAAGACAACTTGGTTCAGGTAGTTTCATGGTATGACAATGAAAATTCTTACACAAGCCAGATGGTAAGGACAATCAAATACTTCTCTGAATTAGCATAAGTGATTGAGATTGTCCTCGGACAATCAAATACTTCTCAAATCAAGACCTAAAAAGGTCCGGTCGTGTGGACCGGGCCTTTTTATACGTAGCCCCGTATAGAGGAAATATGCCGCTACGCGGCGCATGGGGCGCGGGAGTAGGGGAGAATCTTCTCTGCTCGATGAGTTAGGCGCGGGAATACACAAAAGAATTGGCTGCAGAAGCAGCCTTTGCTTCGCGCAATGGACAGGAGGAATAATTCCTTCCTCAATTAAGATGATATGGAGGCGGTTATCATGGGATTAAATAAAAAATCGGTAGATGATATCAATGTGAACGGCAAACGCGTTCTGGTAAGATGTGATTTCAACGTGCCCTTGAAGAATGGCGAAATTACGGATGAGACACGTATTGTGGCAGCACTTCCGACGATTCAGAAACTGTTAAAGGATGGCGGTAAAGTGATTCTTTGCTCACATCTTGGAAAAGTAAAAAATGGCCCTAACGAAGGCGAATCTTTGGCGCCGGTTGCAAAAAGGCTTTCCGAAAAACTTGGAAAAGAAGTTAATTTTGTTGCTGATTACAACGTAACCGGTGAAGCGGCTACGGCAGCGGTAGAAGCTATGAAAGAAGGGGATGTGGTTCTTCTTCAGAATACACGTTTCCGCGGAAAAGAAGAAACGAAGAACGGCGAAGAGTTCAGCAAAGAATTGGCTGATTTGGCAGATGTATATGTTTGTGATGCATTTGGTTCTTCCCATAGGGCACATGCTTCCGTAGCAGGTGTTACCGAGTGTGTACGTGCAAAAGGCGGCGAATGTGCGGTTGGATATTTGATGCAGAAAGAAATTGATTTCCTTGGAAATGCAGTAGAAAATCCGGTAAGGCCTTTTGTTGCAATCCTTGGCGGTGCAAAAGTTGCGGATAAACTGAATGTTATCAACAATCTGTTAGAGAAATGCGATACTCTGATTATCGGCGGCGGTATGGCTTTCACTTTCTTAAAAGCAAAAGGATATGAAATCGGCAACTCTTTGGTTGACGAAGAAAAAATTGATTACTGCAAAGAAATGATGGATAAGGCTGAGAAGCTTGGCAAGAAATTGCTGCTTCCCACCGACACCACAATTGCAGCAGGATTCCCGAACCCTATTGATGCGGAAATCGAAGTATCCGTTGTGGATGCAGATAAGATTCCGGCTGATATGGAAGGGCTTGATATCGGCGATAAGACCGCAGAACTTTATGCAGATGCTGTAAAATCGGCAAAAACCGTTGTCTGGAACGGACCTATGGGCGTATTCGAGAACCCTGTCCTGGCAAAAGGTACGATTGCAGTTGCAAAAGCTTTAGCAGAAACAGATGCAACAACGATTATCGGCGGTGGAGACAGTGCAGCAGCTGTGAACCAGTTAGGGTTTGCGGATAAAATGTCTCATATTTCTACAGGCGGCGGCGCTTCTCTGGAATTTTTGGAAGGCAAAGAATTGCCGGGCGTTATGGCAGCAGATGACAAATAATAAGATGCCTGTTTTAGGAAAAACAGATGGATTGAAGGAGAAATAAAAATGGCAAGAAAGAAAATTATCGCAGGCAACTGGAAGATGAATATGACTCCCAGCGAAGCAGTAGAATTGGTTAATACATTAAAACCTTTGGTTGTAACAGAAGAAGCAGATGTGGTATTCTGCGTTCCTTCTATTGATATTATCCCTGCAATGGAAGCAGCAAAGGGAACCAATATCCAGATTGGTGCAGAAAATATGTACTATGAGGAAAAAGGCGCTTTTACAGGCGAGATTTCCCCGAACATGTTAACAGACGTAGGCGTAAAATATGTTATTATCGGTCATTCCGAGAGAAGGGAATATTTTGCGGAAACGGATGAAACAGTAAATAAGAAAGTATTAAAAGCTTTTGAACATGGCATTACTCCGATTATCTGCTGTGGCGAATCTTTGACACAGAGAGAGCAGGGAATTACGATTGACTGGATTCGTCAACAGATTAAGATTGCATTCTTAAATGTGACGGCAGAACAGGCAGCAACCGCTGTAATCGCATATGAACCCATTTGGGCAATCGGTACAGGCAAGACAGCTACCACAGAGCAGGCACAGGAAGTTTGCAAAGCAATCCGTGAGTGCATCGCAGAAATCTATGATGAAGCAACGGCAGAAGCAATCCGCATCCAGTACGGCGGTTCCGTAAATGCAGCGACTGCACCGGAATTGTTCGGACAGCCGGACATCGACGGAGGCTTAGTTGGCGGCGCATCCTTGAAACCGGACTTCGGAAAAATCGTAAACTACAAATAAATAGAAAAAGAACAATAAACAATGCCGGATATGGGAATTATAATCCTATATCCGGCATTTTTATGCACAGCCCCGTGTAAAGGAAATAAGCTGCTATACAGCACACGGGGCGCGCAGCGAGTAGAGGAAGATGAATCTTCTACTCGATGGCACAGCCTCATGCAGAGGAAATGAGCTGCTATGGGGCGTATGGGGCACGTAGCAAGTAACGAGTAGAGGAAGACAAATCTTCTCTACTTGATTAGGATAGGATTGGGGTGTTAAATGGCGCCTCCGGAAAGGTTTTCTGAGGCCCAAAGTTGAAAATAGCACTTGACAAAAAAAGGATTCATGAATATAATGCTTTAAAATATTATAAAAATAGGACAAGGTTAAAGTTATATACTATTTCAGATAGATGAGAAAAAGGGAATCCCTTAAAAATGGTAGGGTAGTCCAATGTAGAAAGGAAGTCTTTGATATTTACAGGATAAAAGAAAAAATTAGCATTTGTGGTCTGACAATAATATTGTTATTGCTGTTATTTGTTTTGGCTCAGAGAGGCGAAGGGGAAATAGCAAATCGAGATGGGCTGGAAAGTATGACGGAGGATTTTGCTGCAGATGAAAAGGTTCAGAAAGATTCTGAAGTTGGAGCGGAGGCAGATGAGGAACTGGGGCTTCGCGTTTTGACAGAAAGCGGCTTTTATGATGAAGATATTTGGTTAGAAGCAGAACTGGAAAGGGAAGGAAAGGTTTTCTATACTTCGGATGGTTCCATGCCGGGTAGGGAGGAAGGCGGAAGCACCCATTTGTATAGGGAGCCGATTTTGCTTGCAGCGGAGGACGAAGAGTCGGTAGAAGTGTATCGTTTTCTGGCTGTTTTTCAGGACGGAACGGAATCGGAAGTAGTGACAAATACCTATTTTATGGGGAAAAATGTCAAAAGCCGGTATGATACGATGGTTATCAGCCTTGCAGCAGAAGATGATGATTTGTACGGATATGAAAACGGCATTTTTGTAGAAGGAAAGCTGAGGGCGGATTGGGAGGCAGAGCATCCTGAAGAGGAGCCGGTTTTCGATACGCCGGCTAACTATAACGTAAGGGGAAGGCAGAGTGAGCGGGATGTCCATGTGGAGATATTTGAGGCGGACGGGAAGCGGGTAGTGGCGCAGAATGGCGGCATACGTATTTCCGGGAACTTCACGAGGCAGTCGGAGCAGAAATCTTTTAAGCTTTACGCAAGAAAAGAATACGATGAGGTGCAAAACAGGTTTCGATTCCCCTTATTTGAGGACATGTATTCGGTAGAAGGTGGGAATGTAGTTGACCAATATAAATCGCTGAAAATCCGAAATACAGGGAATGACCGTTCGGAAGGGTTTATCAGGGATGAATTGGGGATGCGGTTGGCGACGGAGGCAGGATTTGCCGATACCCAATCGGTACGGCCGGTAAGCGTATATATAAATGGTGTATATCAGGGGCTGTATTGGATGCATTCTACCTATGATGAGGAATATTTTGAAGAAAAGTATGGGAAATATGCCGGCGAAATGGTTGTGATAGGAAGCAGCGAGATGAACATGTCCGGCGGCAATGAAACAGAAAACCTGTATGCCGGGGAATATAATGAGATATATGCAAAATATAGTTCTTTGGATTTGACGGAAGATAAAATTTGCCGGGAATTGAACGGCATGATTGATGTGGAAAATTATTTACAATATTATGCGCTGGAAATTTATATGGCGAACCGCGACTGGCCGTATAATAATATTCAGGCATACCGGTATGTGGCAGCGGATGGCGAAGGCTATACGGAAAACACTGTATTTGACGGAAGATACCGTTATCTTTTGTATGATGTGGATACAACGATGGGATTAGGGACGATAAGAGAGAGCCTGAATCCAATGCAGAGTTTTGAAACGTTGACATTATTGGAAGAAAGGGGATATGCGCCCTTGTTTACTGCGCTGATGGAACGGGAGGATTGCAGGCAGTATTTTGCTTCCTACGTATGTAGTTTATTGAACGGGGCATATTCGGCGGAGAATGTGGCTAACGTTTTGGAGGATATGCACGAGCTAAGAAAGAACGAAATGCTGGAATATATTGAGGAAAGCATAAGAAACCCGGAACTTCCGGAAATCGGGGAACCATATTTGGAAATGCAGATGGACTGTATCCGGGCATGGGCGGAGACTGCGCCGGAAAGTATGTTAGAAGGGATGAGGCAGAAATGGCAGTTAGGCGAGGCTTATACTCTTTATTTGTTGCTGCCGGATGGGGAAGGGGCAGAAATTAACGGTTTGACCATAACAGAGCCGGAGTTTATCGGCAGATATTTAAGCGGCTGCGATACCAGCCTGTTACCGGTTCTTCCGGATGGCAGGGAATTTCTTTATTGGGAAATTAACGGGGAATTGTATGAGGAGGAGGAAGTAAGGATAGAGGAAGGCATGATAATGGATGGCACATTGTATGTAACCCTTTATTCCGAAGAGGCCGGCGCCGGGCTGGAATTAAGTGAAATAAAAGCGAAGGGGAAGGAGGACTATATCGTCTTGACGAATACTTCCCGTGAGGAATTGAATACATGGGGATATTACCTTATGGATAAGGAACGGGCGTCCCATATGAATTACCTGAAAGAAACGGTTTTGGCTCCCGGGGAAAGCATCCGGATAGGCTGTAAAAACTATGACGGAACCGATGCATTCATGAAAGTCAATTTTAATTTGAAGGAAGGCAAAGAAGTGATGCTTGCCTATGCCGGAACTGGGGTAAAGGAAAGGGTAAGGATTCCGAATCTTGGTATGGAACAGGGGGTTTATAAGAAGAATAAAATCACCGGCATTTGGCGGGAGGAAAGGGAAACGTCCGATGGCACTGGAATACAGGAATGAATTGAAATATATTGTCTCCGCGCAGCAGATAGCGATTTTGCGTAGCAGGCTCCGCCCTTTGATGGCTTTGGATGCCCACACAGGGGAAAAAGAGAAATATACGATAAGAAGCGTTTATTTTGATGATTATAAAAATACATGCTTTGCGGAAAATGAAGACGGCACAAGCCCAAGGGAAAAATTTAGGATACGCATTTACAATGCCAATGAAAATACCGCCCGTTTGGAGCTAAAACGGAAGGAAGGGGGGAAAACCCATAAGGAATCCAGCCTTCTCACGGTAGGACAGTGCCAGGCATTTCTAGAAGGCAGGGATGCGGCTTGCCCGGACGACTGCCCTCCGGTACTTCACAAGTTTATTTTGAAATGCAGGGCAGAACTTTACCGACCGAAAGTCATTGTGGAGTATGACAGGGAGCCTTATGTGTATAAGGATGGGAATGTAAGGGTTACTTTTGATACGGATATACGTTCTTCTAACTATGTAGAATCGTTTTTTGAAAAAGATGTTTTTACAAGGCTGATTATGCCGGCCGGCTATCATTTAATGGAAGTGAAGTATGATGGCTTTTTGCCGGATGTGATTTATAATAGCCTGCAGATTGACAGCCTTTCTCAGGAAACTTTTTCTAAATATTATTTATGCAGAAGATACAATATAGGAGGAGTTAAGAAAAATGGGTTTTAGCGATGTTTTGAAAAAATCTTTTGTTCAGGCGACAACGGAAAGTATGAGCAGAGGGGACGCCATTGCAGCTTTGGCAGCGGCATGCCTGATTGCGGTCTATATTTTCTTTATTTACCGTGTCATAACGAGGAAAGCATTTTACAATAAAAATTTCAATATTTCTTTAGTTGCGCTTGCCTTAATCACAACGGCGATAATTTTGTCCATCCAGTCTAGCGTGGTGATTTCGCTTGGTATGGTGGGTGCGTTGTCCATTGTCCGTTTCCGGACGGCGGTAAAAGAGCCGATGGATTTGGTGTTTCTTTTTTGGTCCATTAGTGTAGGGATTATATGCGGTGCAGGGTTGTTTGAAATCGCCATTTTTTCTTCTTTGCTGATTACTGCGGCTATTATGGCATTGGACCATTTCCCGTCCACGAAATCGCCGATGATTCTTGTGATAGATTCTTCTGATATTGACGGGGAAGAACAGATTATGGAAACGGTGGAAAAATACAGTGCCCACAGCAAAGTAAAATCAAGGGGGATGAATGCGGAAAGCTTGAATTTGGTAATTGAAGTCCGCATAAAAGATGGCGCGGAATGCATCCGTGAAATTAACAGGTTGAATGGGGTAAGGAATGTATCTATGGTTTCGCAGGAAGGGGAAGTGACGTTTTAGGGGGATTTGGAGCAGGTGATGTTTCCTCTGCTTAGTCTGCCGATGTTGGATAGTGCATAGGGGCGACAATCAAATACTAATAAGAAAGGGATTTCCTTAATCTACAAAAGGCTATGACATTAACGGTTATAGTCTTGTTTCATGCGGTAATTACCGAATGCAATGAATTGTATTAGGTATTAGGCATTTGGCGTAAAAGTCAACTCTATGGAGGGTAGAGCCGATAAATTGGGAAATCTCTACGGTGCATGGGTGTATTTTGCATAGTAAATTTTATATCCTATTTCCGAAAGGAGGAAAAGCCTATGGATCAAATAAAAATTGGAAAATTCATAGCAAGCTGTCGCAAAGAAAAAAACATGACACAAAGGCAATTGGCAGACATTCTTGAAATAAGTGATAAGACAGTCTCCAAATGGGAATGTGGTAAAGGGTTACCGGAAGTGCAGTTTATGTTACCGCTTTGTAATCTATTAGGGATAAATGTGAATGAACTCCTTTCAGGTGAAAAAATTTCTGCCGATGAGTATCAACAAAAAGCGGAGAAAAATATGATGACACTGGTAAAAGAAAATGAATATGCGAAAACATACAAGCCATTAATCTGGTGGACTGTTTCGTTTGTATTGATTGCCCTATTTTTGGGATTTGGGTGGAATTCATTAGGAAACACTCAAATATTATCCAAAATAGTAATTATAATGGTAATGACATTTGTTGATGTATTGTTCACGATTATTTATAAAGGGGAATATGTGTATTGGATTGTTTATGGACCTGATTTTGAAACTGCAAAAAATTCCAACTCTCAGAGAAGGAAAACATATGCGTGGAAGTATTTAAGAATATTTCTTGTTGCAAGTATTATTCTAATGGTATTTTTGTTTGGAAGTATGTTGCTTAACTTATCAGCGAGTTTTGATTTTATAATATCTTTGGTTATTTTTATAACGGCGGGATTAACAACTGTTCCAATAAAATTTTAGGCTATACATTTGCACGACTGTTTGGCATATCAGCAGTATAAAAAAAGTGAATATTTTTATTTTCCGCACCTTCGTTACGGGCTATCTCAAAAGCAATGTCTATAATCATCTAGTATTCCCTCGTTTTTTGTGGTAAAATGATGAAGTATGTATAGATATAGGAAGGATGAAAAGAGGAATGGCAGAGAAGAAGATTATGTTGGGAAATGAGGCGATTGCCCGCGGGGTTTATGAGGCTGGGGTGAAGGTGTCGGCGGCATATCCGGGCACGCCCAGTACGGAAATCAGTGAAAATATTGTGAAATATGATGAAATATATGCAGAATGGTCACCGAATGAGAAGGTGGCGATGGAGGTAGCAATTGGGGCATCCATCAGCGGTGTACGGGCGATGGCTTCCATGAAGCATGTGGGGGTCAATGTTGCCAGCGACCCGTTATATACGGCTTCTTATACAGGCGTGGGCGGAGGACTTGTGCTGGTGGCAGCGGATGACCCCGGGCTTTATAGTTCCCAGAACGAACAGGATACCAGATGCGTGGCAAGGGCGGCGCAAGTTCCGGTCCTGGAGCCTTCGGACAGCCAGGAGGCAAAAGATTTCGTAAAATTTGCTTTTGAGATGAGTGAAAAATACGATACGCCGGTTATTGTGAGGACGACTACAAGGCTGTCCCATTCACAGGGCACGGTTATTTTGGAAGAACGGGAAGAAGTTCCCGATAAGAAGTATGAAAGAGATATCAGTAAATTCGTGATGATGCCAGCGATGGCAAAAGGCAGGCATGTATATGTGGAAAAGCGCATGGAGGCTATGGCGGCAGATGGCAGCAGTTTTCCGGTAAACCGGGCGGAATATAAGGATACTTCCATTGGGTTTATCACAAGCGGTATTCCGTACCAGTATGTGAAAGAAGTATTTCCGGATGCTTCTGTGCTGAAATTAGGCATGGTTCATCCCCTGCCGAAGAAAATGATTGAAGAGTTTGCTTCTAAGGTAGATAAGCTGTACATATTTGAAGAATTAGAGCCGGTGATTGAAGAACAGGTAAAGTCATGGGGGATTTCGGCGATAGGAAAAGAAATCTTTACAAGGCAGGGGGAATACAGTGCGAATATGCTGCGCCGTGTGATTCTTTCGGAAAATCAAGAGGCCCAGCCGGCAGAGGTTCCGGCACGTCCGCCGATTCTTTGCCCGGGATGCCCTCATAGAAGCGTTTTTACTGTTTTAAAGAAACTGAAGATACATGCGGCCGGAGATATTGGATGTTATACATTGGGGGCGGTGGCGCCTCTTAGTGTAATTGATACGACGATATGTATGGGCGCCAGCATTTCTTCCCTTCATGGCATGGAAAAGGCAAAAGGAAAGGAATATATCAAGGATTGGGTAGCCGTTATCGGTGACTCCACTTTTATGCATACCGGGGTTAATTCCCTGATGAATATGGTATATAATCAGGGGTCAGGAACCGTAATTATCGTGGATAATTCAACGACCGGGATGACAGGGCATCAAGACCATGCGGCCACAGGGAAAACATTAAAAGGGGAAATCGTGCCTGCTATCAGTATTTACCATTTCTGTAAGGCAATTGGGATTGAGCATGTGGTAGAGGTGAATGCGTTTGATTTGCCTATGCTGGAGAAAACCATCAAAGAAGAGACAGCCAGAGATGCGGTTTCGGTCATTATTACAAAATCGCCTTGCGTGCTTTTGAAGGGTAATGTTTTTCCGGATGTATGCGCTCCGATACCGGAAAAATGCAAAAAATGCGGCGCATGCCTGAAACCGGGCTGCCCGGCATTGACCAGAAAAGAAGACGGAAGCATTGCCATTGATGCTACGATGTGCAACGGATGTGGTTTATGTATGCAGTTATGCCCTTTTGATGCGATTGGGAAAGAACCGAAATCATGCTAAAACAGCTAAAACAAAGAATCGGTAGGTGATATTGTTTGGGCTGTCAGGGTGAAATTAGCAGGAGGAAGAAGAAAATGATAACGAAAAGTATTATGATAGTGGGGGTAGGCGGGCAGGGAACGCTCCTTACCAGCCGGATTCTGGGCGGAATTACACAGGAAGCAGGATATGACGTAAAATTGTCGGAAGTACATGGAATGGCACAAAGGGGCGGCAGCGTGGTGACTTTTGTACGGTATGGGGAAAAAGTGGCGGAACCGATTGTGGAAGAAGGGCAGGCGGATGTGCTGATTGCATTTGAACGGCTGGAAGCCTTAAGATATGCTCATTTTCTTAAAAAAGATGGGGTGCTTATCATCAATGACTGGCGGATTGACCCGATTACAGTGGTGACCGGGGTTGCGGAGTACCCTGAAAATATAATAGAAGATTTGGGTAAAAAACATAAGGTTTATACGATTAATGCGATGGAAGAGGCTATTCGGATTGGGAATGCAAAGGCATTTAATGTTATTGTCCTGGGAATGGCAGCAAAGCACATGGATTTTTCAAAGGAAGATTGGTTAAAAGTAATAGAGAAGACAGTGCCTTCTAAGACGGTGGAAATTAACAAAAAAGCTTTCTTGCTTGGGTATGGTGACTGAGAGTTTTTTTGGACATGGAAAAACAGATATGCTATAATTTTTCTAACGGTGCATATGGCAGAATTTCCATTAGTAGGAAAGGATTGTGCTATTATTTGCAGCGAGGATGGAAGGCACCGTAAATTCAGTCAGAAAGGAATGATTACATATGGAACACTATTATCAGCCGGAAATTGAATGCGCATCCAGAGAACAAATCCAAGCATGGCAGGATGAACGGTTGGCAAAGACGGTGAAACGGGTTTATGAGAATGTAGAATTTTATAAAAATAAGATGGATAAACATGGGGTAAAGCCGGAGGATATCCAATCGGCGGCAGATTTGCACAAACTACCGTTTATTACCAAAGATGATTTACGCGATGCGTATCCTTATGGGCTTTTGGCAGCACCGTTGTCAGATTGTGTCAGGATACAGTCTACCAGCGGCACTACAGGGCGCAGGGTAGTGGCTTTTTATACGCAAAATGATCTTGATTTATGGGAGGATTGCTGTGCCAGGGCTATCGCGGCTGCCGGGGGAACAAAGGAAGATGTAGTGCATGTCTGCTACGGCTATGGGTTGTTTACCGGTGGGCCAGGCTTAAACGGGGGCTCCCATAAGGTAGGCTCCTTGACATTGCCGATGTCTTCCGGGAATACGGAACGGCAGATTCAGTTTATGTGTGACCTGGGCTCTACCATTTTATGTTGTACGCCTTCTTATGCGGCTTATTTGGCAGAATCCATCCATGAGAGAGGGCTGCAGGATAAAATTAAATTAAAAGCAGGGATTTTCGGCGCAGAGGCGTGGACGGAAGAAATGCGCCATGACATTGAGAAAATGTTAGGTATTAAGGCGTATGATATCTATGGCTTGACAGAGATTTCCGGTCCCGGGGTTTCTTTTGAATGCAGCGAACAGACAGGGATGCATATCAACGAAGACCATTTTATCGCAGAAGTCATTAATCCGGAAACCGGGGAAGTCCTGCCGGACGGGGAGAAAGGGGAACTGGTATTTACCAGCATTACGAAAGAGGCATTCCCGTTAATCCGCTACCGTACAAGGGATATTTGTATCCTTAGCCATAAAAAATGTTCTTGCGGCCGTACTCATGTTAAAATGACAAAACCGTTGGGGCGGAGCGATGATATGCTGATTGTAAAAGGCGTCAATGTATTCCCGTCACAGATAGAAACCGTTTTGCTGAATCAAGGTTATCCGGCAAATTACCAAATTATCGTAGACCGGCATCATAACAGCGATACGATTGAAGTACAGGTAGAGATGACACAGGAAATGTTCTCGGATAACGCGGGTATTGTAACCGAAAGGGAGAAGAAGCTGGTAGATGCGTTAAAGGCAATGCTTGGCATTTACGTAAAGGTGAGCCTGGTAAATCCAAAAACCATAGCACGCAGCGAGGGGAAAGCTGTCCGTATTATTGATAAGAGGAATTTGTATCAAGGTTAGTCAATGGAATCGGCGGACAATCCAGATAGGAGGATTTTATGACAGTAAAACAGATTTCTGTATTTGTAGAAAACAGTGCCGGGAAGCTGGCGGAACTGACCGAATATTTAAACCGGCATGATATTGATATGCGTGCCTTATCCATTGCGGAAACGCAAGATTTCGGCATTGTGCGGATGATTGTCAATGATGCATATAAGGCATCATGCGTATTAAAGGAGGCTGGCTATGTAGCTTCCATTACACCGGTTCTGGCAGTGGAGATGCCGGACGAGCCGGGAAGTTTATTCCGGATATTAAAAATATTGGGGGATGGCTGCGTTAATTTGGAATATATGTATGCTTTCCTTACCAGAAAAGAAGCAACGGCTTATATGGTCCTTAGGGTAGAAGATAATGAGAAGGCGATTGATATCCTGAGCAAAAATGGAATCCATATGATTTCACAAGACGGAATTGCCGGTTTGTAAAAAAATTGAAAAATATGCTTGACTTTAATAAAAAAGGAAGTTATAATGGCATAGTTCGTTGATTGAAAGACAACACTTTTAAAGCGGGTGTTGTCTTTTTTGACGGTAAGTCAAATGGTTAGAGCGTGTTTTGAGTCCAAATTCCCACTGATTGTGACACACATCTTGCAAAAGCAATTTTCGGACATGCTCTAGTAGATTGTATTTTGAAAGGATGGAACAGGAGTCAAAGATGGAAAATTTGGAAAATTTGGAAAACTTAAGAGATGCGGAAGAATCAAACAATGTGGAAAAGAAAGTAAGTTACAGGGGCTCTGCGATAGACGAGAGGATTGTCAGGGCAGTGGAAGAGATGGGGTTTGAGACGATGACCCCTATTCAGGAGCAGGCGATTCCCATTATGCTGGAAGGGAAGGATTTGATTGGGCAGGCGCAGACCGGAACAGGAAAGACAGCGGCTTTCGGTATACCGATTATCCAGAAAATAGATCCGGAAGAAAAAGGGCTGCAGGCGATTATCCTTTGCCCCACAAGGGAATTGGCGATGCAGGCAGCGGAGGAAATCCGCCGTTTTGCAAAATATATGCATGAAATAAAAGTAGTGCCGGTTTATGGTGGGCAGGATATTTCGAGGCAAATCCGTGCCCTTGCCAAAGGGGCGCAGATTGTGGTCGGTACACCGGGAAGGGTAATGGATCATATGCGCCGCCGTACGTTAAAGACAGGCAATATAAGAATGGTTGTTTTGGATGAAGCGGACGAAATGCTGAATATGGGATTCCGCGAGGATATAGAAACTATTTTGGAGGACATGCCGGAAGAGAGGCAGACAGCGCTTTTCTCCGCTACGATGCCAAAACCGATTTTGGAAATCACAAAAGAGTATCAAAAGGAAGATGCGGAATATTTAAAGGTTACGCCGAAGGAAGTAACAATTCCGTTGATTAAGCAGGCATATTACCAGGTGGCGCGCAAAGATAAGGAAGAGGTGTTAACAAGGCTGATGGATTACTATCATCCGAAGCGTTCCTTGATTTTCTGCAATACCAAACGGATGGTAGATGAGCTGACGGAGCATTTAAAAGACAGGGGATATCAGGCAGAAGGGCTGCATGGGGATTTGAGCCAGAACCAGAGGGATACGGTTATGAATCTGTTCCGCAGCGGAAAGATGCCGGTGCTGATTGCTACTGACGTAGCGGCAAGAGGGATTGACGTGGACGATGTGGAAGCGGTATTCAACTATGATGTGCCGGAAGACATTGAGTATTATGTCCATCGAATCGGTCGTACCGGAAGGGCTGGAAAAACAGGCCGCTCCTTTACTTTGGTAGCAGGCAGGGAAATGTATAAAATCAGGGATATCGAACGGATATGCCATACAAAAATCAGGGAAAGGAATATACCGTCCGCAGCAGATATCACTTCCGTAAAAGCGGAAAAAGTTCTGGCAGAAGCATTGGATACGATGCAGAGCAAAAATCTGGATACGGCGATTAATTTCTTACAAGAGAAGCTGATAAACGAAGAATATACCGCACTGGAACTTGCAGCCGCTTTTATGAAAATGAAAATGGGCGATGACATCAAAGATATTAAAGTAGAGAAGTTTAATCCGAAAGACCTCTTCGGAAAAGGAAGCGGCGGACGCAGAAGACGCGGCGGAAGAGGAAGAGGGAGAAGTTCTGAGAAAGAGAAAGAAAAAAGCAGCGGAAGAGGAATGGCAGCGGAAAAAGAGAGAAGCATCGGAAAGGGGAAAGCATCCGAAAAGGAAAAGAGCGGCGGAAAAGGAAAGCAGACGAAAGGCTTTGGCGACAGGTTTGCGGAAAAGAGTGAATTTTTCACTGGCAAGAGCCGTAGAAGAAGACGCAGATAGTAAATGGCGATGCTGAAAATGATATAATTTTATAAAAATGCTGTCCAATCCTTTCGGGTAGGGCAGCATTCTTTGCCATATAGGAAATATGCCGCTATATGGCGCACGGGGCCCGCAGCGAGTAGGGGAAGATGAATCTTTTTTATTTGATTATGGAAGGAAATGATTATGCAATTTCCTGTCATATACTCATCGGGGAAAGGGATACTTTACATAAGATACTTTATATAGAACACATTGCATAAGATGCTTTACATAATAGGGCTGCGTAAAAAAATGGCTACACTCTTATACAGGTAGGCGTTGGAATGCATATTTTAATAGACCTGTTGTCAACCAATCCTTAATAAGAAATTACGTCGCAGTACAAAATAGAGATTGTCAAGTATTTTTTTCTATGATAATATGATGGATGGCAGAAAATAGGATACAGAGAATTGTGTACAGGGGATTGGGCATAAAGGATTGGGTGCAGAGAGCTGGGTACAAAGGATTGGGCACCGAGAGCTGGGTACAAAGGATTAGGCACAGAGAGTTGAGTACAGAGGATTGGATAGCAGAGAAGTGGGTGCAGATATTTGGGATACCGTTCTTTGCTTTTGTATATAAAGCTGTTAATTGTGATATGAGGATAGGATAGATTGAACATAAGTTTGCCGGCTGCTTTTAATCGGCAATTTAAACAGAGCCTTGAATGTGTTGGAACGCATGGCTATTGTAGCGGGCTGCTTTGACAGGGAGGATAGTGTGAAAAATCAGCTCGATAGCTGATTTTATCACATGGCTATTTGTGCCGGAGCGTCACAAATAAGCCCTGATAAACGCTTCGGAATGGAGGATTTTATGAAAAATTCGGATAAAGAAATGGTACATAAAAAAAAGCGGAAAAAGAAAAATGATTTGAAGAGTAAGCCGCATGGTAGGAAGCGTGAGATGTCACGTGCGGAGAAAAAGAGAAGGCGACAGAAGGCAAGAAAAAGGATTGTAATGCTGCAAAGGCTTTTTGCGGCTTGCCTGATATTGGCTGTGTTAGGGGTTGGCGGCTATTTTGTCTGGAATATCCCTTCCATCCAATTGAACCTAAAATTAGGGGCTGGGAAAGAATATACGCAGGAGGCGGCTTACGAAGAGGCGATTGAAGCGTATGAAAGCGCTCTTGAAATTGACTCTACATCGGTGGAAGCATACCGCTGTATGGCAGGCGCTTATTTGGACATAGAGGATGAATCCCATGCAAAACAAATTTTGCTGGACGGATGGAATAACACGCAGGATGAAAGCCTGCATCAGTATTATTGCACCGTTATTTTGAATGAAGCGGTGGAAGAACTGAATAACGATACCGTAAATTGGGATACGGTGGAGAAGATTGCGGGCGTTATGGAGCAAGGTATTTTGCAGGATGAGGCAATGCAGTTAATGGATACGGCCTGCAGCCGCCTGATGGATTCGATGGATGCGGAAGGGTTCGACTTTGCTTCTTATGGGCAGATGGCAGACAGGCTTTCTTCCTTGTATGCTTCCACCGGCTTGGAAGGAATGCGGAAAGTGATTTCGGAATTTGGCTGGCTGGACATGGAAGAGATAAGGTTGCCTATGGAATATGTAGATACCTATTTGGGTATTTTGGAAAATGCCAATGCAATAACGGAAATGCCGGAGCGGAGTGAAATGATTGCCTGCCTGCGGAAGGTGAAAGAAATCCAGGCGCAGTTTTCAGAGCTTTTTGTGCAAATGGATGCAGGGAATTATGAAGCGGCGAAAGAGTTCCTTGTGTCTGAAAGCTATCTTCAGATAAGGGATGCGTTTATCAACAATACAATGGAATACTGGGATGGGATGACATATATCCCGGTGAGCCGCGAATATGTAATTTTGAAACAGGCGGACGGGAAGTGCAGCTTTGAATTTCCGGACTTTAAAGAGAATGAGAATACGGCAGGAGTGCTAACCGTATGGGGGAATGAAATGCTTGATAATGGGGTACAGCGTTCGAGCATTACTTATGAGCCGGCAAAGGAAGGGGAAAGCTATTATCCTCATACGGAGTATATTATCAGCTATATGTGCAGCAATGTACAAAAAAAGAGTTCTTTTGATTATGAGATGAATTACCATTTTGAAACGCGGGTATTGACCGAAGAGGGGATGACCACTACCATGATTGGGGATTGGGGCGGCCCTTACCAGTGGCAGAAAACGTATTAGAATCAATAGGCGGTTGCGGGATTTCAGGATGTGGGATATATGGCTGATTTCCGCGATTGCCGGTTGGAGTTTAAACGGTTGGATTGGAATTGGATTGGAATAGGAATAGGAAAGGCGGGAAGCTTTGGAACGTTGTGTTATGATAGGGGCCGGTGATTGCCTGGCAGCGGATATGAAGATAGAGAAAGGCAGTTTATACATTGCCGTGGACGGGGGATATGCCTATTGTAAAAAACTGGGCATATCCCCAGGGCTTATTATAGGGGATATGGATTCCTTGACGGAAGGGGAATCATTATGCAGTAAAGGGAGCCGGAACGGAAGCCTGCGGGAGGAGATAGAGAGGATAGAAATGCTCTGCCCGGAAAAAGTAATCCGTTTATGCAAGGAAAAAGATGATACGGATATGCTGGCGGCGCTGAAGATTGGCATGGAAAAAGGGTATAGGGATTTTTCCATTTATGGGGCATTAGGCGGACGCATTGAACATTCTATTGCAAATATCCAATGCCTGGTGTATTTAAGGAATCATGGGGCGAAGGGGCGAATTTTGGATAACGGGGTTGAGATGTTTGTTATTCAGGAGGAGTCAGTCGTATTTGATAAAGAGATGGAGGGGTACTTATCCCTTTTTGCATTAGGGGAAAAAGCAGAAGGGGTGACGATTGCCGGCATGAAATACCCGTTAAAAGATGCAACAATCACAAATGATTATCCGATAGGCATAAGTAATGAATTTGTGGGGCAGGAGGGTATGATAGAAGTGAAAAAGGGGATGGCGCTTCTGATTCTTTCAACGAATAAGGAAAGAACCTGAAAACAATAAAAATAATAAAACAATAAAACAATAAAATAATAAAATAATAAAAAACAATCTGCCGTTATTCTATATACCGGCAGATTGCCCGTGAGAGTTTCGGAGAGAAAGCATTTAATCCCCTAAATCGTTTTTAACCGGAACTTCTGTTCTTCTTTCATAACAGGAGAAGGCGGCATCCAGGAAAGAATTTTCCATCTTTGGGGTGACAAGGCTGATGGCAGGTACAAGGATAAGACCGGCTATCATGGCAAAGGCGCCCGCGTTAATGGGGGATTGGAGCAAATACGGAAAATGGCTGCGGAAGAGCATATTGCATACCATAAAGCCGGAACCGAACAGGAAGCTGACCCATACAGAGGCAGCGGTTGTCTTTTTCCAGTAAAGCCCATATAAAAACGGGGCAAGGAATGCGCCGGCAAGCGCGCCCCAGGATACGCCCATAAGCTGTGCAATAAAAGTGATGTTCCCTTTGTACTGTATGATGGCAATGACAACGGAAATCGCAATAAATATGACAATTAATATGCGGATGGAAAGAAGCTGCTTCTTTTCATCCATATTTTTTATGATATGGCCTTTTAAAAAGTCTATTGTCAATGTGGAACTGGAGGCCATTACCAATGAAGACAATGTAGACATGGAAGCGGACAGCACCAAAATGACTACCAGCCCAATCAGGGCAGGGGAAAGGTTGGAAACCATAGCCGGGATAATTGCATCAAATCCTTCGGAAGCGAGGTCTATGCTATCCCCATATAAACGGCCGAAACCGCCGAGAAAATAGCACCCACCGGAAACAACAAGAGCAAACAAGGTGGAAATAATCGTTCCTTTGGAAATAGCCTTTTCGCTTTTGATGGCATAAAACTTCTGAACCATCTGGGGCAGCCCCCATGTGCCTAATGAAGTTAAAATAACAACCCCAAGCAGGTTGAGAGGGTCCGGGCCGAAAAAGGAGGCAAAGACGCCCGGTTGTGAAGATGCGGTTTCATCCGTAACCATAGCAAGGCGGTTTAATGCCTCCAAAAATCCGCCATTGGTTTTCAGGACAGCCAAAATAACGGCAACGATGCCAAACAGCATAATAATCCCTTGTAAAAAATCATTAATGGCAGTGGCCATATAACCGCCGGCAATGACATAGATACCCGTAAGAATTGCCATAATCACAATGCAGATAGTGTAGTCGATATGGAAGGCCATGCCGAACAGGCGGGATAAGCCGTTGTACAAAGAGGCGGTATATGGAATCAGGAATATAAAAACAATAATGGAAGCCCCTAATTTTAAACCGTCGTTGTGGAAGCGCCTGCCAAAAAATTCCGGCATGGTGGCGCTGTTTAAATGCTGTGTCATAATGCGGGTACGCCTGCCGAGGATGACCCATGCTAACATAGAGCCGATAAGTGCATTGCCGATGCCAATCCAAGTGGAGGCAATGCCGTATTTCCAGCCGAACTGCCCGGCATATCCGACAAAAATAACGGCGGAGAAATAAGAAGTTCCATATGCAAAAGCAGTCAGCCAAGGGCCAACGGAACGCCCGCCCAATACAAAACTATTGACATCCGTAGCGTGTTTACGGCAGTAGAAGCCGATAGCTATCATAACTGCAAAAAAGATGACTAACATAATAAGTTTCAGTGCCATTTTTAACCCCATTTCTGCGCAGCTTTTTGCAGATGTCAAGTTTGCGGGCGCTGCGCAGACACAAACCTGGGATTGAAAATTTTTAAATTTAACCGCGGTTCTGTGCCGCCACAAGGTTGATGCTGCAGTAGCGTTCCCGCAGCTTCGGTTTTTCGATTTTGCCGGTAGGGTTTCGCGGTATATCGGCAAAAATGATACTGCGTGGACGTTTGTAGCGTGGAAGCTTGCGGCAGAAGGCATTGATTTCTTCTTCCGTACAGGAGGCATCCGGCTTTAGCTCGATAATGGCGGCTGTTATTTCCCCAAGACGTTTATCGGGCAGACCGATAACAGCCACATCGTGAATGGCAGTGTAATTGCGCAGAAAATCTTCGATTTGGACAGGGTAAATATTTTCACCGCCGCTGATAATGACATCTTTTTTGCGGTCAACAAGGAAAATAAAACCGTCTTCGTCCTCCTGCGCCATGTCTCCGGTGTAAAGCCATCCGTCTTCGGATAGCACTTCGGCGGTAGCTTTTTCATCATTATAATAACAGGTCATAACACCTGGGCCTTTGACAGCCAATTCCCCCACATCCCCTTTGGATACCGTATTTTTTTGTTCGTCCACAATTTTTATTTCCCATCCGAAGCCTGCTTTGCCGATAGCGCCTACTTTATGGATATTTTCTACACCGAGATGGACACAGCCGGGCCCGATGGATTCACTCAGACCATAGTTGGTGTCATATGCATGGTGCGGGAAATAGGTTTTCCAATGTTTAATCATGCTGGGAGGAACCGGCTGTGCGCCGATATGCATCAGGCGCCATTGGGAAAGGGAATAATCTTCCTGCTTGATTTTGCCGCTGTCCAAAGCTTCCAGGATATCCTGCGCCCAGGGAACCAGCAGCCATACAATCGTACATTGTTCTTTGGATACGGCGTCCAGAATATATTCAGGCTTCGTTCCTTTTAAAAGGATGGCTTTGCTTCCTGAAAGCAAAGAGCCGAACCAGTGCATTTTTGCCCCCGTATGGTACAGGGGTGGGATACAGAGGAAAATATCGTCTTTTGTCTGCCCGTGGTGCTTTTGCTCCACGATGGCAGAATGCATTAAGCTTTCGTGGTTATGTAAAATAGCTTTCGGGAAACCGGTAGTGCCGGAAGAAAAATAAATGGCAGCATTATCTTTATCCGTCAATGGGACGGAAGGCGATTGGCTGGAACAATTGGCGGTCAGGGAATTGTAGTCCTCCGCAAATGTAGGGCAGTTGTCTCCGACGTAAAGGAGCAGCTTATTTTTTGTAATGGAGTCAGCGATTTCCTCCACACGCCCGATAAATTCCGGGCCAAATACCAGTATATGGACTTCCGCCAGATTGACGCAGTATTCAATTTCTTCCGGGGTATAACGGAAATTTAGGGGAACGGCAAGCGCTCCGGTTTTCAGGATACCAAAGTAGATGGGCAGCCATTCCAGACAATTCATCAATAGGATGGCAACTTTATCGCCTTTTTTTATCCCTTTTCCCAGAAGCAGGTTGGCAAAACGGTTTGCTTTTTCGTTAAAAACATTCCACGTGATTTCCCGGCGGTAATGGGAAAGGGGGCTTGGCTCCATCAATTCATATTCTTTCCAGGTAACCCGGCGGATTTCTTTGACTTCGGGGTTGATTTCCACCAAACAAATATCTTCGCCGAATTTTTTACAGTTTTCTTCCAATAAATTCGTGATAGGCATTTCTTTTGTTCTCCATTTTCCTGCAATGATTTTTCGTGCTTTAACGCATTGCGCTAATGAAGTAAATGATACATGATTCCAGTGGAAAAGTCAATGCTGGATTCGTCGATGGCGGGGTAGGGATGTATTCGGCGGACACCTGCCTTAGGATTCTATGAACAGTGGAATTGTGCCATGTACAGTTGATAGTAGGCTCCTTTTTTCTTCATCAGTTCTGCCGGGGAACCTTGCTCTATAATTTTTCCATCATCAATATAGAAAATCCGGTCTGCCTTTTGGATGGTAGAGAGCCTATGGGCTACGACAAAAGAAGTCCGCCCCTTTAAAAGGGTCTCAATTCCGGCTTGCACCAGAAGCTCTGTTTTCGTATCAATACTGGAGGTTGCTTCGTCCAGAATCAGGACTTTCGGGTTGGAAACCATCGTTCTGGAGAAAGCCAACAGCTGTTTTTGCCCTGCCGAAAGGCCTCCTCCCCTTTCGGACAGCTCCGTCTCATATCCTTTTTCCAATTTCATAATGAAATCATGGGCATGGACAGCTTTGGCTGCCCGGATAATTTCTTCATCCGAGGCGTCCAGCTTGCCGTAACGGATGTTATCTTTGATGGTGCCGGAAAAGAGGAAATTGTCCTGCGTCATAATCCCCATCTGGGCGCGCAGGCTTTCTATGCTTACTTTTGACACATCATATCCGTCAATCCGCACATTTCCTTGCTGCACATCATAAAAGCGGCTGATTAGACTGACAATAGTAGTTTTTCCGGCTCCGGTAGGGCCGACCAAAGCAATTGTTTCCCCGGGCGTAATGGTAAAACTTACATCATCGAGGACATTTACGCTTCCATCATAGGAAAAAGTAACATGGTCGAAGCATACCTCTCCGGCAATGGGCGGAATCGGAACAACGTCCAGCGCATCTTTAATTTCCGGCTTTGTATCCATTATTTCAAAAACATGTTCTGCCCCGGAGATATTGGTGATTAGTTGGGTATAGAAGTTGCTCAGGTTCATAATCGGGTGCCAAAACATAGAAATATAGGTGCCGAAGGCGATGAAGGTGCCGATGGAAACCTTATCGCTGCCAAGAATCATAATGCCTGTAAAATAAAGCATAACGGTACCTATGCCCCAGCAGAAGTCAATGGTGGAGCCGAAGGCATCGTTAAGGCGGACTGCCGAAACGAAAGAGTCGCGGTGTTCTTTTACCAGCTCCCGGAAAGTCTGCTTTGTTTCGCCTTCTGCATGGAAACTCTGGATAATCCGAATGCCGGAAAAATCTTCATGTACGAAGGCATTCAAATTGGAGGCTTTCTTTCGGTGAATCTGCCACCGCTTGTGGGAATAAATTTGTATGAGCCAAAGGCAGATTGCCATTACGGGAGTGCTGCTCAGGGAGGCCGCGGCCAAAATAGGGTTTTTAGCAAACATAATGATGACAACGGCGCAAATGGTAATGAAGTCCGGGATTAACGTGGTTACACAATTGGACAGCACATCTTTCAAGGAATTGATATCGCCGATGATACGGGCCAGGATTTTTCCGGTAGGGCGGCTGTCAAAGAACTGGAAGTCTAACGTTTGGATATGTGTATATAGTTTCTGACGGATAGTTACCAAGATGGAGTTGCATACTTTAGCCATGATATACATGCGGACTTTAATACCTGCAATCATAAGGATGTTAAGGATCAGCGCGAAACCAATCAGATGGAAAAGCCCGTTCCAATTCCCGGCTGAAATATAGGTATCAATGGAGCTTTCCATAATCAGCGGGTTTAATAACGATACTGCCACGCAAAAAGCGATAATCAACAGTACCAGAAAAATTTCCTTTTTGTAGGCAGCCAGATAGGAAAGCAGTCGGCTTACTGTTTTCAACTTGCCTATTTCGATAGACTGTTCATCATCTTTATAAGAATTAACAGACATTGGCGTTACCTCCTTGATATTGGGCCGCATAAGTTTCATAATAAAGTCCTTGGGCAGCCATTAATGTTTCGTGGGTTCCCCTTTCCTTGATAGAACCATTTTCCAAAATAATAATTTCGTCGGCATGCATTACGGAGCTGATGCGGTGGGCGATAATGATTTTGGTGGTATGCTCTAAATTGCGCAGTGTGTTTTGAATCATTTGTTCCGTTTCCATATCAAGGGCGGAAGTGGAATCGTCAAGGACGAGTATGGGGTTTTTTTTGGCAAACGCCCTTGCAATGCTGATGCGTTGTTTCTGCCCGCCGGAAAGCCCTACGCCCCGCTCGCCGATAACAGTGTCATATTGTTTTTCCATCGGCTCGATAAAGCTGTTGGCTTGCGCTTGCTTTGAAGCATATTTTACGGCAGGGGCATCCAGCTTATCCCGTTGCCCCAGCTTTACATTTTCCATGATAGTGTCCGAAAACAGGAACACATCCTGCATGACTAACGAAATGCTTCCCCTAAGCTGTTTCAAGCTCATATCTTTTACATCAATGCCATCAATACTTACCGTTCCTTTGGTAGTGTCGTAAAAACGCTCTAAGAGATGGATAATAGAACTTTTCCCGGCGCCGGTGGCACCCATGATGCCAATTGTTTTTCCTGCTTTGACCTGAAACGAAATATCGTGGAGTATTTCATAGGGAGCAGAAGCACCTTCGTCCAGCTTGGAAAAAGAAACGTGGGAAAAAGCGATATCGCCGCGGATAGATGCAGGAACGACAGGGTTTTCTTTTTCAACGATGCTCGGTTTTTCTGCATATATTTTGTTTAGTTTACGGTTGGATGCGACGGCGGAAGAAAAGCTGTTGGTCAGCCAGCCGAGCATTTCCATAGGCCATACGATATTCATGGAATATTCCACAAAGGCGCCGAGGGCTCCAAACGAAAGTTCCCCATTGATGACGAGCCTTCCTCCCAATAAAAGGACGATGAGAGGCAGCAGTTTGGAAATAAAGGAAAGATAAGGGTAATAAGTTACAAATATCTTTGACTGCCTCATGTTCAAGTCATAGTATTTTTGATTATGGGAAAGGAATTTTCTGATTTCAAATTTTTCCCTGGCAAAAGCTTTGACAGTACGTACACCCGCAAGATTTTCTTCTGCAATGGTATTTAAGGCAGCAGTTTCTTCACTGATGGCTTCATAGACGGAGTCGAGTTTCCGCTCCATAATAATGGCGATAGAGCCTGCGGCTATCATGGCAGCAGTGGGCACGAGGGCAAGCCTTGTGTCCAAACGGTACATGCAAAAGAGGACAATAGAAGTGTGTATTGTCACCTCGATTAGCAGCATTCCCACAAAAGTGATACCGTCGCCGATACGGTCAATATCATCTTTGATGCGTGCCATCAGTTCGCCTGTATTCATCCGGTCAAAAAAGTCAGCGCTTAAAGACTGGATATGGTCAAACAAGCGGCGGCGTATACTGGCAGTTATTTTTATACCTGTATAATCGAAAGTAAATTCTTTGACATATTGGAAAATACAGCGGCCAACTCCTATCCCCAAAATGCCGGCAAGAAAATATTTCAATTTGCCGGTTTCGCCCCCGATAATCACTTCATCAATAATCCGTTTTGTAAGCTGAGGCGAAATCAAATCGAGGGATACACTAATTGCTATGGATAAAATGGCGAAAAGGTAGGGGAGTTTGTATTCGTAAAGATAAGCAGATAATTTTTTTGGTTCCATAAAGTCCTCCTAAACAAAAAAAGAAGCTGGCCCAGCGGTCAACTCCCGGTTTCCAACAGCGCTGTGACATTATTTCCTATCTTACGATTCGGGTGTCAAAAGGTCTGTCCGGCAGCGCCGCTTGGCACCCAATCTATCATATAAAATAGAAACTGCATAAAATAAAACCGCGGTTCCCTATTACATAGAACCGCGGCAATTGTCAGGAAATATTGACTATTGGCAATACTTTAAAATATCAAAAGACATCTGATAATTGGAGAGCAATTCTTTGTATGGGGTAGTACGGATTATAGCTGCAAAATGTGTTAAAAATCCTTATCATAGTTGTCATAGATTTGTCCTCCTTTCGTTGTGTCTACAATTTGTACAAAATGTATTTATAACATACGCTTTATTTTAGAGGATGTCAAGACTTTCCGGTTAATTAAAAATAGAAAATATGCTTTCAAGTTGACAAAAAATATAATCCTATTTATAATTATTAAAATACGCGGAAGTTCTGTTTTGTGTTAAAGAAAGTTTCTTTTTTCGTGGTCTTTGGCTGTTAGAGGCTGGAGCGGGGAAAGAAATGATACACAGCAGATGGTAGGGATGATTTTTAAACGCTCTGGCTTGATTAAAGGATCTTGACAATGACCCCAATACCATTACTTTTGACACTACAGGCGGTGCAGGCGTATATGCACTTATAAAATACTAAATATTGAAAATCTGTGGTTATTGATGAAATAAGGCCTATTATGATAAAAGAAAAATCATAGTAGGCCTTAATTTTATGGAAAAGGGAGAAAGGTGGGATAAGACTTCTTGCAAAGAATCCGAAACAACGGAGAATAATAAAAGTCGCATTGATGTAGTATCTTTTTTGTGATAGAATTACGTTAAGTATTTATAATTATGTAAGGAGGAACCAAATGGGCAAGCAGTTGATATGGCAGGATCGATTTAATATAGGGGTAAGCTTTATTGACGAGGAGCATAAAAAACTTTTCAGTATTTTGAACAAATTGTTTGAACACGGCAAACAAGAAGAGAAAGGCAGATGGGTTTGCCAGGAAGGGATTAAATATTTCAAAGAACATGCGATGAAGCATTTTACGGAAGAAGAAAACTATATGGCTTCCATCCAGTACGCAGGGTTTGAAACGCACAGGCGTCTTCACGATAACTTCCGGAAAAAGATGCTCCCATCCCTTGAAAGGGAATTGGTGCGGACAAATTATTCCGAAAATGCCATTGACCATTTTTTGGGCGTTTGTGCCGGTTGGCTGGTCGGACATACTTTGACGGAAGACAGGGCAATTACGGGAAGCACTATAAGTAAATGGGGGGATTTGCTTCCGGAGGAAGAACAGGCGGCTATGGGGCAGACGATTATCCAGCTTTTGCAGGATATGTTTTTGCTGAAAGCAAGGGTAGTCAGCGAATGTTATGATGGAGAACGGTTCGGAAAGGGGATTTACTACCGGTTGGTTTATGTTACCCAACAAGGGAAAAAATGGGAGATATTGTTGGTTTTTGAACAGAAGCTGATTATCAAAACAGTGGGCGGAGTGATGGACTCGAAGACCGATACGGTGGATGTTACGTTGATGAATGCTGCCAGATATATGGCGCAGCAATTTGTAAACCGGGTGAGAGAGAACTTCCCGTCTGCGGATATGTTTGAAATGAAAGAAGAAAATTTGCTGACCTACGAACAGTTCCAAAATATTTTTAAAGAACATAATCCGCAAATCAGCTTATTATTTGATACAGGGGCAGGATATTTTGCATATTGTGTAGTTGCTCCCCATTTGATGCAGGATGGGAATGGAGTCTCTATTAATGCGGACAATGCAATGACTGAAGTGGAAAGGTATTTGAAGAAAAATGTCAATGGAGAAGGCAATAAAAAGAAAATACTTTTGGTGGATGATTCCGAAATTTCGCTGCAGGCAATGAAAGGGCTCCTCGAAAAGGATTATACGGTTGCGTTGGCAAAGTCAGGTGCGGCGGCTATTCGATGCATTACATTGGACCGGCCGGACTTGATTTTGCTCGACTATGAGATGCCGATTTGTGATGGAAGCCAGGTTTTGGAGATGATTCGTGCCGAGGAGAATTTTGCGGATATCCCTGTGATTTTCCTGACGGGAAGGGCTGACAGGAAGAGCGTCCAAAAAGTGCTTTCTTTGAAACCGTTAGGGTTTTTGCTAAAGACGTTAGGGCCGGCAGAGATAAAAAAGAGTGTTGATAACTATCTGAAAATGTAAAAAGTACAATGAGGGCTATTTCTCAGGGGATGCCTTCGGCAGGATATTCCATTTGCCTTTTACATATTTCCTACATAATTTTTAGAATATAAAGAATGCCGCGGTTCCGTAAAATAGAACCGCGGCATTTTGTTCCTTTATAGGAAATTCCCTCGCCAGAAGGAAATAAATTGAGGAAGAACCGGAGGTTCTTCATGAAGTGCCGAAGACACTTTTTTCCCATATGGTAAAAAAGCAATTATCGCATTGCGGCGGAGGGGAAGCATGTTGCTGCCGCGACCCGCCGCAGGCGGAGAATCCTGTAAACAGGATTCTTTTTTACGGATGCTGAAAAACAAAACCGGCTGAAACTTAAACCTTTTTTTGGTAGAAATGTTCTAAGGCTTGAATCATCTGGTAAAGCCCCATAGCGATGATACAGAGGATAAGGATGGATGTGATGACCATGTTAAGCTGGAATACCTGTGACCCATAAATAATCAGATATCCAAGTCCCCTGCGGGCGGCGAGAAATTCCCCGATGACAACGCCTACAAGGGCGAGGCCGATGTTGACTTTCATATTGCTTAAAATAGTAGGGATGGAGCCGGGGAACACCACTTTCAGGAAGGCGTCTTTTTTCCCGCCGCCTAAAGTGTATATCAGTTTGATTTTTTCTTCATCGACCTGACGGAAACCGGTATAAAGGTTGATGATAGAACCAAATACGGCAACGGAAATCCCGGCTACGATAATGGTATTGATTCCTGTTCCAAGCCATACAATGAATAATGGGGCAAGGGCGGATTTGGGCAAGCTGTTCAAAACGACCAGATAAGGTTCCAAAACTTCGGAACATTTATGGGAATACCATAAAAGTGTGGAGGCCAACATGCTGATGATAAGGACTAAAAGGAAACTGGCCACGGTTTCCAATAAAGTAATGCCAGTATTTGTAAAAAATGTTCCGTCTTTCACCATATCGAGAAAACATAAAGCAACCCGGCTTGGGCTGCTGAAAAAGAAAGCGTCTATATAGCCCATGCGGGCAGTTAATTCCCAGATAAAAAGAAAAAAGACAAGGACGAGAAGGCGGGCAAGGGTAACCAGACGGCGATGTTTTAAGCGTGTGCGTTCGTATGCTTCCTGATTACTTAGAGCCTGGCCGGATGATTTGCGGATTTTGCACATGGTTTTCATCTGAAATCTCCTTCCATAATTGATTAAAATATCCTTGGTATTCCGGGGCATTCCGGGAGGCGAGGGGGGAATTGCCGGATATGGTTAAGTGGATAGGGATGTCGCATTTGATAGTGGCCGGACGCTTGCTTAGGACGAGGATACGGTCTGCAAGGCTGATGGCTTCCGATAGATCGTGGGTAACTAAAATGGCTGTTTTGCCGGCAGAACGGATGATGCTGCAGATATCGGAAGAGACGGAAAGCCTTGTCTGATAGTCCAAAGCGCTGAAAGGCTCATCCAGCAAGAGGATTTCCGGGTCAAGGGCAAGCGTACGTATGAGTGCGGCGCGTTGTTTCATCCCGCCCGACAGTTCGCCGGGCTTTTTGTCTTTAAATTTGTCTAGTCCGTAATCTTTTAAAAGTTCCATGACCCGTTGTTTTTTTTGAGGCGTAAGTTGATGATTGATTTCCAAACCTAAAATAACATTTCGGTATATCGTACGCCATTCAAAAAGATGGTCATGTTGGAGCATGTATCCAATCCGGGGACAGCTTCCCGCCATAGGATGCTTATCCGTATCTCCTTCTTTGTCGACGAGAAAACGGATTTCTCCGCTTTCCGGCAAAAGCAGCCCTGAAATGATGGAAAGCAAAGTGGATTTGCCGCAGCCGGAAGGGCCTACGATTGCCAGAAATTCGCCTTTTTTTACTTGAAAGGATATATGGGATAAGGCATCGGTTTCGCCTTCTAAGCTGTGGTAGGAATAGCAGATATCATGTAATTCCAATATCGGGTTAGTCATAAAATTCCTCCAACTTCATATATGCTTATTATATGAAGGGAAGAAAAATGGTGTGAATTGTAAAAAATTGATTCTTATAGGGCGAAATCGGAAAAGATTGAAAAAGAAAAAAAAATATGATAATATCAAATATCAGATTGAAGTATGGAGGAGAATGCCATGGCGCAGCTTTGGGGTGGACGTTTTACGAAGGAGACGGATCAGCTTGTTTATCGGTTTAATGCATCGATTTCCTTTGATAAAAAACTTTTTGAAGAAGATATTGAAGGCAGCATCGCCCATGTAGTGATGCTGGAGAAACAGGGTATTTTGTCGGAAGATGAAAAAAATGCGATTGTAAAGGGGCTTACGGGAATCCGGGAAGATGTCAATAGTGGAAAGCTGGAAATTACGGATGTGTATGAAGACATCCACAGCTTTGTGGAGGCAAAGTTGATAGAGCGGATTGGCGATGCAGGGAAAAAGCTCCATACGGGGCGGAGCCGCAACGATCAGGTGGCTTTGGATATGAAGATGCATATAAGGAAGGAAATTGTAAATATTGCGGAAGAGCTGGAAGAGCTGTTACATGCCCTGATAGCAGTGATGGAAGAAAATATGGACACCTATATGCCGGGATTCACCCATTTGCAGAAGGCACAGCCGATTACGTTGGCGCACCATATGGGGGCATACTTTGAAATGTTCCATAGGGATAGCCTGAGAATGAGGGATATTTATGCAAGGATGAACTATTGCCCGTTAGGCTCCGGCGCTCTGGCAGGCACTACCTATCCCTTGGACAGGGTATATACCGCTTCTTTGTTAGGCTTTGAAGGGCCTACCTTAAATAGTATGGATTCTGTGGCAGACAGGGATTATATCATTGAGTTCTTATCCGCATCGTCTACAGTGATGATGCATCTAAGCCGCTTTTGCGAGGAAATCATTTTATGGAACTCCAATGAATATCGTTTTGTGGAGATTGACGATGCTTATTCGACAGGGAGCAGTATCATGCCCCAGAAAAAAAATCCGGATATCGCCGAACTAATCCGTGGAAAAACCGGACGGGTCTATGGCGCCTTGATGGCAATCCTGACAACAATGAAAGGGATTCCGCTTGCATACAATAAGGATATGCAGGAAGATAAGGAACTGACTTTTGATGCGGTAGATACCGTAAAAGGATGTCTTGCATTATTTACCGGGATGTTAAAAACAATGAAATTCAATAAAGAAGCGATGGCTTCAAGCGCCATGAATGGTTTTACCAATGCGACGGATGCTGCGGACTATTTGGTAGGGAAAGGGGTGCCCTTTAGGGATGCTCATGGAATTGTGGGGCGGCTGGTGCTTTATTGCATAGAAAAAGACACTTGCATTGATGCCCTTAGCATAGAGGAATGGAAGGCAATCAGCCCGGTATTTGAAGAAGATATTTATGATGCCGTCAGTTTGAAAACTTGTGTGGAAAAAAGGCTGACAATCGGCGCGCCTGGACAGGCGGCAATGAAAAAGGTTCTTCATACATACAAAGGGTATATGGATAACAGCTGGTTAAAGGGGAAAAAGATTTGAACATTGAATAGAAAGTTATGAGTATGGAACAGAAAGGCGAGGTATATACGATGAGCGAGAAATTAAAAGTAGGTATTTTAGGTGGAACAGGTATGGTAGGGCAAAGGTTTATTGCTTTGTTGGAGAACCATCCCTGGTTTGAAGTGACGACAATTGCGGCAAGCCCACGTTCGGCAGGGAAAACATATGCCGAGGCAGCAGGCAGCAGATGGAAAATGACGACGCCTATGCCGGAAGCGGTAAAAAATATCGTAGTGATGAACGTAAACGAGGTGGAAAAGGTAGCGGCGGAGGTGGATTTTGTATTCAGTGCCGTGGATATGACAAAGGAAGAGATAAAGAAAATAGAAGAAGCCTATGCGAAGACGGAGACGCCTGTAGTTTCCAATAACAGTGCGCATCGCTGGACGGAAGATGTACCTATGGTAGTGCCGGAAATCAATCCGGAACATATGAAAGTGATTGAATTTCAGAAAAAGAGGCTGGGCACCCAAAGAGGGTTTGTGGCGGTAAAGCCCAACTGTTCCATTCAAAGTTATGCGCCGGTTCTTACGGCATGGAAGGAGTATGAGCCGTATGAAGTAGTGGCAACCACCTATCAGGCCATATCCGGCGCGGGAAAAACTTTTCAGGATTGGCCGGAGATGGAAGGGAACATTATCCCTTATATCGGAGGGGAAGAAGAAAAGAGCGAAAAGGAGCCCTTGCGTATTTGGGGTGAAATCAAGGACGGTGTGATTGTTCCTGCGGTTTCGCCGGTAATTACATGCCAGTGTATCCGTGTACCGGTATTGAATGGGCATACGGCAGCAGTCTTTGTAAAGTTCAAAAAGAAAGCGACTAAAGAACAATTGATTGAAAAGCTGATTCAGTTTAAAGGCGTTCCCCAGGAATTGGATTTGCCCAGTGCGCCGAAACAGTTTATCCAATATTTAGAGGAAGATAACCGCCCGCAGGTGAGCCTGGATGTGGATTATGAAAAAGGCATGGGCGTTAGCGTAGGGCGCTTAAGGGAAGATACGGTTTATGATTGGAAATTTGTAGGTCTGTCCCATAATACGGTAAGGGGCGCTGCAGGAGGGGCGATTCTGTGTGCGGAATTGCTGAAAGCACAGGGCTATATTACAAAGAAATAGTCAAAAGAGATATATGTGGGGAAAACGGCAGGGTCAAACGGCGCTCCGGACAGGATGGGCAACGGAACGAAGATGGAAAAAAATTTATATATCGCAGAGAAACCTAGTGTGGCAAGGGAGTTTGCAAAGGCACTGAAATTAAACATGAGCAACCGGGACGGTTATATGGAATCCGAAGAAGCCATTGTCACTTGGTGCGTAGGGCACTTGGTGACGATGAGTTATCCGGAGGTATATGATGAAAAATATAAACGTTGGTCTTTGGCAACGCTTCCTTTTATCCCTGCGGAATTTAAGTATGAAGTGATTGAGAGTGTAAAAAAGCAGTTTGGGATTGTAAGCGGGCTGCTGAACCGGTCGGATGTGGGAACGATTTATGTCTGTACGGACTCCGGGCGGGAAGGGGAATATATTTACCGTCTGGTAGAGCAGCAGGCGGGAGTCAAAGGAAAACGGCGGAAAAGGGTATGGATAGATTCCCAGACAGAAGAGGAAATCCTAAGGGGGATAAGGGAAGCAAAGGATTTGTCGGAATATGACAATCTCGGTTCTGCAGCTTATTTGAGGGCAAAAGAAGATTATCTGATGGGGATAAATTTTTCCAGAGTGCTGACTTTGAAATACGGCAATTCGATTAAATCTTATCTAAAGACGGACAGGGCGGTCGTTTCCGTAGGAAGGGTCATGACTTGTGTGCTTGGAATGGTAGTCAATAGGGAGCGGGAAATCAGGGAATTTGTAAAAACCCCTTTTTA